>Ga0233431_1000802_pt1 | contig 62608 bp, 72 predicted proteins | sample SI_118_April2016_FD_179867 | JGI IMG/M metagenome (GOLD analysis project Ga0233431, IMG submission 179867) | Seawater microbial communities from Saanich Inlet, British Columbia, Canada - SI_118_April2016_200_MG | ecosystem: Environmental > Aquatic > Marine > Inlet | place: Canada: British...
GTTTCGGGGACCGTGTGGTTCTGGGCTGCCAATAACTATCTTTGCATTTAACTTCCCTGATTTTATGAATGGGGAGAGGAAGGATTCGTGGGATTTTTCAATCGAGGACAGCCTTCTGGACGGTTCAAGCTTTTTTAGTGTTAGTGAAAATGATGGGGAAACTAATGAGTAGAATTTAGTAAGTGCTCCGCTGACAATTGTCTGACCTTCTTCCTCAATAAGGCCAGCTTGTTTGAGCTTTTTGATATGATAGTAGATTTTCTGTTCGTGCTGGTCTAGTTTTCGAGCTATTGCTTTTGGATAGTTAGGTTGTTCAGCGAGAACAGTTAATATCTCCCAAGCTAGTTTAGATAAAGCAGGCTTTATAGCCTCTCTACCTACTATTTTAGACTCTAAAACAGCTAGTTTTCCACCTTTATTATCAACAATAAAACTCATATTCTACATCACCAATATTGTTAAAAACTACTCAAATAATTATTGTAGTACTACTAAAAATACTTTAGTAAACCTTATATATAAAAATGATGTATAGAGAGTTAGAGTGTTATGTGTGGTATAATTGGATATATTGGTCCTAAAAATGCTGCGTCTTTTATCAAACAAGGACTAGAAAGCTTGGAATATAGAGGATATGATTCTTGTGGTATTTTGGTAGCTAATGGAGAAGCTAATATTCATAAAGATATTGGAAAAGTTAAAGAGGTTTTTCATGATCATAAATTTCTTTCTACAGAAGGGAACATTGGAATTGGTCATACTCGCTGGGCAACTCACGGTGGTGTAACAAAGGAGAATGCACACCCACATTTGTCAAATAATAAGAAAATTGGAGTTGTGCACAATGGTATTATTGAGAACTATCAAGAACTGAGAGAGTTTCTAAAGAAAAAAGATTTTGTTTTTGAGAGCGAAACAGACAGCGAAGTTATCCCTAATCTTGTGGAATATTATATGAGGGCAGAGCCCTTCCTTGATGCTGTGAAAAAAACTTTAGAGATTATTCAAGGAGCATATGCTCTTGCGATAATTAATTTAGATGAGAAAATTTTAATTGGTGCGCGAAAAGAGTCGCCGCTAGTTGTTGGTGTTGGTGAGGGTGAGTATTTTATTGCTTCTGACATTCCTGCTTTTCTTGAATATACAAAAGATGTTATTTATTTGGAAGATGGTGATATTGTTGTTTTGAATTCTAAGTTGGAGATTTTCAATTTAGAGAAGGGTCTGGTTGAAAGACCTGTTATTAGTGTTGCTTGGGATAAGGAACAAGCTAAAAAAGGGGATTTTGATCATTACATGCTTAAAGAGATTACAGAACAGGCAGAGGTTTTGGGAAAGACTTTAAATCAAGATAGTGAATTGCTTGAGAAGATAGCTAAGGAGATAAAAGCTGCTAGGCGGGTTTACTTTGTTGGTTGTGGTACTGCGTACCATGCTGGTTTAACAGGTTGTTATTTGTTTTCTAAGATTGCTAAGGTTGATTGTGAAGCGCTTTTAGGATCAGAGTTTCTTTCGAAGATTGATTTAGTTAGAGAGGGGGATGTTGTGCTTGCTATTTCTCAATCAGGGGAAACAGCAGATACAATGGAAGCTGTTCGTGCTGCGAAGAAGAATGGTGCGAAGATAATTTCGATAGTTAATGTTATGGGATCGACACTTGTTCGTGAATCTGATATTTCTATTTTGCAAAATGCAGGTCCAGAGATTTGTGTGTTGTCAACAAAAAGTTACACTTCACAGTTAGCACTGTTGGTTTTACTTGTTTATACTCTGGTTGGAAATTCTTTAGAGGGCAAATCAAAATTGCGTGAACTTATTCGTTATATTTACTATTTGACTTCTTGGAGAATGCGATTGCAGATTAGAAATTTAGCTGGTAGACTAGAGAAAGTTGATCATATTTATTTAATTGGAAGGGATTTTCAATATCCTACTGCAATAGAGGCAGCACTAAAGATAAAAGAAGTTTCATACATTCATGCAGAAGGTTTTGCAGGTGGGGAATTAAAACATGGGTCAATTGCTTTGATAGAAGAAGGAACACCTTGTATTGTTTTCACATCTGATAAAACAGAAAAGAAAATTGTTTCAAATGCAATGGAGTTGAAAGCTCGAGGTGCCTATATTATAGGTATTGGTCCGCGAAATAATGAAGTGTTTGATTATTTCATAAAAGTTCGTGAATCTGATATTGCAAATTCTATTTGTCAGATAATTCCTATTCAAATTTTAGCATACCAACTAGCGTTGCATAGGGGATGTGATCCAGACAAACCAAGAAATTTGGCAAAGTCGGTTACAGTTAACTGAGATGATTATATTGACTAAGAAAAAGAAAATAGATTTTATGGCACAATGGCAACATAAATATGAAACAGCAAATTATTTTAAATGGTTTGAGCCGGGTGTTATGAGAATAAGAGAAGTTTATAGGGCTTATATTGGAATGTTTAAGGAGGAGAAAAAAAATGACAGGTATATTCAAAGCATATGATATACGTGGAATTGTTCCAGATCAAATAACAGAAGAGATAGCTAGTGATATTGGTAAAGCTTTTGGTAGCTTTAGGAATGGTAAAATTTATGTTGGTTGTGATGCGCGAGAAACAAGTGAATCAATTAAACGTGCATTCATAGATGGTTTGATCTCGACAGGTTGTCATGTTGTTGATGTTGGGTTGGTTACAACACCCTTAATGATTTTTTGTTCTGGTCAGTATGATAGTTGTGCAGTTAGTATAACTGCTTCTCATAATCCTAAAAATTATAATGGGTTTAAAGTTTTTGATAAGGGCGCAATTCCTTTTAGTTATGAGACAGGAATTGGTGAAATAGAAAATATTTTTAAAAGTAAAAACTTTAAAGTTGGGGAAGGAAATGTAGAAGTGTTTAATCCTAGGGAAGATTATACTACACATTTGATAGGAAGTTTAGGGTTGGCAGGTGCGAAGAAGAAAATTGTTTTAGATTGTTTTAATGGTGGTGGTAGTGAAATTAATCCTTTTGTTTTTGAGAAGCTTGGTTTGGAAGTTTTGAAAATTCGTTGTGATGGGGACGGTAACTTTCCTGAAAGTGGTCCTGATCCAAGTAAAGAAGAAAATTTAGAAGAACTTAAACAAAAAGTTATTGATGTTGGAGCTGATTTGGGAATTGCTGTAGATGGTGATGGTGATAGATTATCTGTTGTAGATGAAATGGGAAATATAATTAAGCCTCAGGATATTTTTTGTTTGCTTGTTAAAAATGCTAAGCAACCAAACTTGAAAGTTGTTTATGATATTTTAACATCTAATGAAGTAAGTGATGTGATCAAAGAGACAGGTGGTGAACCAATTGTTTCTCGTGTTGGACATACTTATATTTCTCAGAAAGCAATGAAAGAGAAGGCACAACTCTCTGGCGAATTATCTGGTCATTATTATTTTCCAGAAACATTTTATGGGGACGATGCGTTGTTTGCTGGAATGAAACTGATTCAGTATTTGATGAAAGAAGGAAAACCTTTATCAGAATGTTTAAAAGGTTTGCCAGTTTATTTTTCTAATAACAAAAGGGTTAAGGTTAGTGGTGATCAGCATCAAATAGTTGGTCAACTTGTAAATGAATTTTCAGAAAAATACGATAGTGTTGATACTTTAGACGGAGTAAAAGTTAATTTTGATAATGGGTGGATGCTTTTCAGAGCTTCAAACACAGGTCCACAAATTGTTATTGCATATGAAAGTAAAAACAAAGAAGAGTTTGAAAAGATTTCAGGAACAGTTAATAAAATTGTTGAGAGGTTGAGAGTATGAAGGCAGTAATTTTAGCAGCTGGTAAAGCAACTAGAATGGGTAAACTTTGTGAAACTATTCATAAGTGCATGCTTCCTGTTGGTGGTAAGCCGCTTTTAGAATGGAATATGGAAAAGATTTTTGATTATGTGGATGATTTTGTTATTGTTGTTGGTTATAGAAAAGAAGATATTATAAATTATTTTGGTTTTGAATTTAAGGGTAAAAAAATAACTTATGTTGAACAGAAAGAACAAAAAGGAACAGGTCACGCATTGTTACAGGTGAAAGATATTGTTAATGGTAAGTTTGTTGTTTTAATGGGAGATGATTGGTATCCATCAGTAGAAATTCCAAACGAGTTAACTATTTTTGGTCAGAGAGTTGAAGACTCATCTAAGTTTGGTATTCTTGAGACAAATGATGGGAAACTTGTTAGTATAGTTGAAAAACCAGAAGGAAGAAAAAATGAATTAGTGAATATGGGATTTTATGTTTTAGATGAAAATATTTTTGAAATTTTAGAAAGGTTGAAAGAATCTCCTCGTGGAGAAATAGAGTTAACAGATGCAGTTGTTCAGCTTAAACCTCTTGTGAAAGAAATTGAAGGTTGGATGGGCATTGCTTATCCTTGGGAACTTTTTGAAGTAAATAAAATTGTATTAGAATATGAGGATAATATTGGTATTATAAAAGACACACTTAAAGTAAATGAAGCTAAAGTTAATTTGAAAAATGGTACTGTTATACTTCATAATTGTGTTATTGAAGGTCCTGTTTACATAGGAAAAAATTGTAAGATTGGTCCAAATGCTTATCTTCGTGCAGGTACTTCAATTGGAAATAATTGTCATATTGGTAGTTCTGAAATAAAAAATTCAATTATTATGGATAGATCAAATGTTCCACATTTTTCATATGTTGGTGATTCAGTTATTGGTAGAGATTGTAACTTAGGTGCGGGAACAATGATTGCAAATTTAAGATTTGACGATAAAACTATAAAGTGTGAGTCTAAAGGTAGACGAGATACGGGATTGAGAAAGTTGGGAGTTATAATGTGTGATAATGTTAAAACAGGAGTTAATGTTTCAATAATGCCCGGGGTTGTTATCTCAAGCGGACAACAAATAAAACCTGGAGAAATTGTTGCGAGGGATTTGTAATGGATAAGTTTACATTTATGATTGGAGGGCCAGCAGGTGCAGGAATACTTAATACAGGTTTACAGTTGTTTGCAAAGACGTGTTTGCGAAATGGATTAAGTGTGTTTACTTGTGCAGAATATCCGTCACTAATTCGTGGAGGGCATAATCATTTGGCTGTTAGTGTTTCTAATGATGAGATTTTTTCTTCTTCTCGTGAGATTAACCTTTTAGTTGCGTTGGATAAACTTACAGTTGATGAACATATGGAAGATGTTAAGGGTGGAGTTATCTATGATAGTTCTTCTTTTACAGTTGATTTACCAGAAGATATTTTATCTTTTCCTATTCCGTTGAAAGAAATATCAGAGAAAAATGGATCTGTTTTGTATAGGAATACTGTTGCAATTGGAGCAGCTTTTGGTTTAATGGGAATTCCTTTGAAAGAAATGGAAAAAATAATTAAGGATAAATTTTCTAAAAAGGGTGATGAAGTTGTTGATGGAAATATAAAATCTGCTCGGGATGGATGGGATTTTGTTTTGAATAAACCATTTCCATTTAAGTTAGCTGTTGGCGATAAAGATCAAATTCTTCTTAACGGGAACGATGCAGTTGTTCTAGGGGCAATAAAAGCAGGATGTAAATTTATTTCTGCTTATCCAATGACACCGGCGACGTCAGTGCTTACTGGAATGGCCCGCTACTCTCGTGCTAAGGGAATAGTTGTTAAGCATACAGAAGATGAAATTGCTTCAATTAATATGGCAATAGGTGCTGGGTTTGCTGGAGCGAGAGCGATGACTTGTACTTCTGGTGGTGGTTTTGCATTAATGGCTGAAGGGTTAGGATTAGCTGCACAGACAGAAACTCCGGTTGTTATTGTAGAGTCACAGCGTCCTGGACCTGGAACAGGAATGGCTACTCGAACTGGTCAAGGTGATTTGAATTTTATGCTTAATGCGTCAACAGATGAATTTCCTCGAGTTGTTATTGCTCCGGGAGATGTTAAGGAATGTTATTATTATATACAACAAGCTTTCAATATAGCTGAAAAATATCAGATGCCTGTGGTTCTTCTACTGGATAAGTTTTTGTCAACTAGTTGTCAGTCAGTTGTTCTTGATAAGGATGCTGGAATACAGAGGGGAAAAATTGCAGATAAACTGGAGAAACGCTATGAGATTACACAAGATGGTGTGTCGCCGCGGACACTACCAGGAAATCCTAATGGGATTTTTATTGCAAGCAGCTATGAGCACAATGAGCATGGAGTAGAAGATGAGAGTCGGGAAAATAGAATTAAAATGCATGATAAGCGTTATAAAAAACTTGAAACATTGGCTGAGGAGCTTCCAGAACCAAAACTTTTTGGTGATAGTGATTTTATTGTTATTTCATGGGGATCTACAAAGGGAATTGTTCGCGAGGCAGATAAAATACTCAAAGATGATAATTCTGATTTTACACATTTGTTTTTGCCGATTTTAAGTCCTTTTCCTAAAAAAGTTTTTGAGAAATTAAAAGGAAAGAAATTGATAGTTGTTGAAAATAATAAAACATCTCAACTTTCTGATTTAATTGCTAAGGAGACTGGGCGAGTAGTTGACCATAAAATTTTAAAGTATGATGGTCGGCAATTTAATCCAGAAGATCTTTCGCGGGCACTTAGAGAAGTTATGGCAACAGGAGTGAAAGAAGTTATTTTAAGCAAACGTATTATGCGGAGGGTTGGAGAATGAATGAGATGAAAAACGACCAAAGGTCGTTAAGCAATCTTGATAGAAGTAAACCAGATTGGTGTCCTGGGTGCGGAAACTATACTATTTTGTTAGCGCTAAAGCGTGCGGTAGATGAGCTTGGTTTAGATTCTGCTAATACTGTTGTAGTTACAGGAATAGGTTGTGGATCAAAAATAAATCATTTTATTAGAACTTATGGGTTTGAGGGGTTGCACGGTCGTGCGTTACCTGTAGCGACAGGAGTTAAGTTGGCAAATCACAAGTTAAATGTTATAGTTATTTCTGGAGATGGGGATGCTTACGGTATCGGCGGAAATCATTTTCTTCATACCTGTCGAAGAAATATTAATTTAACTTATATTACTCAAGATAATTCAATTTATGCGTTAACCAAGGGGCAAACTTCACCTACTAGTCCACAAGGAAAGAAAACAAATTCAACACCATTTGGTGTTCTAGAAGAACCAATTAATCCGTTGGCGCTAGCGATAACAGCAGGTGCAAGTTTTGTTGCGCGAGCGTCTTCTTTCAAGTTAGATCAAATGACTGGTTTGATTAAGCAGGCTATTCAACACAAAGGTTTCTCGCTAGTAAATGTAATGCAATATTGTCCTTCTATGAATAGAGAAAACAATCCTAATTGGTTTAATGAGAATACTTGTGAAATTGGTGATCATAATAAAGAAAATAAACAAGAGGCACTTGTTTTAACTGAGCGAAAAGATAAATATCCGTTAGGACTTTTCTACCAAGTTCAAAAACCAACTTATGATGAACAAGAACCACAAATAAAAGATGTCCCTCTAGTTGACCAAAAGTTAGAAACTGATGTTTCTGATCTGCTAGAGGAATTTAATTAGCATCCTTGTGTTGGACAAACTGTTTGTAAATCTACACTGTTTATTTCGCTTAGGTCAGCTAAGTTATTCATTTTTATCCAGTTGTTTGAGATTGTATACAACGTGTTGTCCATGTACAAGCTTCGCTGTACTGAGTTTTCTGATTGGAAATAGTAACCGCTTTTTAGTAGTTCGTCTGAGCTAACGTGAGTTATTCTACCTCTCTCAACAAAGCCTGCTAAACTGATGTCAAATACAAATGCTCCTTGGAATGTGTATTCTCCGTAAGCATTGTCTGCAACTTCTCCAGCATAATCTCCTTCGTCAATTTCAGCTAAGCTGATTGGTAAGACCAAAAGGTTTTTTTCTTTATTGAATAGGAATGCCCTGTGATCGTTTAGTGCGAAAGAGTCTGTACCTCGGTCGCCGATTTCAACTTTAGCTAATTCTCTTGGGTTGCTAACGTCGCTAACATCGAAAAGAGAAAGTTTCACTCCTTGGTACCATGCAAAGTCTCCTGTTTCGCTTTCGACAGTTTCTTTTCCTAAACCAATTAAATGGTTTTCATCGTAAGGATGTAGATAATCTGAGTAACCTGGGATTTTTAGTTTACCTAATACAATTGGATTTGTTGGATTGCTTAAGTCAATTACAAACAGAGGATCGACTTTCTTGAAAGTTACTAGATAAGCGCGTGCACCCATGAATCTAGCTGAGTAAATTCTTTCACCAGGTGCGAGATCTTCAACACTTCCTATTTGGGCTAAGTTCTTGTCAAAGATGTAAATGTTGTTTGTTGAGTCGCTTCCGCTTCTAGAGACTCGGCCAATAGTGGTTGCTACTCGGAAATTGTTCTCGAACTCGTCCATTGAAAATTGATTTAAAATTGTTCCTGGAACTTCGCCTTGAGTTTGGTATTGTATCTGTCCGTTAGTAATAGAGATTTTGTGAATTATTGTCTGTTCATCTCCTCTCCATTTTTGACTTGTAGTGTAAATATTGTTTTGGGAAACGTACATGTTATGTGCAGAATCCATTAGGTAAATTGCTTTGTTTAATTCTCCTGTGTGTGGGTTAATTGAAACTATAGTTGTGAATGTGTCTGGGTTTGCAATCTCATCTGAATAGTGAATTTCTTCTATGCTAGCATTTTGTGTTATATTATCTTCTATGATTCTTGGTAGTGGGATTGGTTCTTCTGCTATGTGATAAAATCCTTGGTTTAAAATTATGTATACAAAGTCTCCGATCATTCTAGAGTCATAGTAATTTCCATCGAATGACAGATCTCTTGCTAAAATAGGGTTACTTCTGTTAGAAACATTGTAAATTTTTACAAATGAAAGTGGGTTTGAGTAATAAGGCATTATAGCCATGTCTGTTTTTGCTATTCCAACTGGTTCGTACATTTCTGGATAATTATAATCTATTCCAAAGACAATTAATTTGTCTTGGTTAATGAAAATTTCTTGTACTCCTTCTAGTGCGATGGTTGATAGTAAGCTTGCGCTTTCAGCTGGGAATGCATCAATAATTGAAATCTTTTCTCTAGAAACTGCGTAAATATATTTTCCATCGTTTTTTACTATGTCTGGTTCGTCTACTCCTGAGACTTGGATGTTTGTTGTGGAATAATCTGTTGCTGATTCGACTTGTGGGGATGATTTTGTACCTAAATCTGCAATTCCTGTTGTAGTTGTAAAAATATTATCAGTTGTATAATATCCTCCTTGTTCTGCTCGTTCTTCTAGGTAGTCTTGTAACTGGTTTTCAGAAGTGAATGTTTTTAGATTTGTTTGATTTCTAGATGTTATACTGTTTATTATAGGAGCGATTATATCTTCTATCAGTGTTGTGTTTTTGGTTACATTAGTGTTATTTGTTGGATTATCTATTTGGCTTACGCAGCCAGACAATAAAACTATTAAGACAATAAATGTCAGTAAAATTTTCTTCATACTTATCAACCTCACAATTATAGTGTGAGTTTGAGAGTATAAAAAGGGTTTTGGTATTGTTAGGGTAAAAACTAGTGATTAATGTTCAAGTTTTCGTACTAATTCGCTGCATATGCGTGTTCTGCGCTTCATTTCTTCTGTTGGGAATTGTTTTAGAGAAGCAGCAGGAGTACCTTCGCGTTTAGCAAATCGAGAAATATGTGTATAGTTTGGTTTGATCTCTTTGAGTAGGTTAAGAGTGGCTTGGAATTGTTGTTCGCTCTCGCTAGGATAGCCAACAATAATGTCTGTCCAGATTACTATCTCAGGGTAAGCTTGTCGGAAAGCAGAGACAATTGTTTTGAATTGTTCTATTGTGTAGTGGCGGTTCATGGCTTTGAGAACTTGATTGCTTCCGCTTTGAACAGGTAAGTGTAGAAACTTAATTATTTTTTTGTTTCTATAGGCGCTGATCAAGTCTGTGAGCGCTAATATTATATTATCAGGGTTCATCATACCTATACGAATTGTAAAGTCACCTTCTATAGCTGAAATTTTCTCTAGTAGTTTTGAGAGCAGACTTTTTTCTTCTAAGTCAAATCCATAGGCTCCAGTGTCTTGGGAAGTTAAGTAGATTTTGTTACATCCATCGCGAATTAGAGAAGAAACATCTTCTAGGATTTTTTCTATTGGATATGAATAAATTGTTCCTTTTGCTAGGCGAGTAGAACAGAAATTACATGATCCGCGGCAACCTTCTGATATTTGGACAATACCAATAGATTTGTCTTTTCTAATGCGGGGCAAGCATATTTTTTCTGTTTTTGATTTGTCTGTTAAATCTATGTTCTTTTCTATAGCAGTAATAATTTCAGTTATTTTGTTTGTGCCCACAAGTCTGGCTGTTGGTAAGATTTTTTTAATTTTGTTTAATCGGTTGTCAACCATGCAACCAACTATAATGAATCTTTTGTTTGGATATTTTTTAGCTAGTATTGCTAATCGGTCAAGTGTTTTCTGTTCTGTTACTTGCTTTACATCGCAGGTAGTAATTAGAATAGCATCTGAGTGGTCTATATTATCTATGATAGTATAGCCAGCTTGTGTTAGTAGGCCTGACATTATTTCTGAATCAGATTGAGCTGCTGCACAGCCATAGACTTCTAGATAGACTTTCATGTGCAACCTACCTCGATATTGTTGAGTTGTACAGGCTGTTTAACTTGTGCAATCTGTAAGATGTTAAACATCATAAAGCATTTTATTAAGCAAAACTTAATAAGTTATATGAAAACAGTGGTTATTGCGCTAGGTGGAAATGCTATTCTAAAGGCAGGTCAGAGAGGAACTATATTGCAACAGACTGCTTCGCTTAAAAAAACAGTTAAGGCGATTTCTAAAATGATACAGCAGGGATGGCGGGTTATTATTACTCATGGTAATGGTCCTCAGGTTGGTAATATTTTAATTCAACAGGAGCGTGGCAAACGTCTTGTTCCTATGATGCCATTGGATGTTTGTGGTGCACAGAGTCAAGGTCAGATAGGTTATTTGATTGATAGAGAGTTAGAAAACCAATTGAGAAGAGATGGTATAAATAAAAAAGTTGTTCCGATTGTTTCAGAGGTTTTGGTAGATGTGAAAGATAAAGGTTTTAAAAATCCTACAAAACCTATTGGTCCTTATTATTCAAAAAAACTTTTAAAGTATAAAATGGTTAAACAAAAAGGAAAGGGGTGGAGAAGAGTAGTTGCTTCACCTAAACCAAAAAAAATAATGGAGATAAACGAGATAAGAGATTTGATAGGTAAAGGACGGATAGTTATTGCTTGTGGTGGGGGTGGAATACCTGTTATTCAGAAAGGAAAAAATATGATAGGTGTTGAAGCTGTTATAGATAAGGATGCAACAGCACAGTTGTTGGCAAAGCAGGTCAAAGCTAATTTATTGTTAATTCTGACAGATATTGATTATGTTTATTTGAATTATTTAGAAAAGAATCAAAAGAAATTGAAAAAAGTTTCTGTTAAGGATTTGAGGCAATATATTAAAGCGGATCAATTTCCAGATGGAAGTATGCTTCCTAAAATAGAAGCTTGTATGGATTTTGTTGGTAAAGGGAGAAAGGCAATTATTGCTTCCCTTGATAATGCTAGTAAAGCTATAAATGAAAGATCAGGTACAATAATTTATAGGTAAGACAGTGGTTTTTGATATGATGTTATCTGTTAATAATTTAGTTGATTTGAGTAAACTTACGAAAAAAGATTTTTATATTATTTTTAAATTAGCTAAAGAGCTAAAGCGTAAACAAAAAAAAGGTATTAAACATAAACTTCTTTCAGGAAAAACTTTAGCAATGTTGTTTGAAAAGTCTTCTACTAGAACTCGTGTTAGTTTTGAAACTGGAATGACGCAGTTAGGTGGTCATGCTATTTTTTTAGGAAAAAATGATATTCAGATGGGTAGGGGGGAAACTGTTGCAGATACAGCTAGGACACTCTCTTGTTATGTTGACTTGATTATGGCTCGAACTTTTTCCCATGAGCTAGTTCTAGAGATGGAAAGAATATCTTCTGTTCCTGTGATAAATGGTTTGACAGATTATAATCATCCTTGTCAAATTTTAGCTGATTTGTTTACAGTAATAGAGAAAAAAGGAAAAATAGAAAAATTAAAATTTTCTTTTGTTGGTGATGGTAATAATGTTTGTAATTCGTTTATTAATGCGTCAAAGAGGTTAGGGTTTGAATTGGTAGTTGCTACGCCAAAAGGTTATGATCCGGCACTGAAATGTAATCTGGTTCACGATCCAAAAAAAGCTGTTAAAGGAGCTGACGTTGTGATAACAGATACATGGGTAAGTATGGGTGATGAAAAACAAAAGAAGAAGCGAGTAAAAGATTTTAAAGGGTTTATAGTTGATTCTAAGTTAGTAAATCTTGCAAAGAAAGATTTTATTTTTTTACATTGTTTACCAGCTTATAGAGGACATGAGGTCTCGGCAGATGTTATAGATGGGTCACATTCTCTAGTTTGGGAAGAAGCTGAAAATAGAATGCATGTTCAGAAGGCAATTATGGTTTTACTTGCTCAATGTTGATATCCTTTTAATTTTTCAATTTGAGATCGGATCTTTTTTGGATTTGCTATTTTCTTAAAGGATAATTGGTTAGATGCTTGGGAATTAACTATTACATCACCGTAGCCGATTATTCTCTGGAAAAGATTTTGAGATAAGTTAATCTCAGATATATTTTCAAAGAAGATACTTTCTATCTTCTTGCTAATTATTCCGTGTCGTTTTTGTAATTGGTTCTTTGTTATGAAGTATGTGTTAGAGTATCTGACAAATTCAACATAAATTATAATTATTATGGAAAATCCAATTGCTGCATATAATCCAATTGGGTTTAGGAATAATCCAAATACTTGTATAATGTAAATTGCTGAAAGTATGATGAATATTAGAAAGAATTCAAGAATGAAGCTTCTATGTGCAGGTCTTATTTTCAATAGTATATCTTCTTTTTTCATGGGAAATATTTAGTTTAATAGGTTATTATACATATCCTTTGATTTGTTTTTTCTTTGGAACAAGGTGCACATCTTTTATTTCTAGGAAGCCGGAGTTTTTTTCCCAGTGTATTTTAGAGTCCTTGATTTCAATGGCTTGATCAAACAGCGGACAATCAAGAACTGCTGTTTCAAATTCCCCACCTTCACCAGCTAAATTTATTTTATATTTTTTCTCAAGTTTTTTTAGGTCATTTAGACATGTAGAATCTATTTCACGGCCTAGCCATGATTTATCAAACCCGTCGGCGAAGACGCCAGTTATAATTGATTTGAAACCTGCTTCAATTAGTTCTGTCATGTACTTATCAGGTTTTACTTTCCAAAGCGGAGTTAGTAACTTAAGTCCCAATTTCTTACAAACTTTGGCAACTCGTTTTTGTTGGTATTCAGAAGCAATTGCACCACAAACTATTCCTTCAATAGGAAGGTTTTTTAGAACAATTTCAATATCATGAACTTCTTTTTCTTTTTCACCTGAACTTTCTTTAGAAACCAATTTCATTTTCATTGTTTGTGATTGGATTAATGTTAATCCTATATTTATTGTGTGATACATGTAAGAGTCGTCTTTTTTAGAATGTATTGTGGCAAGGTAGTCGATTGTGTGGCCTTGTTGTTGAACTAACCAGACTGCGTAGGTTGAATCTTTACCACCGCTGAAAAGAGCTGCTAATTTCATAGGGAGAATATTGGTTTCAGATGCTTTAAATGACTCCTGATGTAACCTTTAAATACCTAGATCCTTTATAAAGGGGGTATAGGTGAGTGCTTATAGGCTTACTTGTCTATAACCAGCTTGTGCTGGTAAATTTTATGAGGTGTTTTTATGGCTGGTTATCGAATGAGAATTGAAAATGTTGTTGCTTCTGCAACTTTGAATGTTAAAGTTAAACTAGAAAAAATTGTTTCTAATTTTGATGGTATTGAATATGAACCTGAACAGTTTCCTGGAGTTGTTTATAGAATACCTAATCCAAAAGCAGCTGCGTTAATCTTTTCATCTGGAAAGATTGTATGTACAGGTGCGAAAAGTCCCAAGGACTCAAAAGCTGTTGTAGCAAAAATTGTTACAAAGATGAGAAAGATCGGAATTAAGGTTCCTTCTAACTATACTGTCCGATTGGAAAATATAGTTGCTTCTGCAAGTCTAGGGCGGGAGCTTAATTTGGATAATATTGCTTTTACACTTGAAAATACAGAATATGAACCTGAACAGTTTCCTGGGCTAGTCTTTAGAATGGATGATCCAAAGGTAACTTTCTTGCTTTTTGGTTCTGGAAAAATTATCTGTACAGGTGGAAGAACAATTGCTGATGTGAAAAGAGCTATAGAAAAAGTAGATAAGCGATTGAAAAAGCTAGATAGACAATTAGCTAAAGAAGCAAAACAATCTAAGAAATAAACTTGCCTTTTTCAGGTGCGTCGATGCAAGCGCAGTTTTTATCAGTAGGAGAAAGAGCTTCTAGTAACTTGGTAATATTTTTAGAAGATTGTTTTGCACTGGAAATTATCTCGGAAATCTCAAGGTTATCTTCTGCTTGTGCTAAATTATCAGCTGTGCAAATTGAGGCGTAGCAGAGACCAAGTTCTTTAGCAAGGATAGCTTCTTTTGAGCAAGTCATTGTAACCAAATCTGCGCCAAGTTTTGCAAAAGCATAAATTTCTGCTCTGGTTTCTAGTGAAGGTCCACGTGGGCAGATTACAACTGCATTGGTACTGAAAGGTATTTCTAAGGATTCTAGTGTTTTGATAACCTCTTTTCTTAAAGCTGGGCAGAAAGGATCGCTTAGGGAAATGTGATATCGTTCTTTGTCATAGAATGTTGGATGGGAAAAATCAATAAAGTCGTGTGGTAAGACTAATGACCCTAGTTGGATATTTTTATTGATAATACCGCAAGAGGAAATTCCTATTATTTGGGAAACGCCTTGTTCTTTTAGAGCTAGGATGTTTGCGTGGTTGTTTATTTTGTGTGGTGGGATTTGGTTATCTTGTCCGTGGCGATTTATGTGGATGAATGTGATTTCTCCAAGGGTGAAGAAAGAAAGCGGTGAAGAAGGGAACCCGTAGTCAGTATATACTGATTTCTGTTCTCCTGATTGAATAGGAACTGTGCCAGAAATCAAGCCGATTTTTTGCATGGGCTAAATAGTGGTCTTAATTATAAATATTCTATAGTTTGTTACGCAAGTTGACATTACCCACCCCTTTGTTTCGGCTGGTGCTATACCATATATAACTTTTAGGGCATAACACTCTTCCTATGAATGATGTTGAAAAATTTGAGGAATTCTTGAGAAGGTTTTACGAGAAACAACTGTTAGCTAGTGCTAGAGAAGAAAAGGAGTTTGTTGGAATTGATTTTTCTATTCTTGATGTTATGTATCCTGATTTAGCTGATCAGCTTTTAGCTAAGCCGGAGGACACACTGGAAGAGATTCGGGAGGCTATATTAAATGTAGATTTGCCTGGTAAGGGTGAGTTAGAACCTCGCTTTTATAATTTACCTAAATCTTCTGATTTACGAATTAGAAGTATTCGTTCTGAGCACATAGGGAAAATGGTTACTATTGAAGGGGTGGTTAGACGGGCTAGCGAAGTAAAGCCAGAAATAAAAGAAGCTATTTTCGAGTGTCCTGATTGTTCAGCAAAAATTCCTATTGAACAGAGCGGGAGAATTCTAAAGACTCCAAGTTTTTGTGAGTGCGGTCGAAAAGGTAAATTTGAGATGGTGGATAAAGTTCTGTTTGATGCTCGGTGGGTTATGGTTGAGGAACCGTTCGAGACAGCTACAGGAGAAAAGCCAGGGGAGATTACTCTTTACTTGAAAGATGATCTTACAACTCCGGAAATGCAGAGAAAATGTGATCCTGGGAATAGGTTGAAAGTTACGCTTATATTAAAGGATATGGAAAGAAAAATGGGAAAGGGACCAGCTAAAACTCAGATGGATATTTACGGTATTGTTAATCATGTTGAGAATGCAGATATTGAATGGGAGGAAGTTATAATTTCTAAAGAGGATGAGGAAGAGATAAAAGTTCTGGCGGCTGATCCTAAAGTTTATGAAAAATTAAGTAATTCAATTGCTAGTTCGATTTATGGATTAAATGAAATTAAGGAGGCAATAGTGCTGCAAATTTTCGGCGGTGTTTCTCAGATGATGCCTGACGGAAACAGGATTAGGGGAGATATTCATATTTTACTTTTAGGAGATCCTTCTGTTGCTAAGTCTCAGTTGTTAAAACTAGTTTCAAAAATAATTCCACGTGGAAAATATGTTTCTGGTAAGGGAACATCAGCTGCTGGATTGACAGCTACTGTAATTAAGGACGAAGAGTTAATGGGTGGTTGGGTTTTAGAAGCTGGTGCTATGGTTCTTTGTCATAAAGGAATAATTTCTATTGACGAATTTGATAAGATGGGTCGGGAAGATCAGATAGCGATGCACGAAGCTTTGGAACAACAAACTGTTTCTATTGCAAAAGCAGGTATAATGGCAACACTACCTGCACAGGTTTCAGTTTTAGCTGGTGCGAATCCGAAATTCTCGAGGTTTGATGCTTATCGTCCTATAGCTGAGCAAATAAATATTCCAGATACATTGCTTTCTCGTTTTGATTTGAAATTTATTTTAAGAGATATTCCTGATAAAGAATTTGATGAGCGTTTGTCAGCGCATATTCTTGAGTCAAGACTTAATCCAAAAATTGTTACGCCTCTTTTGTCTTCTATTTTTATAAGAAAATATTTAGCATATGCTAAGAAAAACTGTAGTCCAATTTTAACTAGAGAAGCTGCAGAAGCTCTTAAAAAGTTTTATGTTGATATGCGGGGACTGTACACTGGTACAGATACTGTGGCGATTACATTGCGTCAGAATGAAGCGCTGATTAGATTGACACAATCTTCTGCGCGTGTTAGACTTTCAAATACTGCAGATATACAAGATGCAGAGCGTGCTATTCGGATAATGAAAAAGTCGCTACAAGACTTGGCATATGATGTTGAAACAGGTAAATATGATATTGATCGGGCAGAGGGCGGGACATCTTCTTCTCAGAGAAGCAAGATAAATTCAATTTTAGATATTATTCAAAAGCTTGAAAAACAGTTTGGAAAGACTGTTCCTAGAGATGAAGTTGTTATCTCGTCTCATGATGAGGGAATAAAGGAAGTTGAGGCAAATAGTTTGATTGATAGGCTGAAGATGGAAGGATTGTTGTATGAACCTAAATCAGGGTTTGTACAAAGGACTCACTAGAACAATAAATAGGTATTTAACGTTTCGATGCGTTATAATCAAAGTACTATGTGGAAGCATAGACTGTTGGTAGGTTGATATTGTGGATGCACGTAGAATGACTGCTTATATTGCAACTGTTGAAGAAGCTGTTAATGGAAAATTTATTAAAAAAACAGGTTTTGAAAGTAATTATATTCTTACGAAGTTTGGAAGGAAAATTTCTCGCGTTCGTTTGATGGGAGTTATTGTTGATATTTACAAAAGTGCAGATTTGAAATATGCTGCGCTAACTTTAGATGATTCTACAGATACAATTCGTGCAAAAGTGTTTGTTAACATAACAATGTTTGATAATCTTAAGGTTGGGGATTTGGTTGACTTGACTGGAAAGGTTAGAGAATATACTGAAGAAATTTACTTGATACCAGAAATAATTCGTAAGTTTTCACCTAATCAGGAGATTCTTCGGATGCTTGAGCTGAAAAGAATCCATATTGATCAGATTTCTAAAATTAAAAAACTTCGTTCTTTGCAAAAACAAATTTCAGATTTAACAGAGCTGAAAGTTCTAGCTGATAAAGGTGGGATAACAGAGGATGATGTTGAGGGAATTCTAGAAGCTGACGAGATAATCCAAATAGATGCTGAGGTTAAAACACAAGAGTCGAGTGAAGTTAAGGATAAAATTCTAGAGCTAATTGAAAATCTAGATGAGGGAACAGGTGCAGAGTATCAATCTATTTTAGAGCAGTCTAAATTAACAGAGGAGAAAGTTGATAGTGCGATACAGCAACTGTTGCAAGACGGAGTTTGTTTTGAGCCAAAAGCTGGTATGATTAAGAAATTATAGTTCTTTAAATAGCTTGCTTAGTAATTTCTGATATGGATAATTATGAGAAACTTTTAGAGGGTGCTTTGAAAAAACTACCTGATAAAAAAGATAGTGGGGAGCGATTTGAGTTTCCTAAGATAGATGTTTTTATTCAGGGTAATCAAACTATTATTAAGAATTTTTCTGAAATCTGCTCTAAGATTCGTCGGGATGAATCACATGTCTTGAAGTTCCTTTCGCGGGCACTAGCTGCACCAGCAAGTGTTGTTAATGGTCGTGCGATTTTCCAAGCAAAGATTTATTTCAAGATGATTAAAACTAAGTTTGATGTTTATTTTCGAGATTATATTGTGTGTCCTGTTTGCAAGCGTCCTGATACACACTTGACAAAACAAGGAAAGTTCTGGTTGATAAATTGTCAAGCATGTGGTGCGAAGAGTTCTGTTAAGTAGTATCATTTTCAGGTAAAAATGATTTTTCTATTTCAAGATTTTTAATACCATCTTCTAATAGGTGTAATCTATTAAGAATAAGTTCATCTTCATTTCTACCATATTCTCCTAATTCTCTATACCTCTCTTGGTAAGAAGTTTTTAGTTCATTATATTTTTCTAAATACCAATCTATTAATTTTTCAGTTTCTTTGCCATATCCTTGTTCATAGAGAAGTTCATTTACTGATATATGTTTATTAATATTTCTCTGTTGCCACATCATATTCGTAAGATATCTTTCTTCAGATGACATGAAAGCAGCTGTTCTTATTTCATCTTCAGGATTAGATAATACTATTTCAGCAAATTCATGAGCAATTAATGCTTTCATGAGATCTTCATCTTCTAAAAATTCTTCCATATAATTATTTATTTCAGGTAAAGTTGATGTGTAAGGATATATGGATATAACTTGTTCTATTAATTCTGTTGGTTTAGAAAATATTTCTGCATCTAATAATGAAATACATGGTACATGTGGAGTAGTGTTTGGTAAAAAGTAAAATGTTTCTTGTGTTAATGCTGTTGCTTCATTGATAGAATGGATATGTGGAAATGTTCCATATGCAGTACAGTCTAAAATATATTCTTTTTCTGGGAAACTTTCTTTAAAATGGTCTTGTATTTCTTCGAATATACCTACTGTCTTTTTTAGTTTTTCTTTATAATCATCTTTTCCTGTAAAACTTAGCAATGTAGGTATTCTTAGAGAACCCTGAGTAGCATTTTCAACATCATTTCTATGTTGTTCAAAATGTTCATGATCAACTTCAGCATATTTTGTTTCTAATGTTGTTTCATCTTTTTCAACTTTTCCTTTTAAATAACTTATATAACTTTCTCTTATACTGTCTAATGTTAAATAAGTTTTAGGTGCTTTAATGTCTTCATGTTCTTCAATAACTTTCATCCCTATAGATTCTGGGAAACTTTTTAGTAATTGTCCCATTTCATTAACAAGACCTTTAACTTTTTCAAGTTCTTCATCATAGAAAAGTCTTAATTTGAAACATTCTTCTTCATATATAATCTCTTCAGTAAAACCAATATTTCCAATATTTGTTACTTTGAAACCAGTTATATCTTCGCCTTTTTCTAGTTTTTTTTCTGCTTCTTTAATTTTTTCAAATTCTGCGTTCATGAATTCTCTGTAATTATCATCTAAAATAGGTTCATTTCTACGAATTAAGAAATATGTAATTAACCCACTTAAATATTTCTGTTTTTGACTTGGGTCTGTTATAATTAATTTATTAGTATCAAAATATTTTAGCATGAACTAAATAGGAATACAAAGAGATTTAAACACTATTCTAAGAAATTCATATATGGTTTTTCTCGTTGGAGTTTTCTCTGTGAACAGTGTGCAGTTATTTCGATACGTTTAGGTCGCATGAACCAGCTAGGTGGTTTGTAATAGTTGAATGTGTTTCTTCGAGGTAATTGAGAAAACTTTAGCAGGTGGTTGACCCATGATTTGTGTTTTCTGTGGGTCATGTCTGCTTGACTTAGAATTTCATAAGCGTGGCTTCTCTCGGGACCGGGAAATTCTGTGTTTATATTTTCACATATCCAGCGGAATATTTCATCTGGGGATTTGTCACTGTTTTTAATTGCAGAGAAAACTTGTTCTGGTTTTTCTGCGCGGAAAATTATTTGCAAAGTTTTGAATATTGTTTCTTGTTGGTCTTTTTCATCTCCTCCACTTTTGAGACAAAGCAAAGCGCGTCGTGCATCACCTTTAGCTAGAGAGCAAGCGTTTCTAACTTTGTCTGGGTCGAAGTTACCTTCTTCTCGAGTTAATATTTTTTGGAGGTCAAAGTTTGAAAGTGATTTCATTTCAATGAACTGAGAAACATTTCTAAGTGGCATGAATTTTCTGTCATATGGTTTTGCGCAGATTAAAATTACAGGAAATGCAGATGATTTTATTATTTTACTAATCTCACCTATTGCTCCTCGGTCTCCACCAGACAATCCGTCGATCTCGTCAATTAAAATTATTTTTCCTTTTCTGAATAATGATGTCTGGCTAATTGCACCTGATAATAATTCTCTAATTGCTTTTGCGCTTCGCTTGTCAGAAGCATTTACTTCAACCAAATCCCAGTTTTTTTCTGTGGCGATCTCGCGGGCAAGCATTGTTTTTCCAATTCCAGATGGTCCCCATAGTAGAAGTGCGCGCTTCTTTTGAGGCCACCGAGCAAGAAATGTTAGAACTTTGTTTATTGTTAGATCTTGTCCGATTACAGATATAGACATAGGTTTATTATAAGGAATTAACACATTTATTGATATGCGAAATGCTAAAGGGTCTCGTCGTGAGCGGCAACTAGTAGGATTTCTTAATAAAAAAGGATATGTTTGTCATCGCGTTGCAGGATCGGGTCATATGGAATCTGCTACTTGTGATTTAGTAGCGATTAAACATGGTAAAGCTTATTTGGTTGAGGTTAAATCGCGGAAAAAGATTTTCTATACTAAGCAACATCTACCCCAACTGGAGACAATGATCAAGGAAGCTAAGCGTTGTGGAGCTAAGCCGTTGTTGGCTGTGAAAATTAACTATAAACCTTGGGAAATAATTGATATTTCTAAGAAAATTCCTAAAAAAGTGGAATAATGGTAGCGGGGGCTGGATTTGAACCAGCGACCTTTGGGTTATGAGCCCAACGGGCACTCCAGGCTTTGGGGATATTAAGATTACTTACTTAAAATCTTGCCCCACCCCGCTATAGATCCTTTTTACTTTATAAGAGTTGTGAGGGAGATATTTAAACTTTGTCGATATTCTTAATCTCCAAACAGGTCCTTTACTTTTTATATTATAGCTAGGCCACATTTTTCTAAAAATATCAAATGATTCACATATCTCTTTAAATTTTGTTAACACTTCTTTATCCTTTTGAGTTACCATTATTTCACCTTTAGTTACCCATCCTTCAGCATCTATAAATCCAGATATTAGACCTATTTTATATTCATCTGATAGAGAATTGAATATTTTACTTCTTTTTTTAATAAAATTCATAAACTTTTTAGATCTTACTCTAATTCGGTTGACGTTGTATCTTTTATCTTTGTAAATATATGGGTTCAGACTGATTTTTTTCAATAATACTATGAGATTTTGCTGTATATCAATATCTTTTAATGAGTTTAGATAAAATTCTACTGTATAGTGTCTGTCTTTTTTATTATAATTTGAGTAACCGTCACCGATATATAGACCAATTAAATAACCAATATCCTTTTCGCTTATACGTTCTAGATCTAATTTCATCATATTCTCTTCTATTTGATAATTAAACTGATTTCTATACTTTATCACACACAACACCCCCTTTTTGTAAGGGTTCTGAACCCTCCGAAGGGGATGGGGTTCAGGTTCCTGAGAAAGGGAGTATTAAAAAGTATCATTTACTCCTTCTTAGTGACGTGGTACGGCAATTGCTATCAGGATGTTTATATAGCCTTTTTCCTAAAGTTATGTATACGCAGAAGGAACTGTTTTGGAAGTTCTGCAAAACAAGGTGAATATATATGGCAAGACGAAGTGGAACAGATTGGGTAAAAATTAGTGGATATGCATTCCTGCTAGGTGTACTAATAGCAATAGTAGCTGGAATCATCGGTCCACAAATGATCCCCTACACAGGAACTCTATTAATCGTATTGGGAGCAATCGTCGGTTTGCTTGGCGCATTCGGAATTGGTTCAATCGATAGAGCAAGTGCTACAGAGTTTTTGATAGCTACAGTTGCATTAGTAGCAGTAGGCGCATCTGGTGACACATTAATCGGAATACCAACAATCGGACCATATCTATCAGATATAGTCGGATACATCGCAATATTCGTTGCACCAGCAGTGGTCATAATTGCTTTAGAAGCAATATGGTCAGCAGGATCAACAAAGTTATAAATTTTTCGTATTTTGTTTTTTTCTTTTTTTTAACTGACAAGCGTTAGCTATATTGGTTAGAATCTTTAATAATTGATACATTAAATTAATGTATGAAGTTCAACATTTTGTTTAGGCGAGTTGAACAGTTAAGAAGGTAAGAGGTAGGTTGTACATGAAGTTCTATCAGCGATTACAGACAAAGGTAAAATTACCTAAGAACAAGTTAGATCTGCTTCCGAGGAGTTATCATATCCTTGGGGATATTTTGCTGGTTAAACTTAATAGTAAACTTTATACACATCGGCGGAAAATAGGTAAAGTTATTCTTGAAATATTACCTTTTGTTCGATCTGTTGTTTTGATTAAAGGGATATTGGGTAAGAAGCGCGTTCCACAGACTGAGGTGATAGCTGGGGATAAAAATACAGAAACTATTCACCGTGAACATGGGGTAATTTTTTCGCTGGATCCGCGTAAAGTTATGTTTTCTAAGGGAAACAAGTTTGAGAAATTGCGATTGTTGAAAAAGATTCGGAAAAAAGATGTTGTTGTTGATATGTTTGCTGGAATTGGGTATTGGTCAATTTCTTTAGCGAAAAAAGCGCGAGTATTTGCAATTGATATTAATCCTGTTTCTATTAGGTACTTGGAAAAAAATGCTTTTCTTAATAAAGTGAATTTTGAAATTCTTGAGGGGGATTGTAGAAAGTTTTCGCGACTTCTTCGGGCTGATAAAATTATTATGGGATATTTTGGTACGAAAAAATTCTTTAGTTATGCTTTGAAGATGGCCAAACCTAAAGCTGTGATTTTTTATCATGATTTGGTTTCAGATGAGAAAGTTTCTGAGCTTAAGCGAGAGTTGATAGGAATATCTAAAAAGCAAAAAAAGAAAATTAAGTTTGTTTCTGTTCGCAGAGTTAAAACATATTCACCTGGGGTTTCACATTTTGTTTTTGATATTAAAGTTTTGTCCCACCCTTGAAGAATTTTATGATCCCTACCCGTAGTAACAAAAAATTATCTTTCTGTTACTGTTCGTTTATTACACCAAGCTCTTTACAATTTTCATATATTGCCCATGCCCAGATAATTGCTTCGAAGCTTCGGATGTAATCTTCTCGTCCAAGAAAATGTTTAGAATCATTGATGTACGCATTCATATTTGTTAGCATAGCTTGTCCGTTTTCATCAACAGCTGAAAGTTTTTCAACTATTGGTTTTATTTTTTCTATCCACTTGACAGTTTCAGCTTTTAATTTTTCATCAGTTGGGTTCATTTTTTTCTCCTCTTTTGTTTTTTCTTAGTTACCTTTCTTATTTTTTTAGTTATACGTTTTACAGGTTTGCTTATCTTTCTTGTGTATTTTTTTATTTTTCTTCTAACCTTTACCTTTGGTATTCTTTTTGTTATTTCTTTTTTAATGTTAATTTGACTTTTCTTTTTTATTTCTACTAATTCTAGAAATTCTTTTTCTGCGAAGTGTAATTTACCAGGAATAATTATTACTGCGGGCGTGTCCATTTTTGTTTGTATTAGTTGGGAAACAGTTCCATATTTTATGTCAGATGTTTTTCCTAATCTAGATGCAAATACTACTTTATCCTTTCTTGATATTATTTTTTTGTGTAAAAGTAATTGTAATCCAATTTCTGGATGCATGTAAGTAGAATTTTCTGATTGTAAATCTAAAAGAAGTAGAGTATGTAGACCAGCTTTCTTATTTTGTTTTACTGTGTTTTTTACAGAGTCTGTTTGTCCAGAGAAAGGAACAGTAGATGTTTTTCCAAATTTGTAAAGTTGAAGTCCTGTTTCACCTATTGCAGAAAATATTGATGAGTTGTGTATTATTTTTACTGGTATTTTTCTTTTCTTAGCTTCTACCATTAAGTTAATGTGTGTTGTTGCAGCTAGTGGGTCACCAGGAACAAAAAGTACTATTTTTCTTTTTTTAGCACTTTCAATAAATCTTTCTGAACCTTCTTCAAGAAAAGCTCTATTAACAAGTTGTATTTTATTTTTTATTAGTGCTTGGAGATTTGGAATAGAACCAAACCAACGGGAAGTATATAGTTCACAGTAGCACTCTGCTTTTTGAGCTATTCTTCTAGCTCGTTCTCCTAAGTCTCGTTCATCGTTCAAACCTAATCCGATAATATATAACATTATACTCTCTCCATAAGTTCTTTTTGGGCTTTTTCAAACTGTTCTATTATTTCTTTTTCTGGTATTTTAAGTTTTTTATTTTCTAGTAGAACTTTTCCATTACAGATTACTGTGTTAATATCAGCTGTTAATATGTCTTCCCAGTCACCTGAAGAATCTAAAATAATCAAATCTGCTTTTTTCCCTATCTCTATACTGCCTAGTTCTTTTTCTAGGCCTAGAGTTATTGCTCCGTTGATAGTTGCCATTTTTACTAAAGTTTCAGCTGGGATTTCCCAGTCTTGAAGTTCTCGAGCTTTTTTCATCTCGTGTTGTATGCTTAGATAATCGTTAGAAGCTGGGCCGTCTGTTCCGAGGCTTACTATAATTTCTGCGTCTAGTAATTCTCTTAGGCGAATTGTTCCTGAGTTAAGCCACTGGTTAGAAGCTGGGCAGTGGGAAATTTTTATATTATGTTTTTTAATTATTTGGATTTCGTTATCATCTAAATGTACTGCGTGATCAAAAATTACTTTGTTTGATAGGAATCCTATACTTTCTAAATATTCGACAGGACGAGCACCTTCGCGTTCTAAAATATCTTTTACTTCCTGCTGGTTTTCGGAAACATGTATGTCAAGTCGTGGGAAATTCTCAGCTAGCTTAGTGCCAAGTTTTAAAGTTTCTGTTGAACATGTAAAAGGAGCATGGCAAGAAATAATTGGACGAATTAATTCACTGCGCTTAACAGTGGGTAAAAAGTTTTTAACTTTTTCTATTGTGTTATACCCGTTTTTCATTGGTCCGATTAAACACCAAGAAGGGCAGCAGCGTATGCCGACTTCCTCGACAGCTTTGATAATGTGTGGAACTTCGTAGAACATGTCAGAAAAACAAGTTATTCCTGATTTAATCATGTCGAGGCAAGAACGTTTGGTTCCAAGATACATCTCGTGAGGCGTCATTTTACTTTCTATTGGAAGAATCTCTTTACTTAGCCATTCTTTGACAGGTAGACCTTTGCCTGAGCTTTTCATAAAGTACATTGCTGCATGGCAGTGAGTGTTGATAAATCCTGGAAGTATGATATTTCCCTTGGCGTTAATTACTGATTCGCTTTGTCCACTAACAGTACCAACTGCTTCAATAATATTGTCTTTTACTAGGATATCTCCACTGATAATTCCATTAGCCATTGTAAAGATCTTTCCGTTCTTAATCAACATGAATCTAATTGGAGAAAAAGGTATAAAAACGTGCTGGGCTAAACTTTTGTATGCGGATTGCTTTTGATATTATAGGGTCGAGAGAGCGAGCGATTGCTCTTGTTACTGATATGAATATCTCTGCTAAGAAGGCAAAGAAGTTTGCAGAGGAGATTTGTTCCCGATATAAACATGTTAAATCTGTTATTTGGAAGACTGGAAAAAAACATAAAAAATATCGAATTTTTCCATATAAACATCTTCTAGGAAGTAAAAATTATACTGTTATTCATAAAGAATATGGCTACAAAATAAAGATTGATCCAACTAAAGCGTTTTTTTCTGTTAGAGAAGGAGAAGAGAGACAACGAATTGCTAAAAAAATAAAGAATGGGGATAGTGTTCTTGTTTTGTTTGCAGGGGTAGCTCCTTATGCTGTTGCAATTGCTAAGCAGAAGCGAGTTTCAATAACTTGTGTTGAGTGGAATTCTTCTGCTGTTCGCTATGCTAAAGAAAATATTAAATTGAATAAATTAAAAGGAATTAAAATTTTAAAGGGGGATGTGAAAAAAATAAAGTTAGGGAAGTTTGATAAGATATTGATGCCACTTGGAACAGAAGCAATTAAGTATTTGGAAAATGCTGTGAGCTTTGCTAAGAAAGGAAGTGTAATTTATCTTTATGGTAAGTCGCGTGATCACGGACGTGATTTGAAAGCTGAGATAAAAAAGAAAATGAAAAAGAAGTATAGAATTTTGCGCGTTCAGAAAGTTGCTAATTATTCGCCAGGTGTTGAGAAAGTTCGGGTTGATATTAAGATTCTATAGTTGGTCATCGCTTGATTCTTTTATAGGCTTTACAACAAGTGCTATAACTTTCTTTACTTGTTCTTTGCTAGGGTCATGAGCTGTGTCTAGCGGATCTATTGAAACCTCTATAGAATTATAACTTGGGGTTTCACCTTCTTCATTAACAAGTTCAAATCCATTTTCTTTTAAGTATGCTAATGATCTTTGTTCTTCTCCTAGTTCTATGTGATAGTCTTTACCATCGCCTGTAACTAAGATGTATCTAGATATTGCTATTGTAGGCATTTCAGGTATAGATTCATCTTGATATCTAGTGTTCTGGTCTCTAGGTACCCATGTTCTACCATCAAATTCCATACCGTTTTCCATAATAATCTAATTATAATACTGTGCAAAAGCATTTAAGTTTTGCTCTTGCTAAGTGGTGGTATTTGTTTGACGGTTTCGACAGAGAGTAAGGCTTACTTGGGAGTAAAAAAGAGTTTTATTCACTGTATAGGTAAGATAGACAGATAACGAGCTGTACGACTAAAAATAAGCTCTTTAATTGTCGTTTTTGGTGTATAGGGGGTATTTAAAGATTTATTGACAAATATTATTTATGACTGAAAAAACTACTGAAGGAACTGTTCATAGTTGCCCATTTACGCAGGCTGATTTGAATTCTTTACAGCCTAATGGATATCAAGGTGGATTTCAAGGACCTCAAGGAATGCCAATGTATGGCGGATGTCAAATGCCTGCTTATCAGCCTGATACACAATGGGTTATGGTTCCAATGGGTAATTTTACAAATCATTGGGGATATGCAAGACCAGTTGGTTCCTATGATTATTCAGATAAATCAGAACGATTGGATAGAATAGATAGTATCTTAGAATCACAAAAAATAATTAATGAATTACTTACTCAGAGGGAAGAACAATCTACTGGTTATGGTAATAGACTTTTATCAGAAGAGCCGCTTTATATGCAGTTGTTAAGGGAAAGGCGGGTTAGATTAAAGGGTGATGTTGATAAGGACATGCAAAGAATCTTTAAAGCTTCTTATAAGCATTTAAGGCGTAGTAACAAAGATTTTAAGCGGAAAACAAAGTGGCGATCTCCTGTGAAAGGGGAAATGCGAGCTTTGCTGAGGGGAATGACTCATGCTGAATATTTTAGTCAACGATCTTTAAGCTATGATGAATTCTATAACATGCGGACTAGAATAGAGACAGCTGCTTTTAGAGATCCTAACTATGTTATTGATCCTCTGAAGAAAAATAGTATAGCTAGGAGAGCTTTGGCACCAATTGGACCTATGGCAAAAGCTGCTACAGCTTTAGCTTAGTTAAGGAAAACTCCAAAGTTGTGAAGCTTTATATACTATCAGGAACTATATAGTACATAGAGCATTCACCTCTAAGTAGTAACATGAAAGTGGATCTCTGGAGATGTGATTTGTTATGTCAGGTAAACAGGTTATCCTTCCACCACAGCAAGAGTCTCATACAAGTAATGTAAATCTTCATTTTATAGCTGATGAAGTTGCTAAAATGGGAGATGTTAGGTATGTTGACTTGTATGGTAAATCAAGTCGTCAGACAATGGATGCTGTAATTGATCCGTATAATCTTAATGTAACATCATTTCTAACTTTATTTGGTTTGGGTGCAATTGTTGCTGGAGTAGCTGCTTATCTTGATTCTGATTTTCAAAATCCTGCTGATAAAAAAATTGCAGAGATTGATGCAAGAACAAATGCAATGAGTTCTGCTGTTATTCAATTAAAAGAATTTGAAGCAAACAAAGCAAAAAATGATGATAAAATGGAAAAACGATATGGTTCTGCTTTTAATTTATCTTATAGTTATCATTTAACAGATGGGCACCTTCAAGGAATGTTTGGTGGAAATAAAAGTGCAGTTGTGAGTTATCTTGATTCTATGCAAAATGTTATAGACCCTATTGCTGGTATCCCATATGGAAAAGTAATTACAATTAATCCATATGATGGTAGAATGGGATTGGATAAAACAGTTCCAGGATATGGTGGAATAATTGGACGTTTGCCAGGGGATCCATTTGGAGTCTTTGGTGAATTAAATGCAGGCGGTCACATTTAATCCCAACTTTATAAACCTGTAAGAATAAAATTTTATTAAGTGAAGTACTATGGCACAGTTTAGTATAATTGAATTTGTGTTGCGGGATTTGTTACAGGTATCTGCAGATTTAATTCGGGATTATGCTAGTGTGCAAGAACAGTTGCTTTATCTTGTTTTAATTCCTCATGCAATTCTTTTACTTTTTATTTACATTTTTGCAGATGGTATATCTCGAATGGCTATACCTGGTCCAAATCCTCATAAAGGATTTAAGGTTCTTTTTGGAATTGTTGCTTACATTAGTATAATTATGGCTGGTTGGTATGGACAAACACTTTTACCTATTTTCTTACTATGGTGGCAGATAATGTTAATTTTAGGTTTGGGATATTTTGTACTAAGTGCACTTATACATCCTTCTATGGCTGCAGATGTTGTAAGACTTGGTGGTGCTGTTGGAGGTAAGATGGGTGCAAAAGGTAAGGCAAATAAAAAATATAAGAAAGAATTAAGAATAACAGAAGAGCAGATTGCGCGGATAGCTCCTTATGCAGGAACAAATTATATGTATGATGCAGAGTTAGCGAGACTTCGAGCTAAGAAAGCAGAACTGGAGGCTCTTTTAGCATCTTAGGAGATTGATTTTTATGGTAGCAGTTCCTTTTGAAATGACAGCAGAATTTTTACTTCCTTTCTTATTCATATTTTCAGTTGTGTTTGGAGTCTTGAGTTTAACAAATGTTTTCAAGAACAAAGCTGTTGATGCTGTTATTGCATTTGCTCTTGCTTCTTTTGCAGCAACAAATACTCTTATTGTTGAGAGTGTTACAGAATTTTTGCCGATGGCTGTGGCTTTCTTTATTATGGTTTTCTTCTTGGCGTTTCTGTTTAAGCTCTTTGGAATAAAACCTGAAAAGCAAACAGAGATGGAAGGAATGGTTGTTGGTGGTGGAGTGTTGGTTCTTTTACTAACACTTGGATATTATGTATTTGATATTTATCCTGTTGAATTTCCAATTATAGGTGGTGGTGATAATTTGATTTTCTTTGTTGGATTTTTGATGATTATTTCTATATTCTGGGGAACATTGAAAATAGGAGAACAACCTAGAGTCACTGGATCTCCAAAGTAAACCTTATATTTGAGAAAAATTAATAACAAGTAGGTGTTTTGACATGGCAATATGTGCAGGATTAGAATGTTTTATAGTTGCATTACGAGAAGCAGGATTTACTTTAGTTCTTTTATGGTTATTAACTTTAGCGATAGTTTATGGAATGTTGTCTCATGCTAAAATGCCTAAATCAGATACAGCAAAAGGAATAATTGCTATATCTGCAGCGTTTTTGGTTCTTCTTGCAGCTGCTGCAAGTCCAGCTGTTGCATTTTTGCAAAACTTGATTATTGCGTCTATATTAATAGCATTTGGTTTAATTATCGCTGTAATATTTTTGGAGATTAGCGGAGCAAAGCATGAAGGAAAAAGTCTTTTTGCTGCTCACCCAAAAGTTTTGGGAGGTTCAATTTTGATTATAATGTTGCTTGTTTTTATTGGAGCAGGTGGATTAGGTGTGATTAATGTTCCTATGATACCTATTACAGAGAGCATGGCAGCTGTTGTTTTATTTGTTGGTGTTATGCTTGTTTCAATTTGGGTTATAATTAAAGAGGGCGGTAAAAAACCAAAGTAAAGTGATTATATGCCTATTACTGAAATGTTAACTACTCTTTCAAGTTTGGGATTTGCTCATGTTCTACTTTGGCTGTTGACATTTGCTATTGTTAATGGTCTTATGGCTCAAGCTAAGATGCTTGATAATGCGCGGGAGACTAGAGCGATTATAGCTATAGTTGCTGGATTTTTTGTTGTGCTTGCTACACCAGTAGAATTAATTTCAGTTATTTCTAATATGTCAGCTGGAATGATTTTAGTTGTTATGGCATTGTTGGTTATATTTATTTTTGTAGAGGCGCTTGGAGTTAAGACAACAATGAAAGTTACATCAAAGGATCCTAAAACAGGTCAACCTGTTGAAGGTCATCAGGAAGTTGCTTATTTTACAAAGCACGGGTATATTGTTGCTGCGGTGCTGATCATTGTAGCTGTTTTGATTTTCTTTGCTAGTGGTGGGGGCCAGTTCTTAGGGCTTCAGGGTATTTCTGTAACAGGGGAAGGAATGAGTTCAGCTGTTTTGATAATTGTGGTTATATTTGCAATTATTTGGTTGATTGCTGGTGAAAAGGCAAATTAGTGCGCGTAGGTAACTTACTCTTGGATAATGTGTTTCTAAAGGCAAATTAAGCAGCGCGATAAAGAATTTAAAGGTTTGCTACCCATGTCTACCATCCAGTGATAGCTATGTTAGGTATTAGAAAATTCTCTCCATGGGCAAAAAATGTTCTAACTGATGAGAAAATTCAGTATAAGGTTGGTAAATCTATTCCTCTTAGTAGTGTTTATGATAGTGGGGTTTGTCTTGGTAATGAAAGAGTAGATGTTTTGAATCATATTGGGTTTACTTCTTGGGAAGCAAAAAATATTAAATTTCAAACTAGAGATGAGATTCCTGCTGCATATAATTTTCTTAAACTTGGTTCACAAGATGTTGCTTATAGAGCTTACTTGCATGCTGTTAAAGCTGAGAGTTATGATTTTGTTGTTCCTAAGAATGGGTTCAAAAGTTGGGTAAAGGGTTTGACTCCAGAGCAGAAAAAAGTTATTAACGGGAGAACTCTTTTTGGGGATGTTGATTTTGCTACGGATCATTATACTGATGGTAGTACTGAAGATAAAAGTGATTTTGCTGTTGGTGTGTGGTTTGATAGAGAACAGCGTGTTGGTGTTAGATTTGCTTTGACAGATGAACAATATGAAACTGTTAAGGATTCTCTTCACAAGCTAGTTAAAATAGATGGTGCTACAATTTGTTTTAGTAATCAATTTAATCGGGAAGATTCAAAAGGTAAATATTTATTTTCTGTATATTCTGTTGAATTGGGTGAAAATGATTTTGTTGATAATGATGAAATTGTTAAAGATGAATTAGTAGATCGTGGTTTATCATACAGTTCTCAGATTTTTGGTGGTGGTACTGTATATTCTCTTGAGTATTCTGAGTATCGGAAGCTTGTTAGTGGGGAAGTAGATCTTCGTGGAGAAGATTCAACTGAAATTGGGATTACAGATGCTAGGGAACTTCCTGAACATGTTTCATCTACTAGAGAACCTACACGTGCTGATAAACGTGGTACACGTGCTAGACTTACTTCAAGTGGTTCTAAAGTAGATTCATATGTTTCTGAAGAAGATGTTCCTAAATTTGAATATCCTAATTTGACAGAGATGTCAATGGATGACGCAACTTCAGCTTTTAATAATACAGCTAAAACAACTCCAATGTCTATTTCGGTTTGGTTAACTAATATGGCTAAACGATACAGAAGCAATCATCCTGATTCAATTCCTCTGGAAGATGATGAGGATTATCAAAGTGTTAAATCATTGTTAGAAGGATGGGGAGATTATGCTGAAAGTTATACAGATAAGGTTGGTGCAGAATTTGCTGATCGTGAAAAAGGTTTCAAAGTTAGGGAGACTATGATAGCAGATGGGTTTTCTGATTTAGAGAAAAAGAGAAAAGATGTTTCTGAAAGAGAAGCAAAATTAAATGAACGTAAAGTTCAGCTTGATGGTATTACTGAAGTTTTGGATGAAAGGATAATTAAACTTGATGAGCGGGATGCGTCATTAAGTAAATATGAGAATGATATGAATGCTGTTCTTGAAGTTGGTGGTATGCAGGCAAAAAAGTTGGATGAGAGAGAAGCTGCTGTTAAAGCTGCCGAAGAAAAACATTCTAATATTGATGATCTAGTAAAAACGATGACTGAACGTGAGAAAGAATTTTTTGAGATGGATAAAGAATATCATGATCGTGAATTGGAGTTGAATGAGAGATCAGATTTAATTACTAAACGTGAAGAAAAATATTCTGGTCTTTTTGTTAAAGTTAATGAACGTGAAAATGAAGTTCGTGGTCGGGAAATATCTGTTGTTGAAAAGGAAAAATTAGTTAGTGATAATGAGAGACAATTAGCTGATGCTCAGACAAGTTTTTCAGAACAGAGAGAACAATTTGAGCGTGATATGATGGCATTGGAGAAAGAACGTCAAACTTTTGAGGGTTATAAAAATACTGTTGAAAGTGAATTAGAAGAACGTAAAGAAGAATTGTTTATGCTAGAAAAACAAAAAGATGAAAAATTAGAAATTTCCGAACCTGTTGAGAACGAAGATTTAAGTGTTGAGGATGAAGATGAGTCAGAACAGTTAGATTTTTTAGGTGCTGTTCGTGCGAGTATGGATAAGTGATGTTTATGGTAGTAGGAATAAAAAGACCGTCAGAATATGATTTTGGAAACAGTATTGCTTTAGCTAATGAAATAATTCCTGATTTGAATGGTCTTAAATGGAATGAAGCAATGGATTACTATGATGAGTTATCTGCATATTATTTAGAGAGAAAGGTGGGTAATAATGGTTTTGAACAGACAGAAGAAGCAAAAAACATAACTCAGGCTCGAGCATATTTAATGTCTGCTGCTGTTGTTAAAAGAGATGCTGATATTACAGAGACAGAATATAGAAAAAAACTTTCAGAAGCTATTAGAGAAAATAAAAAACTTTCAGCTCAAGTTACTAGATATGAAGAAGAAGGATTAGGTGGGCTTACTGAACCTTGGATGGAATTTGCATATCATTTGTATAAACGAAATAAAAGACTTCATCCTGGTGCAAAACCAGAAACAATTTGGAGACATACTTTAGATCATATTGAATTGATTAACTCGTTAAATTATGAGCTTCAAGGTATTGGTCGTGGAGCAGATGGGAGACCTGATTATGCATTACCATTAGAAGCATCTGTTAGAGAAACTAAAACTCAGTGGAAGAAAATAAAAACTGATGATTTGTATAAAGAAGCACCTAAACTTGGTGTGGAAACTTTACAGCCTACATTATCAGAATATACTATTTCACCTGAAAATGTAATGGATGACCCATTTGGAAAATTAAAAGGTACAGAGAAAGAGTAAAATTTATTTCTTTTTTGGTTTTGTTCTGCTTACAGCTGTTCCGAAACTTTTGAATGCTTGTTCTAAAGCAGAAATTCTATTTTCCATTGAGATAACTCGAGAAGAAATATCTCCGACTTTTGATTCTGTTTCACTTGTTTTCTTTTCTGTTACTTTTGCAAGTTTAGATATTTTTTTACCTATAGTTTGGATCTCGTCGTGTAGTTGTGTGTCTTTGCCTAATAGTTCTGAGATTTTCTTGTTGGATTTTTTTATTTCTGTGTTTACAACTTCTTCTACTAATTCTTCGATTGTTATGTCATGTTGTTTGAAAGATGAAACTCCTACTGGTTTTGGTAGCGGTGCTGGTTGTGGTATTGGTGCCGGTTGTTGTACTGGGCGTTGCATAGGAATTGGCATTGGTGCTCGTGTTGGTTGAGGTGTGTGTGCTAGAGGAGTAGGTTGAACTATAGGTCTTGGTTGAGTAGGGATTCCTGTAAGCGGTTTAGGTGCTGCTGGTTGTGTTGTTAATGGTTTTGGCATAGCAGGTGCTTGTGTTGGTAAAGGTCTTGGTTGAGCAGCAGTTCCTGCGAGTGGCTTAGGTGCTTTACCAAACCCAATTTCACTTAATTCCATTGGTTTGATGTTATCTGGAAGAGAAATTTCTTCTGGTGGTCTTGACATTGATACTGGTTGTTTTGGAGGTAAGCTAGATTGTGGTTGTTGTAAAGCAGGTTCAGGGTGTCTTGAGATGTCTATGTTATTTTCTCCTGCGTCGACATTAGGTCTAGCTGGAATACCAGGTTTTCCAATAACACCTTGTTTTATTGATTCGTTTACAGCGCGGTTTATCTGGTCTTCGTGAAATCCTCGTAATTTTAATTGGGAAATTATTTCCATCTCTGTTAATCCTTGTTTGGAAAGACGTTCTACAATTTCTAAAGGAATAAAATCTGTCATAAATATCACTTTTTCTTTAGATGAGGTTTGTATAGATCTAATAGGTTTCTTATTTCATCTACTTCGCGTGAAGATGCTGTTTTTTCAAGGGTTTTTTCTACTCTAGATAAGGAATTATCTATTTTTAATATTTTTTCATCAAGCTTTTTGAATTTCTCTTCTAATTTGTCTGTTTTTCCTTCTAATTCGTTTGTTTTCTGAAGCATGCTATTTTCATTGTTTTTTATCTGAGATTCAATTAATTCTTCTCTTTCTTCGAGTGTTCTTAGTCTTCTAAGGCTTTCTTTGATCTGACGAAAAGCTTCATTTAAAATTGAGTTAAAATCCTGTGGAGGCATATAATCACAACGTTTATTTACAAGTATTATTATAATTTAGACTGTATATAAACATTATATTTAGGACATAAAATTCAACTAGGATGAATTGGAGAATGATTTGAAAATGGTTTATGAAATTACTGTAGAAGATGGTATTCTGAAGATGAATTGTCTAGGTGGAATATTTGGAGCTAGCTTGGAAGATTTTGATGTGATCATGGCCAGAATAATTGACAGGATGACTACTGAGACAGGGGTTCATACAATTGTTCTTTCTGAGGCACGAGATCATGAATATGATTATAGTCAAACAAAACTTTTGATAGAAATTTCAGATGTAATTAATCTTATAATAAAAGAGAAGCGACTTCTCTCTACTTCTTTGAAAGAAGAGGTTCAAGCAGAGTTTCCTAAGTGGTATCCTTGGTTATATAATATAATTACTTTCCAGCTTAGAGGGGATCCTATTGGAGCTTATTTGAATATTTCTCGGCAAGTAAGACATCTAAATATACTTTACAAAAAAGAAAGTGAATCTCGCCAGAAAATGATACGCAAATATGTAGATGAGATTTTAGTTCCAATACAAGACATGTTGGAGGATACAAGTTTGATTGCTTTGGCTAGGGATGAATTAATGGGTTATCATATTGGAGATAGAAAACTTTATAGAAAGTTTTTCCATCCAATGACTCGGCCAAATTTCATGTTTACTAAGTATATTACTAAGACACCTGTTGGGGAGTTGGTGAGTAGATATTCAATTGGTGATTCTGATGTTGATATAATTAAAGTTAAAGATAAAGTTCGGCCGCTGTACCATATTACACCACCTGAGTTTAAGCTTTCTGAAAAAGAATATACTATATTAGATGATGCGAGAAGATATCTGGAAGAACGTCAGCCACATCAGCTAGAAGTTCAAGATCAAGAAAAAATGAGAGAAGTTTTCCGAAATATTGGAATGGAGCTGTTGAGGGATTTGGCTGAGATTCGTAGTGCAAAGTTTTCAACACATGACATAGTTAAACTTTCTAACATACTTACAAGATATACTGCTGGCTTTGGAGTGGTTGAACTTTTGCTTCAGGACGAGAAAATAGAGGACATTAACATAAACAGTCCACTTGGCAGACAACCTATTTTTATTAATCATAGTGAATATGGTGAGTGTGAAACAAATTTAGTTCCTACGAAAATCGATGGGGAGAGACTAGCGACTAGGTTTAAACTTTTGTCAGGTAGGCCGTTGGATGAAGCAAATCCTGTTTTAGATACTGAGATTAGACTTCCTGGTGGGTTAGCTCGAGTAGCTGCAATTGGACCTAGGTTGTCGCCAGAAGGGCTTGCGTTTGCATTTCGAAGGCACAGATTCAAACCATGGACATTACCACTTTTCATGAATGTGAAATTCTTTGATAAATTATTTGCAGGACTTTTGTGGTTTGTTACTTCTTATGGTAGGACAATTTTAGTTGCAGGAACAAGAGGTGCTGGTAAATCATCTTTGTTAGGTTCTATGATGACACAGATACTTCCTCAAAATAGAATAATTTCTGTTGAAGATACTTTTGAGTTGCCAATTGAAGCATTGCGTAAGCTTGGCTATAATGTAGAGAGAATGAAAAGTCGTTCTGTTATTACTAAAGTAGATTTAGAATTGTCAGCTGAGGAAGCGTTACGGACAGCTTTGCGTTTAGGAGATTCTTGTTTGTTTATGGGTGAGGTTCGAAGTACAGAAGCGAAAGCTTTGTATGAGGCTATGCGTATTGGAGCTCTAGCTAATGTTGTTGCAGGTACAATTCACGGTGAAAGTGCCTATGGTGTATTTGACCGAGTAGTTAATGACTTGGGTGTTCCACCAACTAGTTTTAAGGCAACTGATTTTGTTTTGGTTTGTAATAAAATTCGAACTGCTGATGGTTTGAAAAGTTTCAGAAGAGTGGTTGAATTAACTGAAGTTCGTAAGCATTGGAAAAATGATCCAGAAGATGAAAAAGGATTTGTTAATTTAATGGAGTATTCAAGTGATGAAGATAAATTAAAACCAACTGATATTTTCTTGAATGGGGAAAGTTATGTTTTAAATGAGATTGCAAAGCGGGTTCCAGGTTGGGCTGGTCGCTGGGATAAAATATGGGAAAATATTAATTTGCGTGGAAGAATATTACAAAAGATAGTGGATGTTGCAAATTCTTCTGGAAAGAAAGAACTTATGGAAGCTGAGACATGTATTGCAGTAAATCAGGTTTTCCATTTGTTAACAGAGAAGTCCCGAGAAGAGCTTGGATCTATTGATCACAATTATGTTGAAGAGAAATGGAATGAATGGTTTAAAGAATATGTGAAGAGGTTTTAGATTTGTTTGGCAGTGGAAAGAAAAATAAAATTTTAGATGCAATGAGTAAGTCTCGTGACGAGCGTCGTAGAAGACTAGAAGAAATAGTTCGTTCTACAGAGATATCTCTTCCAGGTGCTAAAAAAATATCAAAACATTCAAGTGCATATCAAAGTTTTTTAGATGAGATAAAGCATAAACCTAAAACGATTTTTGAGAAGGTTTGTAAATTTTCAGAGAAGATGCCTGCTGTTTCATTGGGTAAGAAAACAGATGACGAACTAAAGGAAGATATTGATGCAAGTTACATGAATATTAGTTCACGTGGGGTTGTAGGGTTTACACTTGGAAGTTTTATTTTATTTTTTATTCTTTCGCTGGTTTTCATGGTGGCTTTTTCTGATATAACTTTTGGGATGTTTTTGTTTTTATTTGGTTTGGTTTTTGCTTATAGTGCTTTAACTTATCCAGGAAAGCGTGCGGAAACTTTAGTTGTTCGTATGTCAGCAGATACTATCTTGGCTGTTCTTTACATGGTTATTTACATGAAAAGTTCTCCTAATTTAGAAGGGGCACTGAAATTTACAGCTGATAATTTAGATGGTGAATTGTCTTGGGATTTGAAAAAACTTCTTTGGGATTTGCAAGTTGGTGTTTATCCAAATGCAGATGCTGCAATTGCACAGTATACAATTAAGTGGAAAGATAAAAATCCTGAGTTTGCAGAGGCGTTGAATCTTCTGCGTGGTGCTGCAGTTGGAAAAGCTAGACGGGATAAACTTTTTGATGAGATAATTAAAGTTGTTTTAGATGGAACAGTTGATAGAACAAGAAAATATGTTTCACATCTTAGAATGCCTGTTATGGTAATTCACGCAATGGGAGTATTGCTGCCGGTAATGGGTCTTGTACTTTTCCCTATAATTGTTATTTTTATGTCAGATACAGTTAAACCTATTTTCCTTTTTCTTGGATATGATGTTATTTTACCAATTGTTTTGTGGTATTTTATTAGCAAAACTTTGTCAAATAAACCTCCTACATTTTCCCAGCCAGATATTTCGTTAGTTAGAGGTATTCCTAAAATGGGAATGGTTAAGTTACAGAATAAATTAGTTCCAGTTATTATTCCGGCAGTAGCTATTTTTGTAGCATTGCTTGTTTTAGGTATTGTACTTTCTCCATCTATTTTATCTACTCAGCTTCCAGAAGATATGTTAAGATTTTCAGTTATGTTTATTGTTGCGCTTTCAGGTTTGATAGCTAGTTATTGTTGGCTTGATGCAAAAGATAAAATAAAAATTAGAAGTGATATTGAACAGATAGAAGATGAGTTTTCAGTTGCGTTGTTCCAGCTGGGTAATCAGATTTCTTCTGGTAAGCCAATTGAAAAATCTATGGATGGTGCAGCGCAAAATCTTAGGGGAATGACAATAAGTACAATGTTTTTTGACACTTCTTCTAACATGAAACGGTTTGGATTTACATTTGATCAAGCGTTGTTTGATCAGAAAGTTGGAGCAATATGGAGATTCCCATCTAAACTTGTTCGGTCTATAATGAAAGTTATTTCAGATTCCTCTAAGAAGGGAATGAAGTCAGCTTCAAGTGCAATGCTTACTATTTCTCGTTATCTAAAGGGAATACATGATGTTAAGTCAGAGGTTAGTGAGTCTTTGGGAGAGACAACTTCATCTATGATGTTTTTGTCAAATTTCCTTGCTCCTATGATTTCTGGTTTGACAATTACAATGGCTATTATAATTTTACAGATACTTTCTAAGTTGGGGGAGCAAATTTCTACTTTGGTGGTAGATCAAGCTGGGTCTGGAATGTCTGGTTTGCAGTTTGGATTTTTGTTTGGTGCAGGTATGAATGGTGGTGGTTTACCTATAGGACCAGTAGAGTTTCAAGTTATTGTCGGACTTTACATGTTGGAAACAGTGTTGATACTTTCTGCGTTTATTAATAAAATTGAATATGGGGATGATGCAATTGGTCTTAGACAAACAATTGCAAGAACTTTGGTAATTGCAACAATTGTTTATGTGATTAGTTGGGTATTTACAGGAATGGTATTTGGAGATCCTATTGCAAAGTTGTTGACGCCGACGATTGGATAATGTCCCGCCCATTGATATGTTTGTGACCCACCCGGTAGTAATATTAAATAATATACTAAGAATTGGTTATGTTTTTACTGAACTTCAGGACAGTTTCCTAGAATTATATCGTCCATTGGACATTTTGTTTGGTTTATTGTGCAGTATTCAACTTCTTCTAAGTTTTCTAATTCTATAGCGTATACTCCGTCTTTAGCTACTTCACAGAGTTGTTTGTTTTGGTTTAGGAAATCATTTAGGGATTCGTCATCTTGGTCTGTTATGTCGATGATTGTTATTGAAATATCTTGTAGACCTTCTAATGTTCTTTCTCTGTCATAGTTTCCAAATAATCCTTGTGGAGCAAGCTTTGACCAGAAACCTGTATCTCTTGATGGGCCTACTTGTAGTCTGTGGTTGTATACCCAATTGTGAATAATTATTTTGTATGTGTGGCCAGCAAGTAAACTTGCTCTTTCGTCGTTCGCATCTGAATATTGGTTAAGTGTTGTGTAAACAAAAATATTATCTAAATTATATTGTTCTCCGAATTTTTCAGTTATTCCGTCATCTCTTTTCCCTACTTCGTCGCAGATGTCATTTTTTTCACATTCGTTGCAATTCTCACCTGCCCAATCTATATCTCCTGTGACAGCTTTGTGATTTCCTACTTGGAACCAACGTGTTCTTGTTATTTTCTTTATTGGACTTAGACAGTGTTCGTTTGAATTGCATGGAACAGTATATGCTGTCCATGATTCTGGTATAACTTGTTTCATAAATTCCCCGAAGCTAATGTTTTTGCTTGAGTTAAATTCTAATTGGTAAAGAATTCTCAGTTCAGGAACTTTCCATCCTGCATCAGAGCTTCGTTGATATGGTTTTATTTTCTGGTCTGATTTTGTTCCTAGTGTTAAAACTGTTTTTAAGTCTCTTGCTACTTTTGTAGGCTCTTCTTTTCCATAGTCAGCAACTTTAGGAACTTTGTAAGTTCTTATTCGGTAAACCTTACTTGGAATGTCCCATGTTAAAACATAAATATAATCTGTAGCTGATCCGGATTCTTTTTCAATTGGTTTGTTGCTTAGTTGGTCTCGGGTTATGTAAGGTGAATCTGAGAAATCTGTGTCGAGGTCAAGGATAACTAAACCAGTTGCATCCCAAACAGCTCCTCCTGCATCCCAAGCAGCTCCACCTGCATCTATGATAGGTTCTCCTATATCTGTTAATATATTATCTTCCCAGGTTTGAGTAGCTTGATCTTCTATAAAACCTCCAACTACATCGACAATAGGATCACCTACAGTATCCATTATACCATCTACGATTCCTTCACCAATGTCACCTATTCCTTCTCCCCAAGTGTCATCGCAGCCACCGCCAATTATTGTTTTTATTTCTTCTTCACCAGCTGTTTTGAAAGTTTTTATTCTGTCTTCACCTGGACAAAGTTCTTCACATGATTTATAATGAGATTCTTCTCCACAAACATCATTTCCAAATTTAATTGCTGTTCCTCCACCGTAGGGTGTGAATTCTTTGTCGCAGAAATTTCCGCTGTAGTCTCCTGTTACAGGGTCGATTAATTTCATGTGAGTAAGCATGTATGTTACGCATTTTTCACTTACTTCTCTTTCGCATTCGCTAAAACCTGTTAAGAAATTCATTGTGTAAACATAATCTTTTTCACTGCCTATTTCTGGTTCTTCTTCAACATCCATTCTGCAGGCTCGTGCTAATTGTTTTTTCTGGGTGTCATTTAGATCGCTGTAACTTGTGTTTATGAAAAATGTTCCTGTTGTAATTAATGTTTCATCAACTTTTCCTACTCCACCTGCTTGGAGATCGACTCCGTGACCAGTTACTCCGTTTTCTCCAAAGTCAAATGCAATATCTTGCGCGATAAGACAGTTGATCTCGACAGCTGTGACAGGGAAGCCATCAGGTCTCTCAAAGAAGATGTTTGCGTGTTCAATTTCATTATAGTCTCCGCCAGTGAAAGTTAGATCTGTTAGATCTCCTATTTGACCAACTAGACCTTCAGCATCAAAGCTCCCAAAGTTTGTAAATGCTAGTGTAACAAAAGTTATAACTAATAGAAAGATTAGTAATCTTCCGAATATGTCTCCAGATTGATATATTGTTTCTCCTGCTACCATTTTATCACAATTATAATTTAATTTTCTTACTTTATATAGTGTTTAACCGCAGCCTGCTGGTAAGTGTGGTCCGCCTAGTGAAAATACTACATTTGTAGCTAACCAGCAAAATAAATGTTGTCTAAATGCGTCTAGTTCATTTGATGAGATAACACCTAGACTTAGTACAAGTACTAAAATTAGTACAGCGATTATAAGTACCAGTTGAGTTGATTGTGTAAGTGCTGCCATAAGTTCACCTTATTGCTCCTTTTAGCATGCTTTGTATATAGACAGATATTGTTCCGTAAATATTTTGTACAATATACATCCAGTCAGATGGGTTTGCGAAACCTACACTGATAAGTAATACAACTACAATAAAAATTGTTCCGATTATTATAACATTAAATATTGTGTCTGTGCTTAATGAAACTACCATAATAAAACCTCAGAATCTTCCCCATTTGCTTATGTTTTCTCGTAGACCTTCCATGAATTTTGAAAATAGTTCAAGCATATTAAAATCTAGATCTAGTTGGCCAGGTATTCCTGCGATTGTGTATAATGCCATTGTAAGGAAGATTACTGCAAGTAATGCTCCTGCAACCATGAATATTGTGTCTCTTTGAATTTTCATATTATCACGTTAAACTGTGGTGACTGCAAATGATCCTATGTAGGCCATTACAACCCCAACTAATGCTAGGAATAAAATCGCGCCGAATATCATTTGGAATATTGTCTCTGTTTCCATAGTTAATATTTCTAATCTTTGATTTTTAAGGCTTAGCTTTATGAATTGGAAGATCAAAATATATTTATGTCAATGGAAGAAGTAAAGCTTGTTCATGTGGTGATAGTTACTTTTATTATTCTAGCTGTTGCTGTGTTCATTATAACAAATACACAGGATAGATTAGAGTGGTTTACTGACCCTGCTTTTATTGATACAATATTTGCGAACTTTTTCGGAGGGGGAGCTTAATGGAAAGTAGTAGACAATATCAGATGATTGCTGGTTTGATAATGGCTATAGCTGTTGGTATTTTGCTTTTGGCTGTTATGAATTCAAGTGTTTCAGGAGATTTTCTTTTGAAAATTTTAGGTGGATAATATGGAAGGAATAAATATGGTACTTGCATTAGCAATTATTTTGGTTATTGTTTTGATGCTTGTTGGGTTGGCAACAGATGGGTTTGCTATTGCTGACAGGGCAATATCATCGGTAATAGACGAACTTATGAGTCACTTAGTTGGGAGGGTTTGATTTTAAATGAGAAAAGGTGGATTGAATATAGCTGGAATACCGTATACGCTTATTATAATTGCATTGATAGCTTTGATATCAATATTTTTTATTATGAATGTTAAGGAAGGGACTATTCCGATCTTTGATCAGCTTGATACACTTATGGAAAATCTTTTGGGAATATAATTGCCCTTTTTATGGGGTTTAACAAAAAACAGTAGCGAAAAAAATAAATACTTATTAACTAGAAATGGAAATTGATATTATGGGAATGAAAAAAGGTTCAATGGGAATGCCAATTGAGTTTTTAGTTTTTATTGTTATAGCTATTGTTTTGTTGGGAATAGCATTTGTTTTTCTTAACCCGCTGCATGATATAGGTGAGGAAGAAGCTGCTAAGTCGGCGCTAACATCTTGCTGTACAAATTATTTGATAAGTGGATTTTGTGGAGATGAAATAGATGATTTTACTTGTAAGGTTCCTTCTGTTGTAGATGCTGCAGGAGAAATGGAGATAAGTGCTCTGGCTAGGGAAGTTGGAGTGGATTATGTAGATTATTGCTGCTCTTAATCTATATTTATATTCTATAATCTAAATATCACGTATGGTGTCGCTTAGTAAAGGAGCTTCTAATGAAGCTGTTTGGTCTATTTTTGGACTTATAATTCTTGTAATTACTGGGGTAATGTTTTACGCGGTTTTCTCTCCTTCGGATTGTGATGCTTATGCTAAGCTGACAGCTGAGGAAATTAAAGCTGCTATTGAATGTGTAGCGAATAGCGAAGATGGTTTAGATGATTTTGGTAATCCTTGTAATGAGGCAACTGTTCGGTTGTGCCAACTTTCTGAGAATACAGTTACAGGTCAGGGATTTTTGCAATCATATTATGGACTTAATTTGCCAGATTATATGATTTATTTTCAGCGTTTTCCTAAAAAAAGTGTAGAACATTCTTACAGACATGCTCCCTTTAGAATTTACTGGTCTGATTCTTATCCAATTGAGCGAGCTGGTATTGGACAAAGAGCATGGGATTATTTCCGCTTGACTTTCACAGAATGGAAAGAGCATTCGAAAACAGAGTATCTAGATGAGGGATGTACAAGTGATAATGGACTTTGTTTTAACACTCGAGGAAATGAACAGGTTCTTAAAATTAATGCAAAAGAATATCCTGTTAAGATAGAGCGTGATTTTGATCAGCGTAGTATTGAAATTGATATGGATGATATTTCTGAGGGTGGGAAGGAATCATTACAAAAAATATATGATGGTGATGTTACTGGGGGAATAAAACAGATTCTTGGGGGTGTTGTTGATGGTATTGTTGGTTTCAATGAGATAATTACTCTTGAATATAAAATAACTGCAGATGACGACCCAACATTTCATTTAGTTTCTCCTTGTTATGGTAAATTAACTTTTGAAAAAGATGGTGATAATATTGTTGCTGAGCTTGAAAAATACAATACAGATGGTTCAAATTATTGTTATACTGATGAAGAAACACTTGATGCTGTTTCTATGGCATACATAAGTGAGGTTCGTTGTGTTGAGTTGGATATTGTTTTGACTGCTTTGTCAGGTGGGTCAAAAAAAGCTGTTGAAAAGGGAGCTTTAGCAGCTGTTAAAGAGGGTGGGGAGGAACTTGGTAAAAAAGCACAGAAGAAATTTGTTAAAGAGATTCAGAAAAATGCAATTAAAAAATATGGAAGACGTGGATTTTTGAGAGCTACTAGCAAAGAGTTAATGGAGTATGGTGCTGAACAAGCTGTTGAAGTTGGTGCTAGAAAATATGGATTGAAATTTGCTACGAAAAAAATTACTACTAAAGCTTTTTCAGAAGTTGTATTTACTTCGGTAAAGCGAGAATCAACTGAGGAGTTATTTGAATATGGTTTTGAAGAATTTTCTGAAAAGGCACTTGTTATTGTGGAGAAAGAATTTGTTCAGGAAATTGCTGAGAATAAAATTACAAAAGAATCTTTGGAAGAAATTGTAAAGAAGAAAGTTTCTAAGGAATTTGGAGATACTATTATTAATTCACAGGGTAAAAAGCAAATTACAAAGGAAATTTATGAGAGAATTGGAAGAGAGAGTATTGAAGAGGCTTCTGAAAAAATTGGAAAAGAAACTGGAGAGAAACTTAGTGAGGTTGTAATTAAGAAAATTAATACTGAGTTTGCTAAGGGGATGGAAGTTAGTCTTGCTGAAACTCAAATAAGTAGGCAATTAGCAAATGCAATGAAAGAACAGTTGTCTAAAGGTTTATCTGAAACTGTTAGTGAAGAAACAACTGAAAAATTTGGAAAGGAATTTAGTGAACAAGCTGCTTTAAAAATAAATCAAAAGGTTCAAAGGGTTATTTCAGAATCAACTAGTGAATCATTTGGGGAAACACTTGAAAGTGGTTTGGATAAAACAGTTGGACAGGAATTGACTTCTGAATTTATTGTTGATACTTTTGAAGATAAGGGTCAGGATATTGTTGATCTTACTGTTAAGAAAATTGATGTTGGTTTGACTAAACTTAAGAGTGAAATTGCTGATGATTTTTCATCTCAGTTGGGTAGGAGAAGTAGTGAGGCATTTTCTGAAGAACTTGTAGAAAAACTTGTTTTCAAATTACAAGGAACTATTTTGGGTAAGGAAACAGTAAAAGCTGTTTATCAAAAAGCGTTTAAAAAAGGTGCGTTAAGTTATTTGGTAGGTCATGAAACTTTGAGAAGACAAGGAATACCTAGTGGTAAAGATGCACTTGCTGCTCTTGGTTGGCCTTGTCTTGATGTTGATCTTTGCCGTGGTCTTGGTGCTTGTATTGAAACTATGGCATTGTGGCCAGGTTTTCCATTTTCAGATTTGACAGCAGAAGATATGCGAAGTGAAGAACCTACAACTTATTCTGCAAATGCTGTTTTTGAACAATGTTGTGTTCAATATAATTATCAAGGAGAAGGTGATCCTGATTATGTTACTTGTGATGATCCGGAGCATTTAGTAGATGCAATAAAACCTGATGTTGATCCTGATCGATATCGTAAAGAACCTGATTATGATTTGAATTTGACAGCGCTTGGTAAGTATTTAGGAATTGCAGGAAAAACAAAACAAGAATTTGATTTACAAATAGAATCTTGGTGTTCACTTACAAAAATGGATAATGTTAAACTTTGTGAAGATGCACAAGAAGTAATTGAATTAAATCCAGATGAACCTGGATGTATAGCAACTGAAACAAGAACTTATGATTTTGAAAAAATAATTCACGCTTCAAATATTTTAATAAATTTTGATATACTTTCTCCTGATTGTGAATCAAATGTTGTTGTGCAAACTTCTTTGGATGGGGAAGAGTGGGAAGATGTTCATATAGCAACTAAAGATGATTTTTCAGAATATGTTCCTATTGAAATTAAGCTTAATGAGTATGCAGGATATACTTTCCAGTATGTTAGATTAAAGGAAGAACCTGCAGCTGCAATGGATTATTGTTTTATAGATGATAGTTATGTTATTGTTGGTCCGTTTACAGAACCTGTTCAGGCTGAACTTGGCGAAGAATATACTTTGAAACCATATTCATTTAATTATTTTATTTTACCTGATGATTTTACTGAAATATATGCATCAGATATTTGTTCTAAAGATAACATACAAGATTGTACAAGTATAACAATTGGGGATGTTATTGAAGGAACATCTGTAAAATATCTTTTAAGTACTGGTGATGAAGATTTTGAAATTATTGCGGGTGACACAATAGGAATATTTGTGACAAAAGAAGTAGATGTAGTTTTCGAGTGAGGCGGTAAATTTGCGTGGTACATTTATTCAGGATACAATGATGATGGTGAATATGATTATCTTAGTGTTCTTGATAATTTTTTGGGGAATGACTTTTGGTGCTGAGAAAGTTGAGCGTTTGATGGAAACTTCTCCGACATATGTTCAACAACATTTGGCTAGTGTTATTTCTGTTATGTCAACCCATGATGGGAACTTTACAACTAGATTATTTACAGGTGAAATTGATTTGAATATTGTTAATAATGGAACGACTGTTGAAGTTAGTACCAAGGAAATTCAATATGGAACTGATGTTGAACGTGGAGGTTATACTGCATTTAAAAATCCAGTTGCTTTGCCTTTCATAACTGCACAAGGTTTAGAAATTCAAGAGCGAGAAAATAATTATCGTCCTAATTTAGGTCAGCGTTATATTGAAGTTGCGAAGATAGGAAATGTAATAGGTATTGGAACAAGGTGAAATTAGATTGGTGAGATTATGGAACTAGGAGAATTTTTAATGATAGCGTGTACTTGCGGTACACTAATCATCAAAAATTAGATTGGTGAGATTATGGAACTAGGAGAATTTTTAATGAAAATGATTCAGATTGGTGGGGTATCTATAGCGATACTTTCGCTAGTTATTAATTCAATGAGTTTTGTTGGGGACTTAGAAAGTTTTTCAACTCAGAAAGCATCTCTTGATTTTTCTCAGGCTGTTTTATCTGCTCCTTGTTTGGTGGAAAGAGTAAATGGTGATGGTCGAAAAGGTTTAATTGGTCTTGATAAATTAAAAGATTTGGAAAAACTTTGTGTTGATATTGGCGGGGATTATGAAGTTGTGTTTAAGACGTATGCGGGTAATTTTGAATTTACCAAAGGTGTTATTGGTGCCGGAGAACCTGTTATTGTACCATTTGTAATTGATGATCGCGGGGTGCGGCATGCAGGAACAATTGAAGTGAGGGCGAATATTTTATGATTATGAAGAAGAAAGGCGGAGCATTGTATTTTTCAGATATTATAACTAGTATGGCATCTTTAGGAATAATGTTTGTAATTATTATGATAGTTACAATGACAACTTTCTTTTTAGAATATGGAATTAGTTCTGAGATTTATGGAAATATTTTATATAAAGATCCTATGACAGAAAATGTTTTGATGGGATTTATGGATATGAGTTATAGTCAAAATAATATTGATTATCGAGTTGGTGATTTAGTTACAATGGCTGTTTGGAAAGGTGAAACTGTTTTTGATATGGATGGAATGGAAATTGATATGGGTGATGTTAGTACAAAGACACTTTCATCTTTGTCAGCTGGAGTAAAGCGTAAATTGGTTCTTGTTTTAGATGGCGAAGAAATTATTTTGAATCGTGGTCCTGGGGATTATACAAGTAGAGCTATTATTTTGATAAAAGCTGGAGAGAAAGAAGCTGAATTAATTTTGGAGAGGTAATTATCCAGTGAACTGCTGTTCACAGGCTCTTCAACTAGATGAAATTGGAGAAGGATTGAAGATGGTTAATTGGAAAAAAGTTAGAAAGGGTGCAGCGCCAATTATGATTGCTTTAGTTGCAGTTATAGCATTTACTTCTTTGGATATTTTTGATAAGGATAATATTACAAAGATGACAGCTAATACAGTTTTAGATGAGAGATCAGCTTATACTGCTTTGCATACTGGAGAAATTTTTGAGCGGACAATTGAAAGTTCTGTGCGTTTTGCTGTGCGGAAAAATTTATATGAACTTGGTGATGGTGGGTTTAATTGGACATCAACTTCGCCGAGTCGTTCTGAACTTGAAGGTGTTCTAAAGGAAAGAATATTAAATGATTTGGATTTTTCAGATTTTGAAATAGATAATGCTAGTGTTGAGGTTGGAAATGTTAGTTTTGATATTCAATATGAGATAAATGAAGTTGGTATTGATGTTTCTGGTCAGATTCCATTTTCTGTTTCTTATCGTGAGCCAAATTTTTTAGTTAGTTTGGAATCTTATGGAAACTTTTCAGAATTTTTTGAAACAAGATATTTCAGGATGGTTAGTATTGTTCAAGAAAATCTAAAATGTCCTGCACAAGTTAGCGAAGAGCGATTAGATGAGTCTGGTCAGGAGAGATATTTACTTTCTGTTACAGAAACAGCTGGTTCTATTTATCAGGTTAGTGTGGTTGATCTGTTAGATGTTAATAATATGGATGGTAAAAAATTGGAAATTTCTTTAGAATTTGATTGTAATTAGTTAGTTACTGGTTCCAAATCATAACCTTTTTGTTTGAAAATTTCTAGAGTTTTTTGTGGTATTTCTACTGGTGTGTTTATTCTAGTGTTTTGTCCGTAGCTGTAGACAGCACTTCCTGGAATATGTTTTTCTGCTAGATCTATCATTGGTAATATATTTTTATTTTCACAGGCATATTTCATAATTATCACTATTGTTTAGATCTTTTTTTACTAAATGATCTTCGTTTTCGGCCTAGTCCGCGGGTGTTTGGGTTTGCTTTTTTGCGAGAGTCTCTTGAAGGTCTTCTTGGATTATCTGATGTTGAATCTGAACCAAATTGTTTTTTTGGTCCCCTGTTAAATCCTTTGCTTGGACCAAAACTTCCTCGTGATCCAAAACCACCTCTTGAACTAGAACCACCACGTGATCCAAAACCTCCACGTGAACCAGAATTTCCTCGTGATCCAAAACCACCTCTTGAACTAGAACCACCACGTGATCCAAAACCTCGACCTCCTCCTCTTGATCCGAATTTTCGGCCTGAATTAAATCTTGGTTTTACAAAAATAACTTTTTTCAAGTCAGGTGTATCTAGTTTTTGAACAGAAAATTTATATCTTTTTGCTATGTTTGAAAAATTACCATGATCTTCTCTGCTTACTAGATTAACAACTTTTCCATCTTCACCTGCTCGGGCAGTACGGCCGATTCGATGGACATAGTCTTTTGGATCATCTGGTAGATCGTAGTTATACACATGAGAAACATTGTCAATGTGAAGACCGCGGGATGCCACATCAGTACAAACTAGAACTGAAGTTTTTGAGCCATTGAATATTTTTATATTGGACATTCTTCTGCTTTGGGATAGACCTCCGTGAACAGCTATTGCATCTATTCTTTCTTTTTGAAGCATTTTTGCTACAAAACTTGTTTGGTGTCTTGTGTTACAAAAAACTAAAACTAATTTTGTTTTTTCTTCTTCTAGTAATTGAGCAAGAAGAGAAATTTTCTTGTGTTGTTGGATGTTGTAATATTCTTGTTTTAATTTACTTGGATCAACTTGATTGTTAACTGCAATTGAAGTTGGTTTGATCATGTATCTGCTAGTTAGGTTTCTTATTCTTGGTGAAATTGTTGCTGAGAAAAATAAAGTTTGTTTGTTTTTTGGGCAGTGGCGCATAATGTTTTCTACGTCTCTGATAAATCCCATGTCTAACATTCGGTCTGCTTCGTCAAGAACTAGAATTTTTATTTTAGAGATATTGATTGTTCTTCTTTTCATGTGGTCAAGAAGACGACCTGGTGTTGCAATAACAATATCAGCTGTTGGTAATCTCTGAATTTGTGGGTTAATAGAAACTCCACCGTAAATTGCAAAGATGTTTAGTCTCTTGTAAGAGAATTTTATAATAGCATCTTTTACTTGTTCGGCCAGTTCTCGCGTTGGTGTTAAAACAAGTGCTTGGATGCCAGAACCATGATTAACTTTTTCAATAACTCCTGCGCCAAAGGCGAGAGTCTTGCCTGATCCTGTTGCTGATTCGCCTATGACATCTTTACCTTTAAGGATAAGTGGAATAGACTTTTCTTGTATCTCAGTTGGCTCACTAATACCCATCTTATGTAGTACTGCTAATAGTTTAGGATTTAATCCTAATTCTTCAAATTTCATATTGCACTGCTCCCAGAAAAAGCAATCATGGGGAACACGTGCTCTCTCTGATCCTAGAATTAACGATAACAAGGTTTATAAATGGATGAGAATGATGGTTATATTTCCATACCATCATAAGAGATAAACATATCTGCGGGTAACTGTTTTTGCATTTCTTTGTGGGTTTTTTCGCTTAGATGTGAAATGCTATGGAAAAATATTTTTTTGGCATCTAATGATTTTGCAAATTCTAATATTTGTTTTCCATGAAGATGGTCATGGTCATTTTTTAAATCATTTTGTTCTGGTTTGTCTGGAAATTCTTCTTCGAATAGATATGTTCCATCCATTATGACAGCATCTAAATTTTTTATCATATCTAATGTCTTTTTTGGTACTTTGAAATAATCAGGAAAATAAACTATCTTTTTTCCATCCTTTTCAATTAAAAATCCAAAGACATTATCTAATTCATTTTCTTTTAGATCTTTATCTTGACTAAACATATGATATACTGGGAGTGGTGTTATTTCTGTTCCTAAAAGTTTAATTTTTTCAAATGGTTTTATTGAAATTATTTTTTTTGGGATATGATTAAAATTGTATTTTTCTAACCATTCCTTTGTTTTTTGTGAACAGAATAAATTTATTTTTCCTTTCATGATTATTCTTGACCATGCTGCTAATTCTAATAATCCATACATGTGGTCGAAATGCCAATGGCTAATGAAAAAATTACTGATTTTGTTTAAATTGTGTTTTATTGATTGTAAACGAATATCTGGGCTAATTTCTATTAAGAATTGACCTTTTTCTGTTTCAATTAATATCTGGGGTCTTGTCTTATTATCTTTGGAATCATTACTTTTACAGACTCGACATTTGCAAAAAGGAGCAGGGATTGCTTCCCAACATCCTGAACCTAGTATTTTTACTTTTAACATGATTTCACCAATAAAGAGTATGGCGCTCCCGGCAGGATTTGAACCTGCGACCTTTCGGTTAACAGCCGAACGCTCTAACGTGAAATAGGAACATATGTTCCAATATCAACCACTGAGCTACAGGAGCAGTGTCTTTTGGGTGTTGACTACTAGATATGATTTCTCCAGAAACTAATATAAAGATTCTATATTGTTATATCCATTCTGTTCTGAAGCGGCAGACATTACAGGTCTTCTGGAACATTGTGCCACTCATTAATTTGCCTTCTCCGCACCATGGGCACTTAGGATGGAAATGAAACATAGGAGATTATCACATTTTAGGCTTAAAAAGCTTTTTTAGAACAAATTTATAGTTTGTAGGGTAATAAAAATTATGAAAGAGATATTGGATGAATTTTTTCGAGATGTGACAGCTCTGGGAAGCGGTTATATTGTAGGCGGTCTTGGACTGGTCTTTTTGATTTTTGGTTTTCAAGCTGAATTTTTCAAATTGATGATTATTTTGGTTGGAACTTACTTTGTAGCTGCGATTATTAGATTTTTTTATTTTAAAGAGCGGCCTAATGGGAAAGGTTATTCTGGGATAGTTGATAAAATTCATAATTCTAGTTTTCCAAGTGTTCATGCGGGGCGAGTTGTAGGTATTGCGTTTCTTCTTCTTGAAATGTTTTCTGAGTTGAGTTATGTTTTGTTGGCTGTGAGTGTCGCAATTCTATATTCTCGGGTTTATCTTAAAAAACATTATTGGATTGATATATTTGGTGGGATTATATTAGGTTTTGTTGTGTATTTTGTAATGGGGATGATTATTTGATTTATACTCGTGGTGGAGATAAAGGAGAGACAAGTATTATTGGAAAAAGAGTGAAGAAAGATGATGCTTTTGTTGAAGCCTATGGAACTCTGGATGAATTAAATTCGTTGTTGGGATTGGCTGTTTCTCTTTCACCAAGCTTGAAAGAAGTGTTAGAGAATGTTCAAAAACATCTTTATTTTATTTCTGCGGAACTGGCAGGTGGGGATAAGAAGATTTCAGAATTAGAAGTTCTTGAGATAGAAAAATTAATTGATAAATATTCTGAGGATTTGCCAACGTTGAAAAAATTTATTATTCCTGGGGGAAGCCGAGTTAGTTCATATATTCATGTGGCTAGAACAGTTTGTCGTCGGGCTGAGCGTAGGGCTGTTGCTGCAGAAACTAGAGAAGAGGTACTAGCATACTTGAACAGATTGTCTGACTTGCTTTTTGTGCTGGCTAGGGTGGAAAATAGCGGTAGTGAAAAATTTTTTGAGTAAAACCTTAAAGTGGTTGAATTTCTCTTATACGTAATTAGATCTAATTTTTAATATGGCAGAGATATCAGTTAAATTTAAGGATAGGGAACTTCATTTTGGAACAGGAATTCCTGTTAATATATTTGATGGAGAAATGCCTGGTTATTCTAGTACTGTTACTGTTGGGGATTATAATCTTCAGGCGGAAATAGAGCCAGAACCTTTTAAAATTACTTTAAGTGATGCTCCTGTTCAAATGAGATATTTGAAAATGATTATTGCTTAGGCAATTAATTCTTGGATGTATTTTCTAACTTTTTCTCGGTGTTCTTTTGGGGTGTAAACTGAGAAGAGTGGGGACATTGATTCTTTTTTGTAAATTCCACTTGCTAGAGAAGAAATTTCCTTTATGTCAATTATAGAGTTGTCCTTTCTGATTACTGGAATGTTTAGTGGTTCTAGTTTTTGTTCAGAAGATCTAGCATCTATAATTATGTGGTTTTTTGAGATGTTTAATTTTTCGCATATTTGTTGTTCTAGGTTTTTGTTTTGAATTAGATTTGTTATTTTTGGATATTTTTGTAGTTCTAGAGAGGTAGCAACAAATGCTCGTTTGTATAGTTGGCGAGTAAGTAAACGGTCCACTGTTTCTTTTTGAAATGTTCCAAGTGTTTTTAGTTTTTCTAGAAGTTGAAAATCGTTTAGCGAAGAGAAGTATGGTAAATGGTTAATAACAGGTTCAACTGCTCTTTCTAACATTAGTCCTGATATGCGGACAGCGTGGTGCCAGTAAACAGCTGGATACATTTGTGTTCTAGCAAGTAACATTTCTTCAACAGAGCGAACTCCTTTTTCTAAAACGCAAATTTTTCCTTCTTGAATCTTTAGCATTTTTATTATTCGTTCTATTCCGATGTTTCCATGGGAGACACCTGTGTAGTAAGCGTCTCGTAAAAGATAATCTAGTCTGTCCGCATCAATATCTCCGGAAATTATATTTCCTAGATAATTTTTGTTTTTTCCGCTGATAATGTCTCCGATTTTTTGAGGGGAGATGCCGTAACTTTCTAGGATATTGGGAATCTGGCCTGCTTCAGGTAAAAATAATTTTTGATCTCCTGTGATTATGTCTGAGGCTAGTTGTTCGTGCCCACTAGGAGAAAATTTTTCCATTATGTGTGATAGTGGAGGATGGCCAATATCGTGAAGTAGTCCTGCAGCGACTACGCTAGTTTTTTCATCTTTAGTTAGCTCGAGCTGGTCTGCTATTTTTCCTGCTAGGTAGGATGTTCCAATAGAATGTTCAAATCTAGTGTTGTTGGCGCCGGGGAACACGAGTTTAGTGAAGCTTAGTTGGTATAGCCAAGCCAGTCTCTGTAACTCGGGTTGGCTGATTAATTCTATTTGTAGGTCATTTAGATCAATTATACCGTGAATTGTGTCTGCTAGAACTTTCATTAGGTTTGTTAGGTCTCTAAAGGATAAATGTTTGGGTATGTTGGCTAGTATTAGTAAAAATAGGCAAAATATAGCGTTTCATTATTTGGTGTTTTTCTTAAGTTTTCCAAGCTTTAAGTATGCTAGGTTTTAACTATGTAGTAGTGATAGTATATGAATAGTGATGCGGGTGTTGTTGAATGTTATTGGGAAAGTACTTCTCCTAGACAGAGATTTATAGATGCTTCATTGCTTCAGATAGATTTTGAATTACCTGTTTATCATTTTTCTGGAAAAAGATTATCATTTTATGGATATGTTGCTGGTGAAGCTGCATCTTTGTTTTATTTTGATAGGCAGAAAAAAAATGATTTGGATGAATTAGAAGGAACATATCCTATTATTATGTTTGAGGATATTGGATCTATGGGGAATAAGTTTATTAGAAAACATTTTTCTGGGGATTTTTGTGAAAATGTTGATGCTGTTATGGCACATATTCAAACAAGTTCGAAATTTTATCCATTAAGAAATGGTGTTATGAGATTTAATCCAGTTTTTGTTACTAATGAAGATGGTAGAAAAGAAAAAATTTGTGATGGTAGAGAATTAATTGATGCTTATCAGGGATTTTTACATGAACTTTCTCCGGAAGAACCTGAAATAGGATATGCTAAAAATTTTCGTCAACTAAAAGAAATTCTTAGTAGAATGGAATCAAATGGGAATAAATTAAGATTAAATATAATTCCGACTTCAGGATGTTATTATTCAAGAGGGTTTTAGTATGAATCATAATACAAATAGAGCAGGTGGGCAGAAACGTGGTTATCCTATTAAATGTCTTTCTTATGAAGTTGCTGGTTTTGTTTATCCTATTTTTATGAGTTCTACTTCGAAAAAGTTTGCAATGTTTGAAGTAGATGTTGCTGGTGGCGAATTAGTTGATGAAATGTCTGATGATCAGAGAAGTATTTTCAGGGTTAGAAATTTCCCATATGATAAAAGAGGAGAATTGTATTGTGATAGTGAGTTTTTTTATTCTTTTAGAGATGCTCAAGTATATACTACTGAAATGATAACAGAATCAGCATCTCTTGTTGTTGGTCACATAAGACGGGATAAAAATTATTTTCCAATGAATAATGACTTTATTTTGGATTTGCGGGATTTGGATTCTAAAAAGCCCCAATACACAGCATTGTATAAATTTATTCAAGATATGACAAGAAAATCTAAATGGATAAAGATTTACGATACAATAATGTTTTCAAAGGCTTTGAATAAAAAATTCCGTAATGGGTATTCTGCTAATACAATAATTTTGCCAGATGACTTTACTCCTTCTAGTGACAATCAATAACTTGTTTATTAGCTGAAACTAAATATAAAAATAGGAAAAGCAAGTGATAGTTATGGTATTTGTTAAAGTTGTGGATGTTTCAAAGTTAGTAGGTAAGACAGCTTCTCTGCGGGGTTGGATCTATCGAAAGCGTGATCAGAAGAAATTGGTTTTTATTGTTCTTAGAGATAGTACTGGAATAATCCAGTTAGCTTGTAAAGGGATTCCTGAAGCTAGCAAAGCTACACTTGAATCATCTATTGAGGTTAGCGGTAAAATTAAGAAAGATGATCGTGCTCCAACTGGTTTTGAAATGCAAGTGGATAAGTTAAAAATTATCGGATTGGCAGAACGGTTTCCAATTGGGCGTGACTTGAGTGAAGAGTTTTTGTTAGATGTTCGGCATTTGTGGCTTCGATCTCGGAAAATGACAGCGATTATGAAGGTGCGCTCAACAGTGTTTGGAGCGATTCATGAATTTTTCAGAGCTAAAAAATATTATGAAATTCAGCCTCCGATATTAAGTCCAGTAGCTTGTGAGGGGGCAACAGATTTATTTGAAGTTCCTTATTTTGGAAAGAAAACATATTTGTCGCAGTCGTGGCAGTTGTATGCTGAGCAATTTATTCAGACTTTGGAAAAATGTTATTGTATTATTCCTGCTTTTAGAGCAGAGAAGTCGTCGACAAGTAGACATTTGTCTGAATACTGGACAGCAGAATTTGAAGAAGCATGGGCTGACATGGATAAAGGAATAAAAATCGGGGAAGAGTTAATTAGTTTTGTTTGTCAGCGTGTGGCGCGAGATTGTCAGGAAGAGTTGAAACTTCTTGAGCGAGATGTAAAAGAAGTTAAAAGTATCAAAGCTCCGTTTCCTAGAATAACTTATGATGAAGCAGTAAAGATTCTGAAAAAAGATGGTAAGGATATTAAATGGGGAAAAGATTTGCGAACTCTGGAGGAGAGACAATTGGTTTCTCATTACAAGAAGCCGTTGATTGTAACTCATTATCCAACTGCAGTTAAAGCGTTTTATATGAAGTTAGATAAAGATCCAAAGAAAGTTTTAGCTTTTGATATGCTTTTGCCTGGAAGTGGTGACGAAGTTATTGGTGGTGCGCAAAGAGAAGAAGATATTTCTTCTGTGGCTTCTCGGCTGAAAAAATCTGGGGAAGATTTGAAATCTTATGATTGGTATTTAGACTCGAGACGTTTCGGGGCTGTTCCACATGTTGGGTTTGGTCTTGGTATTGAAAGGCTGATTAAATGGATTTGTGGGTTGCCAAGTTTGAAAGAAGCAATTCCTTTCCCACGGACAATGACACGGATGCGACCTTAAAAAATGGTGAGCCCGACGCGATTCGAACGCGCGACCTTCTGGTATCTTCAACATCTTTTTGGTACAGCTTTTTTGTTCTTACCAATAAAAAGGTGTTCCGAAGCCAGACGCTCTATCCAAGCTGAGCTACGGGCCCATATTAAATAACTAGATGTTCCATTTTAAATATATAATAACAAATAAAATATTAGAAGCTCCCGTCGTCTAGAACATCTTTTTATTGGGTAAGTTTATGAAAAAAGATGTATCAAAAAAACCCCAAAGATGTGGAAAATCCGGTCAAGGATACAGCCCTCTCAAGGCTGCGACCTGGGTTCAAATCCCAGCGGGAGCACCATAACCTTTTATTCTCAGAATGCCCTATATTATATGTGATAATATGATGAAGCTAAGGAAATATACAATGCTACTGCTTGTTGCTTTGATTGTTGTTAGTTTGGCATGGTATGTCTCTGTCTCGCCGGAGTTCCCACTTCTTGATTTTGTTGGGTGGATGATTATTTTTATGGGGATACCAAGCTTGTCAGTATTCTTAATAATTGATAGGAGTACTGCACAGTTTCAAGGAATAACTGGATGTGGAGTTCTAGGGGTAGCTGGAAATATCTGGTTGTTTGTGAGCTATTCATCTGAAATTGTCCCACAGCTTATGATTGTTTTGAGTATGGTTCTTTGTGCAGGTATAATTTATTATGGATATAAAGGGATCCAGGCTAAAATATAAATTTATATACAGGTTTCTGCAATTCTTAGTTATGAAAGGATTAGAATTACCAGTAAACACTTTAGTCGTAATAGCGATAGCAGTTTTGGTAATGCTAGGGGTAATTGCAATGTACATGTCTGGTATAGGACCATTTATAATTGTAAATGAGATGTCAGCACGTGGAGCTTCATGTAACCAGTTGAACAGTTTAAAATGTGAATTAGATACAGATACTGTTTCAATTGCATTTGGAGAATATGATACTTTGTATGATTATTGTTATGACAAATATGTATTACAATATTCATATGATGAAAATATTAGTAAAAATGATGAAGTAGAACCATATTGTAAAACAGTTATTTGTTCATGCCCTGGCGTTAGTTTTGATGGACCAATTGGAGATCAATAAGTAGCATAATTTCAGCGACTTTAACAGCGGAGGTGTCAGTGATGGAAAGTACTAGTAGTAATGTGATATTCGTAGGTAGAAAGCCAGTTATGAGCTATGTTCTTGCTTGCGTTACTCAGTTTAACGAAGGTCAGACAGAGATTGTTCTTAAAGCGCGTGGTCGTGCAATTTTTCATGCAGTTAATGTTGCAGAGATAGTTCGGAATAAATTTGTGCGCGAGGCTGAAGTAAAGGATGTTCAGATTAGCACAGAGCAGATTGAAGCTGAGAATGGGGATTTAACAAATGTTTCTGCCATTGAGATAAGTTTGGCGAAGGGAGAATAAACAAGGGGTACCAGCGTTCCCCTTGAACCCCATGCAACCATAGTAAAGGGTTATCCTTATGGATCTGAAACAGTTTGTGAAAGAAATTGTGAAAAAATCAAATGATCTTAGAATTAAACATACTTCTGAACAGGCTGTTGTTAATTATGCTTGTGTTTTTTGTCAGTCTGATGAGCAATATGAAGCGCTAGTAACAGATGCAAAAGAATTTGGTAAGGTTATTGATGAAACTCCAACTGGTCCATTGTTTCAAATAGAGTTAGAGACCGTGGTTGGCAAGCTTAGACTTCTAAAGATTCGTAAGCCAGATGCGACACGACCTGAACTGGGCGATGCTGATTTTACAGTTGGTAATTATGACGATTTCAAAAAGAAGTACTTGTCGCGAAAAGGATTCAAGTTAATTGAGCGCAAAGATTTTGAAATGATCGAGTTAATTGATAATGAATTTAATGTTCGAGCATATTTTTCTAGTGTTCCTTTAGTAAAACAGCTTGGGTTGGAATAAATATCTTTATATAAACTTTGATAATAGATATGTTCTTATGAATAAATCAGAGAAGGAAATGGCTGTAATTGGTTCATGGATAGAGTTTTTTAAGATCCGTGATAAAGATCTTTCGGTAAGATTTTATAAAGTATTAAGTATGGTTGGTGGTGTGATAGCATTTCCTTTCTATATTGGATTATGGAATGTAAATGATGTAAATGTATTATCAATAATATTATATGTGGCTATTGCTGTTTTTATAGCGAATCATGCTAATAATCAATGTATTAAGCATTTTAATGACGCGTATAAGGATTTCATAGAATCTATTAATGAAGGTAAAGTGCTTAGTTTTTCACCGCGTAAGAGAAATTGGTATGAAATGTATATTAACTATAAAGAGAAACATGCTCCATACTAAAATTTCTAATTAATTAAATGGTGGACTCGACGGGATTCGAACCCGTAACCTCCACCTTTCTGTTCGCAAGCTCACTGAATCTTCAGCAAAGCTTAAGATGCAAGGGTGGCGATCTTCCGTTGATCTACGAGCCCAACTATTCTATTTATAATTACCATGGATATAAATATAGCTATGAAGACCCCGCGGACAACTGTTGGAATGTTTGTTGTTAAGGATGGAAAGATTTTACTTCTTAAGCGGGCTGAGGGACGGCCAGAAAGTTATAGATTCCAAGGTTATTGGTGTATTCCTGGGGGACACGTGGATATTGGCGAAACAATTGAGCAGGCTGCTGTTCGTGAGACTCGGGAAGAGAGTGGACTTGAGATAGAAAACGCTAAGTTTCTTTTTTGTGTAGATGAGATTCATCCTGAACGGGATTGGTATGCTGTTTCGCATACTTTTTTCGGTCAAGCTAGCGGAGAAGTTAAAATTCAAGCGAGCGAAGTTAGCGATTTTAAGTGGGTAACTGTTAGCGAAGCATTAACAATGAAGTTGGCATTTAATACAAAAGAACAGTTAGAAAGACTTCGTGATGAGTTTGGGGAATTACTTAGGAAATGATTTTATTTGCTAATTGTTTACATTTTTCTATTACTTCTTCTTTTTCTTTGGCATCTTTTTCGTTTCTTACCCCTTTAATTATTAATGAATCTACTAGGTTCATTTCATAGAGTTTAGCTATTTGTTTTAGATAATTGGACGCTGTACCTAATGATTTGTCTGAGTAATCTCCATCACGTTGTCCAAGAACTATGAAGGCGAATTTTTTATTTTTTAGATTTGCTTGAACGCAATTCAATCTTACTATAAAATTAAGTAAATATGGTGTTATCATGTCATACCAGACAGGAGAAGCAAATAATAATGCGTCAGAGTTTTTTATTTTTTCATAAATTTCTTGCATATCATCTTTTACTGGACATGGTGCTTTTCCACCTGCACATGTTAAGCATCCGTCACAAAATTGAATATTTTTTTCTTTGATAAGAATTTTTTCAGTTTGATTTCCATTTTCTTTTGCTTGGTTTAAAATAGTGTCTAATAAAAATTCTGAATTACCATTTCGAGGACTTCCAGATATAGCAAGAATTTTCATGATAGTAATATATTTCTTATTTTTATATAGCTAACGCTGGCATGTTAAAGAAAAGAAAAACTTTTCTAACTGATGTGTTGACGCTCTGTATAAGGTAATTAATTATAAAATCTGTCTTTGCACTTTCCTTTACAATCTTTTCTATTCGTAGAGAAAAAGATTAAGGAGGTGATCCAGCCGCACCTTCCGGTACGGCTACCTTCTCACCAGCATGCAGCAAGTAAAAGTATTGTGATCTTCTCACCTCGTTTCATTCATAGATAATAAAATCTCATTCTGCCTATTCTGAGAATCATTTCTTTCACAAACCTTACTGACACACTTGTTATGACTTAGCCTTCCTCGCAGGCCTCTGGTTCGACTCTACCCGAGAATAAAGCCTCACCAGAAACTCACTCAGATGGCTTGACAGGCAGTGTGTGCAAAGAGCAGGGACGTATTCGGCGAACGATAGTGACGTTCGCCTACTAGGAATTCCAGCTTCATGAGGATGAATTACAATCCTCAATCCGAACTAAGGATGGTTTTCCGCGATTAGCTTCACCTTTCGGTGTTGCGTCGCACTGTGCCATCCATTGTAGGCCGCGTGTAGCCGAGGGTATTCGGGCCATACGGACCTAACGTTGTCCACACCTTCCTCTGGTTCATCACCAGCGGTCCCGTCATGGTGCTTAGCCTTCGGAAAGGCTAGTTGCAAATGACGGCGTGGGTCTTGCTCGTTAACGCACTTAAGCGCACGCCTCATGGTACGAGCTGACGTTGGCCATGCAACACCTCTCAGCGCTTCAGGTAACCCCTTCAGAGTGACCATCATAATGCTGTCAACCCCCGTGAGTTGTTCGGCGTCGAATCCAATTGAACCGCAGCCTCCACTCCTTGTGTGCTCCCCCGCCAATTCCATTAAGTTTCATCCTTGCGGACGTACTCCCCAGGCGGTCCGCTTAACATTTACACTCCGGCACCACATATTCGCGTAGAATATGTGACACCAAGCGGACATCGTTTACAGCTAGGACTAACGGGGTATCTAATCCCGGTCGCTCCCCTAGCTTTCGTCCCTCACCGTCAGACCCGTTCTAGTCAGGCGCCTTCGCCACAGGTGGTCCTCCATGGATTAAAGGATTTAACCCCTACACATGGAATACCCCTGACTTCTCCCGGTCCCAAGCTTAACAGTATCTCTGGCACGCCCTGCAGTTAGCTGCAGGATTTCACCAAAGACTTATTAAGCCGGCTACGGACGCTTTAAGCCCAATAAAAATGATCACCACTTGGAGCGCAGGTATTACCGTGGCGGCTGGCACCCGTCTGGCCCACTCCTTATTCGAATAGATCTTTAGCCTATACAAAAGGTTACAATTTAATTGCAACCACTTTAGGTTCCCTTCTCACGCGTTAACGCATTGGAAAGTTTTCGCTCCTGCTGCGACCCGTAGGCCCTGCTCTAATGTCTCAGAGAGCATCTGAGGGCATCCACTCTCATGGCCCTTACCCGTTATAGCCTTGTCAGGTTTTTATCCTGACAACAAGCTGATAGGCCGCAGTCCTATCCTTAGGCGCCGAAGCTTTGAGTTATAGAACATTCCAGTATCTATAATACATCAGGTATTAGCCTCAGTTTCCCAAGATTATCCCTGACCTAAGGTTAAGTTGACTACGTGTTACTCAGCAGTACGACGAGGGCTTAACCCCTCTCGTCTCGCATGGATAAGCCGAACCCAAATAGCGGTGATCTCCGGCAGGATCAACCGGAATATCGGAGAAAACACTAATTAATATTACGATCCCTACACAGAGTTTCGCCAACATCAGCCGAAAAATAATATCTCGATCTCATCTTTATCGTAGATTGGAAAAGAGACCTTTCACAGAATAGCTTAGCGCTTTCTCAGGTTCACGCAAGAAATATAACACAGCAGCGCCGCATTATTTTGTCTACGAATATAAGATATAGCACCATTAAAGGTATTTAAAGCTGATGTTTGCTTTGGCCTTGCACATTTAATCGGTTCTGCACATTCTAACTTTATATGGAAGTTAAACAAATTAACTTTAGTGATAAATATGGTAAGAAGACGTTCTAAAAGATCTAAAAAAATTAAAAAAACAGCTCTAGACCCAACACGCGTAAGTTTAAACATGGGAAGTCTTTCATTTTTGG
>Ga0233431_1000803_pt1 | contig 62546 bp, 62 predicted proteins | sample SI_118_April2016_FD_179867 | JGI IMG/M metagenome (GOLD analysis project Ga0233431, IMG submission 179867) | Seawater microbial communities from Saanich Inlet, British Columbia, Canada - SI_118_April2016_200_MG | ecosystem: Environmental > Aquatic > Marine > Inlet | place: Canada: British...
AGGTGTCGCTGTAGGTTCGGGAGTATCCGTCGGCTCAGGTGTTTCTGTTGGAGTAGGAGTCGCTGTAGGTTCGGGAGTATCCGTCGGCTCAGGTGTTTCTGTTGGAGTAGGAGTCGCTGTGGGTTCGGGAGTATCCTCGTCATCACATCCTATGGCTCCAAGTGAAATTGATAACACCAGCAACGGCACAAGCAGAATCCTCAGTTTTCCGAATAACATAAGTTCACTCCTCCTAAACACCTTATATTGAGATTGATGGAAATGAGTACTTCTCTGAGGAGAATAGGAACCTTCCTATTATTGATGTTCCCATTGTATGAAGGTTACCGACGATTGTCAAATGAACATTATTGCCCTTTGTTTGAAAATGACCGAGTAGTGGATTGACTCGCCAAATGCCGGGAGATGAATATTTGTTCGCGTAAAGAGAACCTTTGATGTGGATTATATGGGCGAGGATGTTATTTGAGGAAAAGAAAAGTGGCTCCCCCTTTTTTCGGGAGAGCCACTTTTTACCAAATCTTATCGATTAGCAACTGAAGTACTAGGCTTCAGGCGCGGCGCCAGCCGGTTTCATGACGCGGAAAACGATGGCCAGGATAATAGCGATCACCGCAAGGATGATTGCCACTATGCCCATTGTTGAGCCTCCGTCATCACCGTCTTCACCGTCTACACCGTCTTTACCGTCTACTCCGTCTACTCCGTCTTTACCTGAATCACCTGGGTCGCCAGAACCACTAGTAGCGGCGGCGAGAGTAAAGGTTTCCTGAGCAGACCTGTCAAGCACGTCTTGAGCTGCTATGGTATACTCACCAGCCTCACTGACGGTCGGGATTACTCCTTCGCAGAACTCGCCATTGGCATCGGCGGTTATTGTTTTGTACAGTTCTCCATCGAAGTAAATGTAGACCGAGTTGTTAGGCGCGAAGTTTTCACCGCATACATTAGTAGCGGCGCCTTCATCTGGGGCCAGTGTTATTGTCGGATCACCGTCTACCGTTATCAATGTAGCGGCGGTGAGATCCAGCGCTTTGTTAGCGCCTTTTTCATATGTTGAGCTTTCGCCTACCGGGTCATCATCAGCGCCAACCGTGAATACAACGGTCTTGCCGCTGAAGGTCTGGCCTTCACCATTGATGGCCATGTTGTAGGCTGAACCCGTAGTGGTGGTTGATTCTACCTCCACATTGTCTATCCAAGCTTTTACCACAGTGCCGTTTTCTACTGCGTCCCCGTCAAGAGTGACGGAGCCATAGAAGCCGCACACGTCCGGCTGGGCCAGGGCGACCGTGGGGAGGAGGAACAGCATTACCACTGTCAATGTTGCAATTAAAACTTTTAATTTGGACATTCAACCCTCCTTCCTTAGTTTGTCTGTTTGTCCGGGGAACAACCCCGCCCAAGCGGGGTTGTTCCTCAAATCATAAATTTAATTTACCTTTGGTTAACTCGGCCAGCCGAAAAGGTTCCAGCCTTGATACATATCCCTTGTGAAAGAACCAAATGTCAGGGTGCAATCCTCTGCAACCTGTACCCACAGGCCTTGGTTTGCTGCCAGCGCTTCCAAAGTGCTGGCGGCTCCCTCGCCGGGATCATAGACTAACCATGCTTGGGTAGCTCCGTCAAAGGACCAAGCGATTTCGATGCATTCGGATATGGTGGCAAAGCCGGTTGTCGGTGTGGTTGAACCGGCAACAGCTGCAGTAATGGAGAAGGAAGTACTGGCTACATCGTCTGCTTGCGCCGATACCGCTTGACCACCTACACCCAGTCCTGGAACTGTAGCTGTAGCTGTGAAGTCGCCGGTAGAGTTGGTCAGAACCGAGCCTGTCGGAAGCAGTGCCACGCTACCCAGGGTAAGAGAGGAAACACCGGTCAATGGGCGGAATCCTTCACCGGTTATAGTGATACTTGTGCCAACAGGACCGCTTTCGGGATCAACGGTTAATTTGGCGTCAGGGATAGACAGTGTTCCGGATAGAGAAGAATTGCCAATGCTGCCATCATTAGCATTGTACGCAACGAGTTCCCCAGGAGCAAAAGTAGCTGTAGCCGGCACCTGGAACTGAGCCCAAACGGTGCCATCCGCAGCAGGTTTGACCACTGTCATGGCCGTACCACCCATGGTTATAGTAACCAGACTCGTAATGCCTGGCAGCCAGCCGGAGCCGGTAGCGGTGACCATTTGACCCCTGTATGCTTCTGTAACATCAAGCTCGAGGGTCGGCTTGGTTACTTCAAATGTGCCTGCAGCTGTCCGCTGCACAGTGGGAGTGGGATGATTATCTAGGGCAGCAACCGTGTTGATGCCCTCAGCAACACCTGCTCCAACAGCAAGAGTGGTAGGCGTGAGGTTGCCCTGCGTGTCAAGGACGACCGCACTGCCACCTGGCCAAGCACTACCACCGATAGATAGGCCTGCAGTATAAGTTGTGCCTACGACGCTCTTGTTCAAGCCGCCGCCGCTAATTGACACCCTGGTTCCCTTAGGTCCACTCGTGGGGCTGAGGCTCAAGGCGTTCGGAGTAACGGTGTAAAAGGCCAAAGCTGTTGACGCACCGAAGGAGCAAACAATGGCTGACATGCCGGCTGGTGCGTCTGTGGGAATGCTGGCAACTTCTGTGAAGGCACCTGTACCATCGGTCTCAACTGAGAAATCACCGATGGGAGCTACACGACCGCCACCATAAGACCACAGCAGTATACCGCCGGATGTGGCACTTGGTGGCCATCCGGCGCCGCTCAATACAACGCTTGAGCCTGCTGCACCACTGGCTGGGGCAGCAGTAACTCTTTGTTCTGCGACAGTAAAGGTGGCGGTAGCTGCGGGACTACCAGCTGCGCCGGGATCAATGACTCGTACAACCTTGGCGCCACCAGGCAAGCCGATGGGAATGGTGGTGGCGAAGATGAAGTCGTCCTCAACCCGGTCTTTATCTACGTCGGACAAAACCAGGGTTGATGAGTTAATTGGTGTTCCACCAACAGAAACGTGCTTGGTCCCTGAGTTGGGTATACCAGCGAAGTTCTTCCCTGAGAGGACGACGGCCGAACCGATGTTACCGCTGGCGGGGGAAACCGAGAGCGATGGCAACAAAGTCATAGCCGCTGTCGATGCAGTTCGGGCTGAACCATCAGTTGCAGTAACGGCCTGGGTATTACCAGCTCCAAACCCTGTCAGACTGAATGTTCCATCTGCTCCAACTGTGCCAATTGTGCCAGCAGTGGATGCTCCACCCGATATCACCACCGATTGACCGGGCATGAAGCCGCCACCGGTGAGGGCAACAACGCCACCTTGGGCTACTGCCATTGGGCTGGCCGCAACCCAGTTATAAATGAAGTAGGGGGTGGAAGCCACAGGGGTGGTTTCTTGGTCCGTGCTTACTTGAACCGTATAGCCACTTGTTCCCTGGCCGTCTCCACCACTTACCGGTTCCATGGAAAGTGCCGGGTTGACAATACCTAAACTCTGAGAAAATGACACGGTTACTGTGCCGCTATTGGGAGCGCCCATGGGCATTCTCACTGTCACGGTTTGACCGCTCACGCTCACTCCACCGGACCCGACATTCATTGCCGCGGTTCCGGTAGTACTGACAAGGACGTTCAAGTAGTTCATAGAACTGGGCAGGACCGTCCCTGCTGGGAATGTGATAGAGATATCATCCGATAATGCTGTAAGGGCACCAGCGGCACCCAAGGTGACTTCAACTTCGTAACCGGATGTTTGACTTGCCGCGCCGCTGGTTGTGGTTACGGTTGCTGCGCCTACATTGGCGCTAGCTATGGGCGCTATAACTGCTACGGCGCACAAGCTGGCGACCATGGCCAAGATGATCAGCACGCTAAATAGTTTGTACTTCATCTAGTTCCTCCTTTCTGTTCTGTTTGTGAAATCCCCGGCTTTCCTCTGCCGGAGCCCCTTTTGGGGATTTGGTTTACCGTTCATTTATGTTTCTTCGTCTCGTTTCCTAGGTACCACCTCCTTCGCGTTTTTTTAGTAATCTAAATTGCACCCATTGCATGGGTCGCAATAATACCCGGATTTATGGAAAATGGCATGTCCTCATGCAGAACTGAGTGCGTAATAAGGTAAGGATGATCGATATTTGAGGTGTTTGGGGTTCCGACGTACATCGGGTTTGTGGGACTATAGATCGAGGCTAATATGAAGTAGAATAAGCTGCTATCGATCATTTGCACTTCATGTTTTTTAACATTTTCAGTCATGGCTGTCAATCCCTATGGGACAAAAATACTATCCGGGAGGTATCCTGGTGTCCGCAATTAATGACGGAATCCGCAATCAAAAAGTTCCATCAAATTTTGGTGAATATTTCATGAATTTGTTCAGGACTAAAAAACCTGTTGGAAAAGAGATGGCATGCAGCGGGTTAAAGAGTGCTTGGCGTAGTAGTATAGTGTTTGAGGGTCTATTTTGAGAAGAGAGTTCTATGGGTTCTGCTCAGCAAAACAGTGAGGTGAGTTGGCCTCACCTCGCCTTTTATCCAAAGGAATTTGTTAGGAGTTATGGAGTATTGCAGGAAACAATCTCTTTGGTTACATGGTTATTTATAACCAGGAACTGAATCGGCAACCTGGGGTAACCGTCATCATTCATTGTTTAAGGTTAAATATCTGCTAAGTACAAAATCCCTTCGTCAGCCAGGTTGCACGCTGATTTTTCGGACATTCCAAGTAAGTTGCGGCAAATCTCTATGGTATGCTGGCCCAGGAGAGGAGCGGGCGTACTCTTAAAACCGCCGGCTTCTGACATTCTGAATGCCACATTGGGGTAAAGTCGTTTCCCGGCGACCGGGTGTTCCAGCTCTACGAATGCCACGTCATGCTGGAGTTGGGGATCTGCTATTGTCTCAGGTGCACGCTGTGCCGCCCCGGCAGGAACTCCTGCTGCTTGCAGCGTATTCATTACATCGGTAGCATTGCGTGTCGAGGTCCATTCTTCGACGAGTTTGTCTAGCTCATCCACATTCTTCAAACGACTGAGTTGGTCAGCGAATCGGGGATCATTGATCCACGAAGGATTGTCTGTTACCTTGGAGAAGCCGCTCCATGCAAAATCGACCAGATTGGATCCCTTCCAATCTTTATAAGGATACTCATTGCCTAATTCGGTGATGCTGGCCATGATCAGTCCGGGATTGATCGCTTTCAAATCGTCATACCCAAGGATCAGGTCAGACATATAACCTGGAGGACAGTTCTCCACCAGCACATCGGCATTTTTAGTTATTTAGTTTCCGGAAGATCGCTCTGCCTTGCTCAGTGGCGAGGTTCAATGTGATTCCGCGTTTGTTGGTGTTGCGGTGGAGGAACTAGAGGCTCTTCTCCGGATGGGGTGTGTCGTTTAGAAAGGGGGGGTACCTTGCGGCCTGAGTCGCCTTCGGGGCTCTCTATTTTATGACATCAGCACCCATATCGGCGAGTAATCTTGTGCAGAAGGCTCCGTTGCTGTCTGTCAGGTCCAATACACGGTAACCCGCTAGTGAACCTTCACGTTCATCATCCACAGTTGCGCCTGCGGTATGTAACAATTTTACAAATAATACAAGCGAATGCCCTAAACACGCAAAAGGGCGAAGTGAATTTGGCTCACTTCGCCCCGTTTTGCGTGCCTGTGAGCGAATTGCTATCGGCTCATGCAGACTGCTCTATGATGCCGGTGTGTAGGACTTGAGTTCCTTCGTCTCAGTGTCATTAGATGAACCGGTGTCCACTATCTTCACTGGAGCAATGAACTCACCGTCAGCGGACCACCACTCGGTGAAGATTACACTCCCTTTATTGGTGTATTCCACTTTGTAGCAGTTGAAAGTTCCGGCTGGTACGGTGACACTCTCCATCCCCACGACCTGCACACTGTACGAACTCGGGATATCTGCAGCGAGTTTGGGATTGAGGCTAACCACCTGATCATAGGACCAAGCGTTGTCTACTGCAAGCGGTGCACCGGCAGCTCCATCGGCATACGTGAGGATATTGGTGGACTCCAGTGCGAGAGTACCACCCAGGGCCGTCATGCCGGTTAGTATCTGGACCGGGTTGAGGTTAGCCTGGCTCAGCCAGGTCTTCAAAGCGGTCATAGTCGAATCGTTGCTGCCTGCTACGCGGGTCGGGTCAGCACTGAAGGCGGTTTCAACGACGTAGGTCTCGGTACCATCCAAGGCTTCTTCGCCGGTCACCGTCATTGTCCACTCCGTCATCTCGGTGGCATAGGCCACATCGTATACCCATTCAGTACCCACGGAAGCTTGTGCGACCGTTGCTGCCGGTTCTTCGGGTTCTGCGGTTGGCTCTGGCTCTGCCGGTTCTACCGGTTCTATCGGTGCGTAGGAATTGAGTTCCTTCGTCTCAGTGTCATTAGATGAACCGGTGTCCACTATCTTCACTGGAGTAATGAACTCACCGTCAGCGGACCACCACTCGGTGAAGATTACACTCCCTTTATTGGTGTATTCCACTTTGTAGCAGTTGAAAGTTCCGGCTGGTACGGTGACACTCTCCATCCCCACGACCTGCACACTGTACGAACTCGGGATATCTGCAGCGAGTTTGGGATTGAGGCTAACCACCTGATCATAGGACCAAGCGTTGTCTACTGCAAGCGGTGCACCGGCAGCTCCATCGGCATACGTGAGGATATTGGTGGACTCCAGTGCGAGAGTACCACCCAGGGCCGTCATGCCGGTTAGTATCTGGACCGGGTTGAGGTTAGCCTGGCTCAGCCAGGTCTTCAAAGCGGTCATAGTCGAATCGTTGCTGCCTGCTACGCGGGTCGGGTCAGCACTGAAGGCGGTTTCAACGACGTAGGTCTCGGTACCATCCAAGGTTTCTTCGCCGGTCACCGTCATTGTCCACTCCGTCATCTCGGTGGCATAGGCCACATCGTATACCCATTCAGTACCCACGGAAGCTTGCGCGACAGGTGCTGCCGGTTCTGCGGGTTGAGTGGGTTCAGTGGTGGGCTCGGCAGTCGGCTCGGCAGTGGGCTCGGCTGTGGGCTCGGCAGTAGCCTCTTCCCCTGCAAGATCCGGAAGCTCAGTGTTCATCTCTGGCATAGGATCGTAAGATTCCAATACCATGACTTCGTCAGCTAGCCAATTGGCAATACGAACAATTTTTACGGGCGCCAGCAATGTATAATCGGCTGCCCACCATTCGTACCCCAGCAGTTGACCGATCTCACCCCCTCCGTCAACGGTACCGATTCGGGTGGTCGCCACTTTATAACATCGGAAGGTGCCGGCCGGAACAGTGACATCTTCTACTGCTAATACTTCAAGTTCAATGGTGTCCACAAATGGGGGTGCAATTGTGTCCGGAGTCAGGCCAACATCGAGGTCATAAGTATACTTGTCTCCAAAGGCATATGGCTGACCATGATCACCTGAGAAGTTTTGGGAGGTCTGCGTTGATGAAGTCAGCTCAATCATGCCCAGAACATTGCTGAAAGCCGCGCTCTGCTTCATGTCCAGCGTGTCTTTGCTCAAAAATTCTGTCGTTTCCATTATTTTGACGGGTGTTCCGTCAGGAGCAGCGTATCGGAAAGGATTGGCATCAAAGGTTGTTACCATCTTGAAGCAGTCCACGCCATCGATAGTCTCCTCACCGACGACAGCTTTACTCCAAGTCTCAACGTCATCTTCGTATGTTACTGTGTATTCCCATGCAGGGCCACCGGCTGGTTCCATGGTTGGTTCCATGGTTGGTTCCATGGTTGGTTCCATGGTTGGTTCCATGGTTGGTTCCATGGTTGGTTCCACAGTGGCAATAGGGGTTGGTGTAACCTCCGCTGTATCATCGTCATCACCACAAGCAGCCAGTAGAGGTAATGCTAGTAACAGAAGCGCCACAACAAGGATTCCAAGTTTACCTGAGATTTTCACTGTTTTCTCCTCCTTATTTCCAAATTTGTTTGGATAGTATTATACACTATTTCATTCTGTTGTCCAGACTCGTGGATGTACTGTAGTTGTCCTTAGTAAAACTCTCACCTCCTTTAGTTCATTTATAGTCTTCTTCTGATATGCACCTTTAATGTTGTCACCAGCTTGGGTTGAGGGGGCTTGCCTCGGTAGTAATTACCCCTTCCACCAGCAGGTCGGCTATCTCGTCACCGGGAAATTCCAGGATTTCCCGATAGATATATTCGTTGTCCTGTCCCAGGAGTGGGCCGGCCCGGTGAATATCGCAGGGGGTTTGGGAGAATCGATAGGCCGGTGCATGATATGAGTGAACTCCGATCTCGGGATGCTCCAGCTTCCGGAAGTGCTCCCGGTGTTTCATCTGGGGATCGTATAGCAAGTCTTCACAGGTCTTGCCAACACCGGCTGGTACACATACGTTCTGCATCATTTCCATCACCTGCTCGGGAGCAATAACCTTTGGTCCATTCTCCCACAAGCCGGTGGCGTTCATCCTCGTTTCCCCCTGCGCTCGGCATTACGGCCATTGACCGTGAAGTCAAGTATATGCGGTGCGGCAAAAGTGAGACCGGCTTCAAGCTGGGCCTTTTCGATATACATCCCTTGACCTGTCTTACGCTGCCGTAGCAGCGCTCCAGTTATTGCCACTATTATATACCATGGTGCAACATAATCGGAATAGGCTCTGAATATCATAGCAGGTTCACTGTCAGGCCAGCCGGTACATCGGCAAAATCCACCCAACGCATTGACATGATGGCCGACACCCCGGAAGTTACTGTTAGGTCCGTGAGTTCCCTGCTGAGTAGTGCTGAAATAGATGATCCCGGGATTTACCTTACGGCAATTTTCGTAGTCAAGTCCCAGCTTGGCCATTGTGCCGGCAGTCATGCTTTCCCCGGTGATGTCTGCCCATTCGAACTGGCGCTGTTCCTAGAGCACCGGGGATGCGTGCCGGCCCTCCCATAGAGGTGCCGATAATATCGGTGGTTTCGTATTGGGAGTAAGGGCCGCTTTGTCCGAATCCGGTAGTAGAGGCCAGGATTATATCGGGTTTGGTTTTTTTGAGTTCGGCAAATCCCAATCCGATACTATCCATGTAGCCGGGTTTGGAGGATTCGATAATGATATCAGCTGTTTTGACCAGCTCCTTGAAAATCTCCTGGCCTTCGGATGCTTCGATATTGAGGGTTATTCCTCGCTTGCTGGTGTTGGTGGCGAACCAGAAGAGGCTCTTTCGCGGGTCCTCAATACCTTTATAGAAAGGGCCGATATTTCGTGCCGGATCGCCGCCCGGTTTTTCGATCTTGATGACGTCGGCTCCGAAATCGCCAAGAATCTTGCTTGCCAGAAACCCTTTTTCGTCACTCAGGTCAAGGATGCGACAACCGTCAAACAAGCTACTGGTCTCGGTAATGAATCGCCTCCATCGTGTTCTAGCAGATTATTCGCTCTTGGCGTAAACGGTCGATTTCTTCCGGCGTATAGCCGAGTTCGGATAGCACTTCATCTGTATGGTCTCCCAGCCGAGCCGCTGGGATTCTGAGTTGCCACGGGGTATCCGAAAATTTTATGGGAAACCCGATTTGTTTGACTTTGCCCCATCTCGGGTGATCAACTTCAATAAGCATCTCCCGGTGTTGCATATGAGGATCGGAGAAGGCTTCATGAATATTCAGCACTTTACCAACGGGAACGTCCGCTTTGGTGAGGATAGCGAACCATTCGTCACGTGTTTTGGTCAAGAAGATGTTTTTCAATTCGGCGAAGACCTCTTCTTTATCAGGACTCGAAGCGTATTGTTTTACGATCAAATCTTCCCGGTCAAGAGTATGACACAGTTTCTTCCAAAAATGCGGCTCCAAAGTGCCAATTGTGAGGTATTTGTGATCAGTAGTTTCGTAGACTGCGTAACAAGGCTGTGAACCGCTGAAAAGGGTATTTCCTCGTTGTGGGACGGTTCCATTCATGAGGTATTCTCCAATTTCGGGAGTGCAACTCAACATGAAAAGGACACCATCAGTCATAGAGATGTCTACAAGTTGTCCCCGACCTGTTTTCTCACGCGCGATGATAGCCGTCTGAATGCCTATCACTGCTTGTAGAACCGCTGTAGTCATATCGGCTAATATGTTTTCTACCATAACTGGCGGGGAATCCTCACTGTGCCCAACAAGTCCCAGAGCCCCTCCCATAGCAGCATAATTGGCATCGTGTCCAGGGAGGTCACGATAAGGTCCGTCCTGACCGAAGCCGGAGACAGAGCAGTAGATTATGCGAGGATTCTCTTTCGAAACAGTCTCGTAGCCTATGCCGAGGCGGTCCATTACTCCGGGGCGGAAACTCTCTATTACCACATCGGCTGTTTCAGCTAGTTGATGAAACAGCTTTTTGCCGGATTCTGCCTTGAAGTTGATACCTATATTCTTCTTATTACGAGGCGAATCGAAAAATGCCGGGGCATCTATTCCTTCGATGAATTCAATGCCTGCGCCCACTCCCTTATCTGAGGCTCCGGGAGGAGTGCTTATCTTGATCACGTCCGCGCCCATGTCTCCCAGCATTCCGGCTGCGAAGGAAGACGGTCCCATACCGGTGAGGTCTAATACTTTGATACCGCTCAGTGCTGTGGCCATGAATACCTCTATTGCTTTGATTTGGCAAACGTAGTTTCACACATTTGCCAAGAGCTGGTCTAAAAGTCTTTCATGGGTCGACAATCTTGCCATGAAAGACCGTTTTCGTGTGGGCTTATGAAACTTATCGGCTCCACTTAACTCGAGAGGGGAGCCCTTCTTCTAAAATACGGGTTGCTTCCTCTACCATGCTTTTGAGCACTTCTGCAGCAGGGCGCAGCTCTTTAACAAGTCCGCAGCCCTGGCCAGCGAACGTCCAGTAGTTCTTGAGGGTGTCATCCTCTTCGCTCATATATTGAATCAGATCACTGGCTGCCAGCACCTGAACAGGGAAGGGCAGCAGTGGCCCGTTTTCTTTTTCGTACTGGGTTTGAATTGGATTTTTGATACAACGGGCAGTTTTACCGGTCATCGTTTTGCTGATGGTAGTATCGCTTTCTCCGGCGGCTATAAGTTGTCTCTTGTTTTCATCATGGCTCATCGCTTCATAGGTGCCCAGGAAGGCGGTTCCGCACCATACGCCTGCAGCTCCCAATGCAAGGGCCGCTACCAACCCACGACCATCCACAATTCCACCGGCGGCCAGCACCGGTGTAGGGGAGATAGCGTCCACTACCTGGGGTATTAGAGGCAATGTGGCTACCCTGCCAGTATGTCCTCCCGCCTCGGTACCTTGAGCGATAACGATATCTACTCCTACAGAGGCTTCCTTTTTAGCTTGCTTGGCTGTTCCCACCACACCCATAACTTTCATGCCTCGCTTGCGGGCTTCGGGAATCATGAACTCAGGACTACCCAGACCTGCAGCGAAAACAGGGACATTGTGATCGTATATGACTTCAAGTTGCCTCTTCGTCATACCTGGTGACCAGTTGAAACCTTGATTATTCATCCCTAGCTTGACGCCGTCCGGAACCTTGATGCCCATTCGTCGGCCTAATTCAGCAATGTAATCGCGCGTTTCGGCAAGTTCACCTTCGTCTCCTGACAGAAGACCTTTTAGGTCGATTGGGGTATCATCTTCGCCTTCAACCAAACCGAGTGGAGCAATGGTGTCAACTCCGAATGGTTTGCTGGTGAGTTTCTTGATCTTCCTGATAGCCTCATCGAGTTCCTCGGGACTCATTGGCAGGGCACCGAGTACTCCTAATCCACCGGCCTCAGAAACTGCTGCAGTGAGTTCCACACCAGCGTGTTCGGCCATACCGGCAAGGACGATGGGGTATTCGATATCCAAAATATCGCATAGTTCAGTGCGTAACATCGGGTGCGCCATGAAAGTTTCTCCTCTTTACTAACCTACAGTGGTTTGAAATGTTTAATATCCAGAACGCTTCCGATACGCTCTTCTTTGGGTTTGAATACGGCCTGAACCCTCATACCAATCCTGAGTTGTTCGGGATCGGCACCACCGATCATGTGTACAAAACCGGTATCGGCTCCGTCAAGCTGGATTATTCCATAGATGACAGGTGAGTCGGTCGGATGGATTGGCTTCGATTCGCTATCGATCGTATAGGTAAGCACGGTTCCCTTATCGCTCACCTCGACCCAATCCTTCAATTGGGCAAAACAGTCCTTGCAGACAGATCGGGCCGGGACAATGACGCGGTTGCATGTTGGACATCGCATACCCATAATTTTTGATTTATCTCGCAATGTGGTCAGAAAACGGCTGCCGGTAGCACCGGCGGAATATGTGTTCGGAATGTATATCTGGCCGTGATATAGCCAAACATCCATTCCCTCTAGTTTTTCAGTTGTTGTCTGCATGGCTCACCTCCTACTCCTCGATTGTCCTGTAATATAATATGTCCTGCATGCCGATGCCACGTTCGTCGTAGTCTTCCTTCCAGACTGCCTGAACCCGCATCCCTTCTTTCAGCTTTTCCGGGTCAGTTTCTTCCAGCCAGTACCTCTGGTAGACACCATTGTCCAGCAAGATCATTCCTGATGGATAAGGATTGGCCCACCTTTCCCCATAGTGCGGATCCCAGAGTGGGAAGACGAGGTAGGTGTATTGCATGACAGTGCCAGTATCAGGAAGCTCTTCCCATTCCCAGCCCGTTTCAACCTTGCACTTAGCACAGACTATGGTGGGCCAAAACATGAGCTTTTTGCACTTGGGGCATTTGTTCGCCACAAGTTTCTTGTTTTCTTTAGCTTCGGCATAGGTCTTGCCCAAGTATTTGCCGGTTGACCAGTCATATTTGCGAGGTGTATCGATATTTACGGTGATGTATTCCGGTTCTTTCGCCATTTCTTAAATACCTCCTAAATCGACCTCTTGAGCAGCGCCATGGTTGTCCAGTTAGGACCTCCGAGTGCAGTGGCGATAGCTGTCTTGACATCGCGAGTGGCCTGATGTTCACCGGCATCACCGCGAATTTGTAACGCAGCCTCGGCGACTCGAATGACTGGAGTAGCTCCAATTGGGTTGGTGGCTATTACACCGCCGGAGCAGTTCACCGGGAATTCCCCGTCCATCTCGGTGATACCTTTCTCTATCAGCTTCCAACCTTCGTTTTTCTCGCAAAAATGGAGGTGCTCGTAGAGGTTCATTTCCTCCCAGTTGGAAGGTTCGTAAATCTCCGCCAGGTCGACATCTTTACGGACATTGGTTATCCCGTTTCGCTTGTATATATTTTCGCAGGCTACATGCTGAGTATAAGTCTCGGTGCCGGTGGGATCGCCGAAGGTCCCTGCTTTGAACGGTTCCTGATGAACGACTTCTACATCGGCGATCCAGACCGGTTTCTTGGTGATCTTTTTGGCCTTCTCTTCCGAAGCCATGATCATGACACAGGCACCGCATGATTGCGGGCAGAAATCCAAGAATCTGAGGGGCCATACCAGGTATCCTGATTCCAGCACCTGGTCTATGCTGGTGAGGCCAAGCTTGAGATGAGAATACGGATTTCGGCATGCTCCTTTATCCGCTTTCAGCCTGATCATAGCGGCATGCTCTTCTTTGGCCCCTGAAGTTTTCATATATGAAAGCGCCTGTTTGGCGAATTCCCCGATAGCGCCTGTCGTGGCGCCTTTGGCCCATGAGGGATTCATGGCTGCTGTTATGGCTGCTGTGGTATCACCACAGTCCTGTTTTTCATAGCCGATGACCATTGCAACATCATGAAGCCCGCCGGCAACCATATAGAATCCCTCGCAAACAACCGAACCTCCGCTGGTACCACCAGTGGCTACCTTGAGACCGGGTTTGCCGAATCCCCCCATTTCAGCAGCCATCACGTGATCCGGAAAATAAATCGCCTCAAAGGTCTCCATGTTGGAGTGGAACGTAGCTTCGATATCCTTAATGCTAAGATCAGCGTCTTCAAGTGCGGCTCTTACGGCCTCGCCAACCATCTCCTGCATGTTCACATCGGGTCGATTGCTCTTATGATAAGTCTGTCCAATTCCTACTATTGCTACTCTATTGGCCATATCTTTCCTCCGAACTATGAGTTCCCCAGGACCATCACAGCCTGGTGCTGCCCACAAATTCCAGTATAACCGTGGGCCAGAGCTGTTTTGGCTCCCTTGACCTGTCTTTCGGCTGCCTCGCCGCGAAGCTGTAGTACAGCCTCGGCAACACGAGCGATTCCTGCCACGCCGTTGGGATTACCTGGCAGAACACCACCCGATGGGTTCACCGGCAGCTTGCCACCCATGGCGATGGTCTTGGATTCGATCAGTTTGCCACCCTCACCTCGGGCGCATAAACCAAGGCCCTCAAGCCATAGAGGTTCTTGATAGGAGTACTCTGTGGATATCTCGGCGATATCAATTTCTCTCAACGGATTTTTAATGCCGGCCATACTGTAGGCCTTTTTGGCTGCTGTTGTGAGGGCATCACAATCGGCCAAGTCGCGGTCTCCGAGGTAGTGAGTCTCGTAACAATTCGAAACTCCCTTTATCCAGATCGGTTTATTGGAGACTTTTTTGGCCTTTTTCTCAGAACACAGGATCATGGCGACTGCTCCATCAGATATCGGCTTGCCGTCCAAGGCTCTGATTGGAGAGGAAACCATCTTCGACCCAAGGACATCTTCTATGGTGATATCCTTCGCGTCCTGGGCAAAAGGATTGTTCCTGGCGTTGGTATGGTTTCTGACAGCTACCCTGGCAATTTGATCAGGAGTGATGCCGTATTTGTACATATAACGTTTGGCCTGCATAGCAGCGGCCGAGGTGAAATCCAGTCCCAGCACTCTCATCATAGCCGGGTCAAAAGCGGCGTTTTCAATGGCGCTCTTCTCACCTTGAGATTCTTTCATATGTGCTACTACAAGAACTGCATCGTAGTGCCCGGATAGGATTTGCGCCATGGCCACATACACGGCGTTGATCCCGTCTTCACACACTTTGTCTTCATGCTGCAGGTGCGCCCCAACAACGTGCTGGACGTTCATGTTCGAGATAGTTCTACCGTCCCAGAAATCCTGGGAGCAGGTGACGGCGGACTCAATATCCCATAAGGAGAGTCCTGTTTCTTCCAGAACGGGCTTTACGGCTTCCCATGCGAGCTCTTCTTCGTTTACATCGCACCGGTTGGGATGGTATTTGGTTTGCGCTACCGCTACGATTCCCACTCTTTCTGTCATGCATTTCCCCTTTCTTTAGCAATTATAGATGCCATAAATTGGTAAAGACGCCATGATGGGGCGTACTCCCTCTAGTTGCATGGCATCATGTTTGGCGGATGGTATGGACATTCCCGAAAAGTGACCAGATTAAAGTCCATCCCGTTTTTACTATTTCTCGTTGGATTGAACCATCTGGATGAGGGCAGTTATTTCACTGGACCTGTTGCTCTTGGCGTATTAATAGTCCATCTAGAGCGGGCTGGTTCCATCCCTGTTCGCCAAGATGTAGTAATTATCATCAGATAATCACACCTGCAATCTCGCACCATGAGGCCTTCTACTGTAAACGAGGCCTGTATTGCTGGCGAGTATACCCAATCAGTCTCCTTTTGTCAACCCATGATTGCACAACTCGTGCGTAATTTCTTCCCTATATATGCCATATTGATATGACGACGATAAATATATGGAGCTATGTATCATAAAAATGCTATCGTATGACGAAAATATTCACCAACATAAGGGCATGTCAATCGGGGTATAGCCCCGAACGATTTCGTCGTATTTTCTCCCTTTGGTTGGGGATTGTAGCAATAATTTATCAAAATGTCAACATGTTATAGTAAAATATCTTGCATAACGTCGTTAGATATGTTAGAATCATGTGCAATTCGTGCAATACGAGATACAAAATAGAGCGTATTGACATAATTATAAGTTGGTAAATGAGGTTGGCTGAGTTCAACCAGGGATACAATAATTTGAAGGTTATACATCAATCATGACTCAGGATTCGAAGGTTCGTCTAGATCAACTCGATCTCAAAATACTTCGTGAAATGGAGACTGATGGAAGGCAGCCTCTATCCGATTTAGCGAAGAAATTGGGCACGAGTAGGGCCAACACGAGCAGAAAGCTGAAAAGGCTTTTGGATTTAAAGGTTACAAGAATTGTCGCTTTCACAAATCCTCTGGTTTTGGGATATCGAACCAATGCAATCATAGGGATCAATGTATCTCCTCGGGAGATCCACGAGACAGCGGAAAAGCTCGCTGCTCTTCACGATGTTCATCTCGTGATCATAGCTGCGGGTCGGCACGATATCATTGTTTGGACCATGTTTCAAACACCAACGGACCTATCTTCATTTCTGGGACGCGACTTGGGCATGATTCCAAGTATAACTTCCACTGAAACCATGATAGTCCTGGAGACAAAAAAGCAATCTTTCGATCTTCTGGCGTCCTCAAATATGGTGGTCAACGATGGTAAATATGAAGAGCCGTTTACTCAGGAGCAATTGGCAGACCGGGATGCTTCGTTGGGAATTGATCATCTTGACCTGATGATTCTGAAAGAGCTGGAGATAGACGCCCGTCAATCGGTGTCTGATTTGGCGAAAAAGCTTGGCACCAGTAGAGGAAATGTGAGTAACAAACTACAGAGGCTGCTGAATCAACAGTTAACCAAAATCGTAGCGTTTACCAACCCCCTCACTCTGGGATATAATGTGTTCTCACTTACAGGTATCAAAATTTCGCCAAACGAAATCGACGCTGCAGCCAAGAGGTTGAGTGAACTCCCAGAAGTATACACTGTAGCTAAAGTTGCGGGCCGGTATGACATTGTAGTTCAAACAATGTTTCACACTCCGATAGAGCAGTCTGCTTTTCTGATGAAAGAGTTATCAAATATTCCTGGCATTACATCCACCGAAACAATGATAGCTCTGGAACTCAGGAAAATGTCCTTTATGTATCTGGTTTTGTCCCACTTGGAAGCCAAAGGGCAGTTAAATAACTCTCAAATGATTCTCAAATGAGCCTGAAAGAAGCGTGACAACCGCCCCGGATTTCTGGGAGGCCTCGAATGGATATTCAGTTTACACCCGAACAGCAGCAGTTTGAGGAAGATGTTTATGCGTATTTAAGAGACAATATGCCTCCAGGATTGAAAGAGGAACTGTTCCATAATATCGAGGGCGAAGGTCCTCTCTGCAGGCAGTTTGTGAGGAAAATGGGAGAGGATGGGTGGATGGGCATTGGCTGGCCGAAGGAATACGGGGGCCAGGACCGAACCCCCATAGAACAGTATACCTTCTTCGATTTGGCTCTGGGTTATTTTGGAATTCCTATCCCCATGCTGACTTTAATGACGGTTGGCCCGACCTTGATGAGGGTGGGCAGCGAAGAGCAGAAAAACAGGTTCTTGCCTCTTATTCTGGCTGGTGATCTTGTATTTGCGATCGGGTACACTGAGCCTGAAGCCGGTACCGATCTGTTTTCTCTCAAAACTACGGCCGTCAAAGATGGCGATGACTACATCATCAATGGCCAGAAAGTGTTCACTTCCATGGGGCATTTTGCCGACTATTTTTGGCTGGCTGCCAAAACTGATCCCGGGGCGTCCAAACAGCATGCCGGGATATCGATGTTTTTGGTCGATGCAAAAAGCCCCGGTATCACCATCCAGCCCACACATGTGATGGGCGGTTTCCAGGTAAATCAGGAATTCTTTGACAATGTGCGTGTACCAAAAGAAGCCCTGGTCGGCGAAGAGAACAAGGGTGTTAAATATATGATCACACAGCTGGCTCATGAGCGTATCAATCTTGTACCTCATTCAACTACGGTACGGGTTGTTGAAGATACAACAAAATGGGCGCGAGAAGCAAGAAGGAATGGGAAGTTAGTGAGTGACGAACCATGGGTTAGAAACAAGCTGGCGGAAATGACCGTCGAAGGCGAAGTGCTGAAGGTGCTTAACCATAGAGTGGCGTGGATGATGACTCAGGGCGAAACACCGCATGTTGAATCAGCGATGGTGAAATCATTTGGCAGTGAGCACTTTATTCGAATGACGAAAGCCTGTCAGGATATCATGGGGCCCTTTGGGCAGTTGAAGATTGGATCGAAATGGGCTCCAGCAGACGGATGGATCGAGCGGATTGCCCAGATGGAATTGATCATCACGTTTGGCGGTGGTACCAACGAGGTGATGCGGGACATAATCGCCATGATGGGTCTGGGGTTGATGAAATCGAGGTAGCATAGTTTGAAGATCGGAGAGGGAGAATCATGGACCTGGAATTGACACCTGAGCAGCAGCGGTTAGAAAGTGAGATATATGAATATCTAGAGCTCAATCTGACTAATGAGTTGAGGCAGGAATTGGAGACAAATCCTGAAGGAGAAGGGCCGCTCTGTCGTCGGTTTATGAGGCAGCTTGGTGAGGATGGTTGGATGGGTATCGGGTGGCCCAAAGAATACGGTGGGCAGGGTCGTTCTGCCTTGGAACAGTATATCTTCTTTGATTTGGCGATGGGTTATTTCCGATTGCCACTTCCAGTGCTTTCGCTGATGACCGTTGGGCCAACTCTGATGCTCCTGGGCACTGATAAGCAAAAAGCGGAATATCTGCCCAAAATCCTGTCAAATGACGTGGTCTTCGCTATCGCATACACGGAGCCTGAAGCGGGGACCGATCTATTCTCTCTGAAAACAACGGCAGTTCCCGATGGCGATGACTACATAATCAATGGTCAGAAGATATTCACCACATACGCACATGCCTGTGATTATTTCTGGCTCGCTGCCCGAACGGACCCTCGTATTGAAAGAAAACATCAGGGCATATCCATATTTCTGGTGGATGCTAAAAGTCCGGGACTTAGTATCGAGCCGATGTATCTAATGGGAGACTATCGGGTAAACGTGGAATTTTTCGATAACGTCCGGGTGCCGAAAGAAAACCTGATCGGCAAAGAAAACAAAGGTTTTGAGTACATGCTGACGCAATTGGCCCATGAGCGAATTGCCATGGTTCCTCACTCTGCGCCTCAACGTCACATAAGCGACGTCACTCGTTGGGCTCAGGCGAAGCGCTATGAGGGAGCTTTCGTTATCGATCAGCCGTGGGTGAGGAACAAACTGGCGGAAATGACAGTAGAAACGGAAGTGCTCAAGATTCTCAATTACAGGGTGGCGTGGATGATTTCGAAAGGGGTCACCCCTCATGTCGAATCGGCGATGATCAAAGTCTTCGGGACGGAGCAGATACAGCGGGTTTTTCAGACTTGTTTGGAGATATTGGGTCTGTATGGACAACTGAAGGAAGGATCGGAAGCAGCGCGGATCGTTAAGCGGCTCCAACGCGAATCACAAAGTTGCCTGCAGATGACATTTGCGGGTGGTGCCAATGAGGTACTGCGCGACTCTATGGCCATGCTTGGTTTGGGATTGATGAAATCGAGGTAGGGGAAAACCGATGCTCGAAAGCTTTGATGGAAAGATGCCCAAGGTAGCCGAATCGGCTTTTGTTCATCCTACGGCGCATGTTCGGGGGGATGTTGAGATAGGAGAGTTATCAATCGTCTGGCCGGGGACGAGCATCGCCGGTGATATGGGAACTATAAAAATCGGCCGCTGTGTGATTATCGAAGACAATTGCGTTCTTCATGCTGGTGCCTGTGAGGATTGGGAGAGAAATCAGCGATCGCTTATGGAGATCGGCGAGAACGTGACTATTGGGCATGGTGCTGTGGTTCATGCCCGAAAGATCGGAAACAGGGTCATGATAGGTATGAATTCCACTGTTCTTGAGAAGGTTGAGATTGGGAATAACTGCATTATTGCTGCTGGTGCTCTGGTACCTGAAGGGATGAAGGTTCAGGACGAAACGATGGTTGCCGGGATACCGGCCAAAGTGAAGAGCAAACTGAAGGAAGATCATGCGGTTTGGGTGAGGGATGACCTGGAAGGGGACGATTCTTACTACATCGAGTACATTCGCAAGTTTAGAGAAGCAACTAACATCAAATGACCTTGGAGGAAGCTTTACCATGGATTTTGCATTTAGTGAACAACAGGAACTTCTAAAAAAGGAAGCCCGAAATTTCTTTGATGCCGAATATCCAAAGAAGCTGGTGAAAGAGTTGGAGGAGAGTGAACCAGGATACTCTCCCGAAATATGGAAAAAGATGGCAGATTTGGGTTGGTTAGGCCTGATAGTACCGGAGGACTATGGTGGTGTGGGTGGTGACTTGCTCGATCTTGCTATCTTGTTCGAAGAAGTTGGGAAGACGGCTTGCCCTGCACCCCTTTTCAGTACGCTTGTTTTTGGTGTGCTCCCTTTGTTGGAAGGTGGGAGTGAGAACCAGAAAAAGGAATTACTCTCAAAAGTAGCTGATGGTGATGCAATTCTGACCATGGCAATCAACGAACCCGAGACGGACTACAAACCGGAGTTCATTACAACCAGAGCCGTAAAGGACGGTGATGGCTTTGTGATTAACGGCACCAAGTTGTTCGTTCCATATGCTCACGTAGCTGACTATATTTTAGTTGTAGCCGCAACCAGTGAGGTTTCTGCCGATGGCAAAGGTATTACTGTCTTCCTGGTGAAAAAGGGGGCTGAGGGAGTGGGATTTGTTCCACTGGTTACGGTGGGCGCAGACAAGCAATCTGAGGTCACTCTCAAGGATGTCAGAGTATCGGCGGATGATATTGTGGGTAAGGTAGACGAAGGTTGGGCATTGGTTGAATCGACGATTCGCAAGGCCACTGCTCTCCAGTGTGTGGAGACGGTTGGAGTGATGCAGCAGGCGTTGGCCATGACCGCTGATTATACTTCAAATCGAATACAGTTCGGTCGACCGATAGGCAGCTTCCAGGCAGTGCAACATCGGTTGGCGGATATGCTGACAGATGTCGAGGGTTCCCGATGGACCTCGTACCGGGCGGTGTCTCTAATGAATAAGGGGCAGCACGCAGGTAGGGAAGTGGCCATTGCCAAGGCATGGACCGGTGACGCTTGCCAACGAGTAGCCTATGCGGCTCAGCATCTTCACGGTGGAATCGGAATGGACCTGGATTATGATCTTCATTACTATTTCCAGTGGGCTAAATCCCGAGAATTGAACTTGGGTGCTTCATGGAATCATTTGGCATCTATCGAACCTGTTGTACGTGGCTAATAATCGTTTCTCACTTTCATTGATAGAGTAACTGTTAGCGTGATTTGTAGATCCAGCATAGAAACAATTTGAGGAGGTCAGTAGATGAGGGAACTGGTCAGAACATCTATCTTGCTTCCACTCGTAGCATTACTGATGCTACCGCTGCTGGCTGCTTGTGGTGGAGGTGATGATGAAGAAGAATAGGAGTAACCTCAATCCGCAGATGTAGTCATCACTATCGGAAACCCTACCGATAGAAGCGGCCCAATATCGAATGCCTTCTCAACTATGGATATGGAACTGGAGGCTTTGGTTGGCTATTTCGATGACGAAAATTCAATCCCTGGGATCGAGGTGAAGGTGATCGAATATGATCCGTCAAAGCATATACCGGGACATGAGTGGTTAAAAGAAAGAGGGGCGGATATCATTTATTCTTCTGACCCGAATGCCATTGAGACATTGAAACCACGAGTCGATGAAGACCAGACTGTGGCATTTGCATCAAGTGCTCAGTCCATATTGCTGGAGAATCCTGGATACGCCTTTACTGCGGGCACCTATCCTGTTGACCTATATTATACATTTCTCGATTGGATCGCTGAAAATGACTGGGATTACGCCACCAAAGGTCCGGCGAAGATTGGTATGGGGGGATGGACAACGGTCATCAATGTGGCCATGGCTGAAGGAATGGAGAGATACTGCGTTGAAAATCCTGAAAGGTTCGAGTGGGCTGGATCATATTTGACAGACGGGGGGTTCAACTGGGCCCCTGAAGTAGATGCGCTCAAAGATTGCGACTATGTATTTCCTCCCACTGGAGGATATGTGCCTTTTGTTAAAGAATACTGATCCATTGGAGGCACGGGCAGGTTATTTGGATCTCATCCTCACTGCTCGTTTTTCTCGCTAGCAAGTGACGCGCGACTTTGGGATGAGATCGATGGAATGCTGTTTATAAGAGAATCCGAATTCTGGACTGATGAAGGCGAGTTTATATATCTGGTGAAGAAACTGTTGATCGATAATCACCCTGATGATGCTGATAAGATCAAACGCTCAGGTGTGGGTTATATGGTGATATCACATGATCTGATTATGCTGGAAGTTATCCGAAACGCCGCTGAGGCTGTAGGACCGGAGAACATCGATTCGCAAGCTATCTATGAAGCTGCCCAGAACTATTCATTGACCATTGACGGTATTCAACGGTTCTCATTTACTGATACCAAACGGTTCGGGTGTGACAGAGTTACCGTATACGAGGCGAACGGAGCCGAGGAAACGATTGTTCGGGCGGAACCTGAATGGATACCACTCATTTGGGTTAATTAGAGGATTTTGTGGTAGTTGGGAAGTTAGACTCCGATATTCAAATTCAAAAGGGGATAGTATGTGGCAAACCAAGATTACTGAGATGTTCGGTATCGAATACCCCATAATTCAAGGCGCGTTTGGTACGTTTGGTACCGCTGAATTTGCTGTGCCGGTTTCTGAGGCTGGCGGATTAGGGATGATCACAGCCGGTGGGTTTGGAACGCCTGAAAACTTTCGGGAAGAACTCAAAAAGGCAAAATCGATGACGGATAAACCCCTGGCAGTGAATTTAACGATTATGGGTTGTCCCGAGATTGAAGCCATGCGGGATGTCATCATCGAAGAAGGTGGTATCGTGGCTGTTGAGACCGCTCCCATGCGCGCGGATTTCCTTGGGAAACCATTGCAGGAACACGGTATCAAATGGATACACAAGGTAGCCAGCGTCAATCATGCTTTGGCTGCGGAACGTCAGGGAGCAGATGCCGTAGTGATCGTAGGGCTCGAAGGTGCCGGTTTCAAATCCATGGATCAACTGACTACGATGATTGCTATTCCTTGGGCGTCAAAACTATTGAAAATTCCAGTAATTGCAGCCGGGGGAATGGCGGATGCCCGAGGTTTTATGGCAGCGTTAATGATGGGCGCAGAAGCAGTCTATATGGGAACGGCCTTCATGGCTACCAAAGAATGTCCCATCTCTGAAAAGCACAAAAAATACCTGGCAGAAACCGATCCTACGGAACCCAAGCTCCGTGAGCGATGTCTTACCCCACCTAATATGGATGAGGTAGCCAAGGTATTGTCTCAGCGCGATTCGATGCCTGAGCACGAATGGCTTTGGAAGCTTGAAAAGGCTATGGTCAATGATGATCAGGTTGTTTCTCTTGAGGGAGCATCTGAAGAGGAAGTTGAGATGGAAGTGCTCCGGTCCGTTCCGGGATCATTGGCTGTCGGAGCGATTGACAGTATTCCCTCAATCAAAGAATTTATGGAGAAACTCATTAGCGAAGCGGAAGCCATCCGACGTCGTTGGTCAATTTGTTAAACCATCAATTTAAAAAGGGAGTATTACCATGACAGAAATGGGGAAAGCAGCTGTATTCATGGGAGTGGGACAACCTTTTGAGATCACGAAGTACCCGGTGCCTGAAGCTGAACCGGGAGCTATTCTGATTATAATTACAATGGCCACTATTTGCGGATCGGACTACATATGTGGCGTGGAGAACTTGATCTGGTAGATGATGTCGGAGTGCAGTTATCGGCTATGATTGGCCATGAAATGACAGGATAAGTTGCCAAACTGGGAGAAGGTGCTACGCCTGATTCGACCAGTCAACCATTGGGAGTTGGCGATCGCGTCGTATATCACTATTTTGATCCTTGCGGCCGTTGTCAGGCATGTTTTAGGGGAGAAGATGCTGCTTTCGTGATGAACCTCCTTTTTACGTTCAAATCTTTCGAACCGTTCCCTCACTTTACAGGTGCTTATGCAGAATACTACTACCTTCACCCCAACCAAACTAAAGTTTAAAGTGACTGATGACCTGACCGACGAAATGCTTGCCCCGGCCAACTGTGCGTTGTCGGAAGTTATTTACGGCTTGGACAAAGTGAATCTTCGCTTTGGTGCGAATCGGTTTGATACCGCATTTTTGCGGATCGTAAAACAAAAGTAAAAGGAGATACGAATGGCTATCAGTCTACATACTAAACTATGCGATATGCTGGATATCGAATATCCGGTTATGGCGTTCAATCATTGCCGCGATGTAGTAGCGGCAGTGGGTAACGCCGGGGGATGTGGCGTTCTTGGAGCTCTGGCACTGCCTCCTGGACAAATCGGGATAGAGGCAAACTGGATAAAGGAACATTCCGATAAACCCTTCGGGATAGACCTTGTATTTCCATCTACCGCCCCTGAGATGATCACCCAAGAGCAATTGATGGCGATGATACCCCAGGGGTACAAGGACTTCATGGATAGCTTCAAAGCACCACTGGGAATACCTGAGCAAATCTGGGGTGGTGCAGGGATGGACGTCTTCATGGAACTCGGCATTGGCGGCTCCTATGAATCACAAATGAAACAACTGGATGCTGCTCTCGAAACAAAGCCGGCTGTCATTGCTGCCGCGCTGGGATTCAATCGGGAGATTGTGGATAGGTGCCATTCAGCCGGAGCAAAGTGCATTACCCTTGTCGGCAACGTCAAGAACGCCAAACGCGCGGCTGAGGCGGGCGTGGATATCATTGTGGCCCAGGGAACGGAGGCCGGCGGACATACCGGCAGAATAGGGACTCTGGCCCTCGTTCCTCAGGTAGTTGACGCTGTCAGCCCGGTCCCGGTACTGGCTGCCGGCGGCATAGCGGATGGCAGAGGCCTTGTAGCCGCCTTGGCTTTAGGAGCCGTCGGCGTGTGGACCGGCACCATGTGGTTAACTGCCCACGAGAGCCCACTGGTAGACTTTCTCAAAGACAAGGTAATCGAGGCTACCGATGAAGATGCTGTCATCAGTAATATATATACCGGGAAAACGGCCCGCGTTTTGAAAAACAAATATATCGATCGCTGGCAAGAGCCGGACGCACCGGCAACCCTTCCGATGCCCTTGCAGAACCTTTATTCACCGATGCCGCTGTTTCTTTCTACCGAAAATTCATATTCAGCATCGCTGTTCGACAAACCCGGCGTACGTGAATATGCCACCAGTGCCGCCGGAAACGCCGCTGGTTTGATCAAACAACGCAAGTCGGTCAGAAAAATCATGGAAGACATGATGACTGAGGCAGTCGAAATCCTGGGTGAATAGTAGCCCCCCCCCTTTTCAGTAGACAGTGCACGTCTGGATTGGCAGGAGGTGACCAATGCCTATCAACAAGATAGTGGGAAGTTTCGATGAAGCCGTTGCCGATTTCTTCGATGGCGCCACTATCATGGTAGGAGGTTTTGCGACCGTAGCCAGTTGTCCCAGCTTTTTGTTGCAGGCCCTTGCGCGCACAGGTGTAAAGAACCTTACTTCCATATCCAATACGGGCGGATTTGGTCCGGACATTTGGGCAATCCAGGGATACAAAGTAACCGAGGATATAGATATTCTGGCACGAAACGGAATGGTTAAAAAAGTCATTGTCTCGGCACCAGCGAGTATCATGCTCGAAAATAACCTCGGCAGGCAGATCAAAGCAGGGGAAGTGGAGTGGGAGAGAGTCCCCCTGGGGACTTTGACGGAGCGGATTCGATGTGCCAAAGCGGGCATCGGGGCCGTCTATGTTCCGGTTGGAAGTGGAACGGTGATACAAGAGGGTAAAGAAACCAAAGTCATTGATGGCAAGGTTCATCTGTTGGAATATGCCATTCATGCCGATTTCGCTCTGATCAAAGCTCACAAAGCTGATCGTTGGGGCAATCTGACCTATCGAAAAGCAACCAGAACAGTTAATGAAACGATGGCCGGCGCCGCCAGAGTGACCATTGTGGAAGTCGATGAAATCGTCGAACTGGGAGAGCTTGACCCTGAAGCAATCGTTACCCCCGGCGTGTACGTAGACAGAGTGGTGCAGCGGCCGAAGGATATCGACGAATCAATAGCAAAGGATGAGAGAGAAGTCGATTCTCGCGTTACCGAATCCCACCGAAAGTTCATGGAAACCTGGAAAGGTAAGGCAAAGAAGGAGGGCTAGCGTGGCTGAAAAGGAGAGGCTGGACAGACAGACCATCGCCCTGCGAGTTGCCAAAGAGTTTCAAGATGGTGATGTAGTGAATCTAGGACTCGGTATCCCCGTACTGGCATCAAATTTCGTTCCTGCTGGTAGAGAAGTTATATTTCATACTGAAAATGGAGCTTTGGGGTTTGGTGAGATCACGCTGCCAGGTGAGGGAGATTTGGACCTCACTAATGCCAGCGGACAACCAGTTCACCCACAGCCGGGAATGTCTTTCTTCGGCCAGGCAGAGTCGCTGGCGATGATGCGGGGCGGACACCTTGATATCAGCGTGGTCGGTGCCTTTCAGGTCTCGGAAAAGGGTGATCTGGCAAACTGGGCAACACTTGAAAAACAGTTGACAATCGGCGGGGCCATGGACCTGGCAGAGGGGGCCAAGAGGCTTATTGTGGCTATGAGTCACACAACCAGAGAAGGTCAGTGCAGAATTGTCAAGGAGTGCACATATCCTCTTACGGCTTTGGAGTGCGTTGATCTCATAATAACCGATATCGCAGTTATCGAGGTCACCAATCAAGGGCTTGTTCTGAAAGAGTTCGCCCCTGGCTGGACCCCTGAAGAGGTTCAAGCTCTTACGGAACCTGCCCTTGTAATCGTCCCAGAGTGTCAGGAAATGACCTTAATGTGATCCCACTTTAACAGAGCTACGAAACGGAAACTCAGAGAATGAGCATACCAAGGCAAGCGGTATTCAACTTGTAAGGTACCATAATCGACTTAACAAAAAACTCCTGAACGAGTATCACCCTGATGAAGCCGAGGAAGTAACGGCCAAAGGTGTAGGATACATTGCGATGGCCAACTTGTACCAGGTCCTTACTATTATTCAGAATGCAGCTCAAACAGCGGGTCCGGTCATATACCCCGATATTCTTCACAGCTTATTGAATATGCCTGATGACAAGCGTATGATCGTGGGTTTAGCTGTGGAATATCCCGATCTGTCCAGTCCAGAAGCAGCCTTCCGATCTAATCGAGAGCCGATCGATACGCTGGTCACTTGGCATGGTTTCGATTAGAATGTCTATCCTCTCGACCGCGCAGTGAGTGCCGAGAGTACCGTACTTGACATCGCCGTACGAAGTGTGTAGTGTAATACACGGCATTTTCACATAGGAGGTCAGGCTTTATGGAAGCCTATTGCTTCAAGTGCAGAGCGAAGAAAGAGGTTAAAGATCCAAAGACAGTGACTCTCAAGAACGGAAAACCTGCTACCCAAGGCGTTTGCCCCAAGTGTGGTACCAAGGTATTCAGAATCGGCAAAAGCTAGACTTGAAGTAAGAGTCCAAAGAAGTAGCAGAGGGGAGTTTCGGCTAGATACAAAAAGCCGGAACTCCTATTTTTTTTGCAACTTGTCCATCAAAAGGTTTGGATTTGTTTGGAGGACTTCTTCGATTGCACTTTCATCCAAACCGGAGCCTCGGAGAACCGCAATGACCATATCTTCTGAAAGCAAGTCCCCCTCGTCGTGCGCATCTGAGCCAAGTAGAAGTTTTGCGCCGACACCACCAGCGACTTTTACAACGTGTCCATTTGTGAGCGAGTGTCCTTTCCGGGCTGAAATTTCGATGAACACATTATTTTCCTTGGCGATACTAGCCTCTTCTTTAGAAAGCAGGCCGGGGTGTGCCAGTATATCCACGTGTGGTGATCGTACTGCGGCTATGTTGGTTCCTGGTTCTACGGGTTCAACTATGGTTTCACCATGAACCACTACCAGCTGAGCCCCCATTTCTTTGGCCTGTTTTGCCACGTCCGGAATTACTGCTGCCGGGAGGTGAGTGAGCTCGACACCGGGGATGGCTTTAATGTTCCAGTACTTCTCAGCTAGAGCACAATCTCTAGTGACTTCGGTGATGAAACGCTGCAATTCTCCGGGCCCGGCATGGTCGGTAACAGAAATAGCACAGTAGCCATTCAGAACAGCACGGTGGATAAGCTCCAAAGGCGAAAGCTCTCCGTCACTTAGAAACGTGTGAGTATGAAAATCGTAAATCATGTTGATCTATTTTCCTCCATCATCAAATCCGTGTCAAGAAACCTATTGCGAGTGGTGCCGGTGGTGTAAGAACGGTCTCAGAAATAACTTGTCCTCAACCTTTTCTTTGTGTTACTCTTTATACCAAGTAGGCAATCCCCCCGGCAAGACTGCCTCTCATATTATATATTATAGAGAAGGAGATCCTTAAAGAGATGGGCAAAATCAATGTGGCCATAATCGGCGTTGGCAATTGTGCCTCTTCCTTTGTACAAGGCGTACATTATTACCGTGATGCAAATGAGAATGACTTTGTTCCCGGTCTAATGCATGTGAGCCTGGGGGGATATCATGTAAGTGATATCAACTTTGTGGCGGCTATAGATATCGACAAAAACAAGGTAGGCAAGGACCTTTCTGAAGCGATCTATACCGAGCCCAATAACACTTTTAAGTTTTGCGATGTTCCTGAGTTCGGGGTGAAAGTAGAACGTGGTATGACCCATGATGGTCTGGGAAAGTACCTCAAGGAGGTCATTACCAAGGCCCCCGGATCTACGGCCGATATTGTGGGGATTCTTAAGGAAAGGGAAGTCGATGTGGTAGTGAGTTATCTGCCGGTAGGCAGTGAAGAAGCCACCAAATGGTACGTGGAGCAGATTCTTACCGCCGGTTGCGGTTTCGTCAATTGTATTCCGGTGTTTATTGCCAGAGAGAAGTACTGGCAAAAGAGATTTGAGGACAAGGGCTTGCCTGTCATCGGTGATGATATTAAGTCGCAGGTGGGTGCTACAATTACTCACAGGATATTGACGAGGCTTTTTCAGGATCGTGGTGTAAAAGTGGAAAGAAGCTACCAGCTGAATTTTGGAGGCAATACGGATTTCCTCAATATGCTTGAGCGAGAGCGGTTGGAATCGAAAAAGATTTCCAAGACCAATTCCGTAACATCTCAGCTTGATTACGATATGGGTGCGAGGAATATCCATGTTGGGCCTAGCGATCATGTGCCTTGGCTGGATGACCGGAAGTGGTGCTATATCCGTATGGAAGGGACTACTTTTGGTAATGTGCCCTTGAACCTTGAATGTAAACTTGAAGTCTGGGATAGCCCCAATTCCGCTGGTGTGGTTATTGATGCCGTCAGGTGCTGTAAACTGGGCCTCGACCGGGGTATGAGTGGATCGTTGACAGCACCATCTTCTTATTTCATGAAATCACCTCCAATACAGTATACGGACGATCAGGCCCACATTTTGACCGAAGAATTCATCGCTGGCGAGGGGAAAAAGGCCCCTGCCAAAGCTTCCGTTGAGGAAAAGGCTCCAGCGAAAGGCAAAGGCAAGAAATAGGTGGTAATTCGGAAAAACTGACAAAGTGGCGACCGACAAATGAAAATCGTACAGGTCTCCCCTTATGACTATGCATATCCAGGTGGAGTAAATCAGCATATTTTCTGTTTGGGTGAACAATTCACCCAAATGGGGCATGAGGTTAAGTATATCCTCCCAACCTCTCGCCCCGACGATCCTCCGCACAATGACAATATCTTCTTTATCGGCCGGCCTATCCCGATTCATGCAAGTGGTTCCATAGTTCGAGCACCGATATCTCCCCGCATCTTTTACTCCGATCGCCTTTGTGAGATACTCGAAACTGAGAAATTCGATATCGTTCATATGCATGAGCCGCTCTTTCCACCTCTCACTACGGCTTGTTTGCGCTACTCCCGTTCAGTGAACATAGGGACTTTCCATGCTTCGCGACCCAGAAGCTGGGGATACTGGTTCTGGAGGCACTGGCTCAATCAATGGACCCCAAAACTTGACGGAAGAATTGCTGTATCTCAACCTGCTCAGGATTTCATAAGTCAGTATTTTCCGGGCGATTACACCATTATTCCCAATGGAATCGCTCTGGACCACTTCGATAAACATACTGAGCCTTTTGCTGAGTATCTAGACGGAAAGGTGAATATCCTTTTTGTGGGGCGGCTGGAGAAGCGGAAGGGCTTCCGGTATTTGCTTGAAGCGTATAGGTACCTGAAGCGAGAGAATCCAAATATACGGCTCATTGTGGTTGGACCCATAAACAAGATGCGCCTGCACTACAAGTTCCTGTCAAAGGGATACTTGCTCAAGGATATAGTCTTTGTTGGCTATGCCTCCAATGATGATTTGCCCCGGTATTATCACACCGCCGATGTCTTCTGTGCTCCCGCTACCGGCGGTGAGAGCTTTGGCATAGTGCTGCTGGAAGGCATGGCAGCTTCAAAACCAATTGTAGCTACAAATATCAGTGGGTATGCCAGTGTGATAAGCAGAGAGGTTGATGGACTTTTGGTGAATCCCAAAGACGTAAAGACACTTGCCGGAGCGCTTGATCTGCTGATCAACGATAAAGAACTTCGGGATAAGCTTGGCGCTCAGGGTAGGAAGAAGGCCGAGCAACACAGTTGGGACAAGGTTGCAACCAGAATAATGAATTATTACGAAGAGGTCTTGGGAAAAACCACTCGCAGGCTTTATCGATGATTTCCAGACTCAAACCTACTGTTGGCAAAGCTCTATCCGAATTCCCTGCCAGACTGCTAACGAAAGCCTACCTGACCCCTAATGCACTGACCATCATCGGCCTGCTTCTCAGTGTTTTCACCGGATGGGTGCTGGCTACAGGCCATCTCTTTATTGGGGGATTCCTGGTTCTGTTTGCGGGATGGTTTGATATGCTTGATGGGGCAATGGCTCGGATAACCGGGAAGACCACCCGTTTTGGAGCCTTGCTCGATTCCTCGGTGGATCGGCTTTCAGAGGCTGCCCTTTTTGGGGGACTTATCTTCTTCTATTCGGATCGCGGTGATACTCTTGAAGTTGTGCTTGCTTATGCTGCTATCATAGGCTCGATAATGGTCAGCTATTCGAGAGCTCGCGCTGAGGGACTGGGCCTTAAAGGTGAGGCCGGGTTGCTTGCTCGTCCCGAAAGACTTGTCTTACTGACCTTGGGACTCCTTTTGAGCAAAGTAACTCCGACCGCTCTTGTTGTTGTATTGTGGATTTTAGCGATAGGTGCAAATTTCACGGCTTTGCGCCGCTTAACTTATGCGTGGCAGCAGTCAAGGAAAGATGAGTCTCAATAGAGCACTTGCTTGAGTATCTACCTCTCTTCCCCTAATATTTGGCCGACTTTCCTACTAAAAATGGACGAACAGCCTTGCGATGGTCTTCGCTGTGAATTCGGAAACCTCTGATCAAGTGAGCGGGAAATCCAATCAGAGTAAATCCCTTCCGCAAAACGATGGTTCAGACTGGTTTCTATGGATTGACTCTCTGAATACCCCCTTTCCCAGGTTTTGGGCAGACTACGCCCTTGTCATCAACAAGTCTTTGCGAACCAAGTACAAATTGGCTAACGCAAAAAAGTGAACACATATGCCGCATTTATGATGTATCAGCAAGCGGCTACTACGCCTGGTGTGAGAGACCGCTATCGAAGCGGGCTCGAGAGGATGCGCGACTGGAACTTGAGATTAAGGCTGCGCATAAACAGACGCGTCAGACCTGTGGTCCTGATCGGTTACAGCGCGAGATGGATGAACACGGCGTTCACGTCGGGATATGCCGGATCAGACGATTCCGTAAGAAGCTGTGCATGCGCTGTAAACAGACGAGGAAGTTCAAGATCACCACTGATTCAAAGCATGCCCTGCCCGTGGCAGAGAACTTATTGAATCAGTGATATCCCGACAGGGGAAGGCTGGCTGTATCTGGCCAGGCACAAAGATCTTTGCACCGGCCAGATCATTGGATGTGCAATGGGAAATCGGCTGACGAAGAACTTGGCAAGCCGATCTCTGTTTCGGGCAGGGGCTGCTTCACCACTCCGATCGGAGAAGTCAGTATTGTTCTTATGAGTACCCGGGGTTACTGGAACGGTTTGGGATGCGGGCATCGATGAGCCGAAAAGGGAACTGCTATGACAATGCGCCCATGGAGAGTTTCTGGGGAACGCTCAAGCAGGAGTTGGTGAACCACTGTCATTATCGAACCGGGCAGGAGGCAATTCGGGACATCACCGAATATTATGAGGTCTTCTATAATCGGCAGCGTCGACAGTCAAGGTTGGGATATATCTCCCCGGTTGCTTATGAGCGAAGTCTCTACGCAGGACAAATGGCATCGTGAATGGTTTGGTGCCCACTATTGCCATCCGGCCTCATAATTTCGGTTAATCTTAGGTTCATGTTGTGGTGTTAAGCTGTATCTATCATGAACGGTGGGCTCCAATAAATTGCCGATCAAAGGAGGGGGAGATGTGAAAACTGGTGAATGAGAAACTAACAGTTTATGGTATCCAGTACAGCATGCCACGGCAAAAACTAGTGAAGTTAAGAAGGGAGGTAGATAACATGATAAAGAGAAGTTGGAAGAAAATATTAGGAATAACGGTACTTACGCTGACGATCTCAGGCTTGGCAATTGTACCGATGGCAATGGCTGATGACAGTGATGAATCTACAGACACGCCGCAGTCGGGTGAACGTTGTGAGATGTTCAAAGGCAAAGTGGCTGATAGCCTCGGCGTCACGATAGGTGATTTGGATACTGCGGTCACCGATGCCATGCTTGAGATGATTGACGAAGCCGTGGCGGCTGGCACGATTGATCCGGAGAAAGCCGAGGAGATCAAGCAGCGCGTTGAAGAGAATAGCGGGACGTGCGGTCGGATGAAAGATCGATTTCACCATGCCCCTAAAATGATGGGAATTGGCATGCTGGACAAGGCCGTTGAAGAAGGCATTATTACTCAAGAGCAGGCCGACGAAATCACGTCTGTAATAGAAGATGTGAAGGCTTACTGTGAGGAAAATGGCTGTGTCCGTGATGGAAGCAATCGCCTGGACAAAGCAGTAGAGACCGGCGTTATAACGCAGGTGCAAGCCGAGGAGATCAAGGCCATATTGGATCAGATCAAAAGTCAAGTCGGTGAGAACGGCGGAATGAGCGGTTTTCGAGGGCACAGGTTTGGCGGCGCTGACGAATCTACAGCTATGGAAAGTGGTGGCTTCATGCAGCGTGGATTTGATGGCCATGGAATGATGGGGATGGGAGAGAAGGCATAACTTCAGGTGATATTGCCTTGGTTGTAATACCTTTCAGATACTCCGGATGCCATTTCGATAGGGGCGAGTCTTTGACTCGCCCCTATTTTTGTGAGCCGTATGGATACTTGGCTATCGATGGGAAAGAGTTCAGTTTTCACATGGCTGATCCTCAGAACCTACACAGCGATTCAAGTTGTATATAACGATGCGTAATTCGCGGAAATTATACATTAAATCCTCATCGCTGGTTCATGGCAGGCTAATTTTAAAGTGATTTAATATGCATATCAAAAGGTTGTATTTGGAATCCCACATTAGAAAAGGCAGGTGCAAAGTGGCACAACATCGGAAAATATTCAGTCTTGTCTTTTCGGTCATATCAGTAATGGTAGTCATTCTAAGCTTATATGGCTGCAGTGGGAGCTCAGAGGATACTGGATCACAGAATGTTGATAAAGATACTCAGCAGCAAGAATCAGGATTGGGGAAAAATCCTGTTGGTTAAACGGAGGTGCAAGACAGCAGACTGGGATTAGAGGGCGGTCTTGGCAGAAATGTTTTCGATCAAGCTGTGGTGGAAGGAATCGTTACGCAGGAACAGGCCGATATGCCGGTGGTCCTCATGGAATCAGTTGGCTGGCCGATGGGTCAGGGCCGGCCAGGCCGTTAGGATTGAGTAAAGGATAATTTTCAACAATGCTCAATTGTCAGGGACTGGGGCTGTGCTGTCACCCCTGCACTGACCCGGAACGCGGGCGGACTTTCTTTCGAAAAAATTGTAAATCCCACAGTATAGGTATCTTCCGATGTATAGCTACCGTTAATCCCCGTTTCATTTTCAGTTAATCTTCGTGTGTTTCAATAAGTGTGGCTGATAACAAAAGAACGCGAAACGGAAAGGGGAATTATGCGCAAGCGAAACTGGACAGACCGAATCTCCGAGTTCATTGACAAAATCGATGAAGCGGTTGCTCAGGGTCTTTTGTCCCAGGAGCAGGCAGTACTGGTCAAACAACGCGCATAATCGAGGGCTGATGTGCGGGAATTCAGCAAGAATTCTACAGAATCAAAATACAGAAGGAGAATGAAGAGGTAATGAAACATTGGAAGAAAGCTGTTACTTCAGGTGTTGTTATCGCGATTGCTACCATGGGTTTGACCCTGGGTGGTTGCGGTAGCGACTCCGATGAAGCCGATTCTGCTGAGAACCAAATCGTAGAGGTTACTCAGGGAAACCTGATGACAACCATCAGCTCGTTTGGAAGCATTTCCATGCCTGAGCAGGCGGAGCTGACCTTTGGCAGCGGTCAGAGTGCCAACGATCTATATACGGTTAGTGAAATCAATGTTAAGTTTGGGCATGTGGTCAAAGAGGGGGATATCCTGGCCAAACTGGATACTGCCTCATTAGAAAGAGCCGTTACCCAGGCAGAATCTGATCTGCGTACGGCACAGATAAACCTGGAGCAGGCCACTTCAGAGACAAACCTATTGAAGGCCGAAGCAGCGGTCAAGAGTGCTGAAGTTTCTCTGGCAAGGGCTGAGCAAGAACTGGATGAAGCTCGGAACTTCAACTTGTCAGATGCTGAAACGGATTTGGAAATTGCCCAACGGAACCTGGATACAACTCAGAAAAATGCCGTAATAAACATCACGGATGCAGAGAACAATGTCGATAGTGCATATCAAACGTACAGTTCATTTGTGAGTGAGAATATAGAAAAATTAACCATCGCTAGTGTTCAAGCGCAGGCAGATACTTTTTATTGGGCCTATGAAAAGGCCCTGAAAAACAGGGAGATTGCTAAATCGCAGGCTGAGACTTCGATAGCTAATGCCGAGGCATCCGTGACAGTGGCCCAGAATGCACTATTGAATGCCCCGCTGGAGATTCAACAGAAGGAAGCTACTGTGGCCAGTGCCCAGGCCACGCTGGCTCAGGAACAGGATGACTTAGCCTATATGGAAGCTGGCTATGATGTTGAGCTATTGCAACTCAGGGTTGATAATGCCCAGGACGATCTGGATGATGCTTTGGAACAACTCGAAGCGGCTGCCATTGTGGCTCCGTTTGATGGGGTGGTTGCCGCAGTGAATGCCAGCGTCGGCGATGAAGTCACACCGAGTGATGTCATCATCCATTTGGTCAATACCAGCGTGGTGGAGATTGATGCGGCCGTCGATGAGATTGACGTCGCCAGTGTGGAGACAGGTCAGATGGCCATGGTGGTACTCGATGCCCTGCCCGATGCCAAACTAAGAGGACAGGTATCAGCGGTTTCGCCGGTAGCTGCTTCTCAATCCAGTGTGGTGACCTTTGATATTGCCGTTGCGGTTCAGGGTGCTGACCAATATGATTTAAAGGAAGGTATGAGTGCCACTATTACCATCATGGCGATGGATGTCCAGAATGCACTTTTAGTGCCAAGTAATGCAATTCAGAGAACAACCAACGGAAATGTGGTACAAGTGGTGGGTGGTGACGGCCAAACTGAGGAACGGGCAGTAGAGGTTGGCGCCACTAATGGTCAACAGACTGAGATCATTAGTGGACTTACTGAAGGTGAACAAGTTGTTGTTCAAAGCAGCAGTGGCGACATGGCCGAAATAATAGAGCAGTTCCAGCGGGGTGGTAGAATTCCAGGTATGGGTGGTGGTGGAATGCGTCCACCGATGTAGGGAGGAGACAGTCATGATCAAGATGCAGAATGTCATAAAGACATACAAGCTTGGCGATGTTGAAGTGAACGCTCTCCGTGGTGTGACTTTCGAAATCGAACGGGGTGAGATGGTGGCCATCATGGGGCCTTCTGGCTCAGGGAAATCCACGCTGATGAATATTGTAGGCTGTTTGGATCAGCAAACAAGTGGCATATATGAACTCGACCAAGTCAATGTAGGCGAATTGAGTGATAATCAGCTTGCTGAGATCCGGAACAAAAAGATCGGATTTGTGTTTCAAACGTATAACTTGCTGGCCCGGACTTCTGCACTGGCCAACGTGGAGTTGCCTCTAATCTATAACGGGGCAACCAATCGCCGGGAAAGGGCGCTGGCAGCCCTAGAGAGAGTCGGTCTTGGAGACAGGATTCGCCACAAACCAAATGAACTTTCCGGTGGGCAACAACAGCGTGTATCGATTGCGCGAGCGCTGATTACCAATCCGTCAATAATTCTGGCTGATGAACCCACTGGGAACCTGGATACGCGCACCGGTGAGGAAATTATGCATCTTTTTTATGAGCTTAATCAGAAAGATGGTATCACTATTGTCATGGTCACTCACGAGCGGGAAATAGGTGAATATGCTCAACGGATAATAAATGTGCGTGATGGTCTGATAGGTGATGAAGAGGTGGTGAAACGATGACTCAGATATCAACCTTAGTTATTGCGCTTCGAGGTATTTTTGCCAACAGACTGCGCTCTTCACTGACTATCCTTGGCGTTATCATTGGTATTGCTTCGGTGATAGCGCTATCTTCCGTAGGGGAAGGGTCCAAGCAAATGATCACAGAACGGATTGGGTCATTAGGTTCAAACCTCCTCACGGTATCCTCCGGGGCTGCTTCCCAGGGTTTCATAAGGATGGGGCAGGGGAGTTCTCAAACCCTTACATACGAAGATGCTTCGGCCATTGCCAGTTCGCCGGATGTAACGGCAGTCAAAGCAGTGGCACCGGAAGCTTCCACGAATGCTCAGGTGGTAGCTGGTGGCGAAAATGTGAATGCTCGGGTATACGGTGTAACTCCTGAGTATGAAGAAGTGCGCGCCAAAACTGTAGCCGGGGGGAATTTCATCACTCAAACCGATGTTGATACTTCGGCTTCGGTGGCTGTTCTTGGCAGCGGCGTGGGTGAGGACCTGTTTGGGCAGATGAACCCTGTTGGCCAGACTATCAAGATAGACAAACGTCCGTATACAGTTGTAGGCATTCTGGAGAGCGAAGAAGGAATGATGGGGTCAGACGATTCAATATTTATTCCCATTACCTCGGTCATGAACCGGCTCAGTCCGCAGCGGGATAGCGAGGGGGACCATGTAATCGGCTCTATTTACCTTCAAGCGGTAGGTGATAACCAGAATGACCTTGCTATAGCTCAGGTCACCGAAGTACTACAGGATGAGCACCGCATAGCTCTGGGTGATGAAGATGATTTTTCTATTAGCAGTATGCAGGACATTGAAGAGACACTGACTGAGACGAGTGATACCCTCACTATGCTGTTGACGATCACAGCAGCTATAGCGTTACTTGTTGCTGGTCTTGGGATTATGAATATCATGCTGGTATCGGTTACAGAACGAACTCGCGAAATCGGCATTCGCAAGGCAGTGGGTGCCAAGCGTCGCAACATCCTTATGCAGTTCCTGCTGGAGGCGTTGACCATCAGTGTGATTGGTGGATTAATTGGCATTGGCGCGGGAATCGGAGCCTCAAAGCTTCTTTCGGGATCAATCACCATGAATTTCTCGGAGATTGAGACGGTTGTTACCCTGGACACTGTCATAATTGCCTTTTTTGTAGCTTTAGGTGTTGGGATTGTGGCTGGTGTCTATCCGGCCTTCCGGGCCTCGCGCTTGAACCCTATCGATGCGCTCCGTTATGAATAAACGCACGCCGACACATTGACCGCAGGTGGACAACTTGTTAAATGATAAACGGGCTGGGTTGATTGGATCACCCGGCCCGTTGCAGTATAATGTGATGTGAATCTTATTAGAAGCCGTTCGTATTGAAATAGGAGGTGTGTTGTGATTAAACGTATTGTTCCAATTGCTGCATTGATCATATGTCTTTTGATTACCTCGTGTGTTGTTATTGCATGCGATAACACATCAGACGAACCAGCGGAAAGTCCGAATCCAACCCCATCTCAAACGGTAGAACAAAATACCCTTCCCTGCATCGCAGATGTTGTGGCGCAGGTGAAGCCCGCAGTAGTGGCGATAAACGTCGAAGCGATAAGTTACGATATGTTTAATCGAACCTATAGGGAGCAGGGCGCTGGATCGGGATGGATTATTGATGAAGATGGTCATATCGTTACCAACAATCATGTAGTAGAGGGTGCTGATACCATTACTGTAACGCTTGACGATGGCAGGGTTCTCAAGGCAGAGGAAGTCAGTACCGATCCCCTGACGGACCTCGCGGTTATCAAAATAGATGCCCGGGATTTGCCGGTTCTTAAGGTGGGGGATTCTTCAGCTTCAAATATCGGCGAATGGGTGGTGGTCATTGGGAATTCATTGGGGCGGGGAATAAGTGCGACTCAGGGCATTGTGAGTTCAACTCAGGTATCACTCGCCGTTTCTCCGGGGCAAACATTGGATGACCTGATCCAGACGGACGCGGCCATCAATCCGGGCAATAGCGGGGGGCCGCTCGTAAATATGGCCGGTGAGGTTATTGGGATCACCAGTGTGAAAGTTGCCGAAGTAGGTGTCGAAGGCATGGGCTATGCTATCAGCAGCAATGAAGCCATGCCAGTCATTGCGCAGCTCATCGAAATGGCTTATGTCTTGCGACCCTCTCTAGGTATCAGCACGGCTACCGTGGATCGCAGGATCGCTGTCATCTACAGGTTGCCGGTTTCTTCGGGAGTTCTAATTACCGAAATGCTGGTGAATGGCCCTGCGGATCAAGCCGGGCTCAAGCCAGGCGATGTTATTATCGCCGTAGATGGAGAGGAAATACAAAGTGCAAACGATTTCACACGGGCCATCATTTCCAAGGAAATTTCTCAGACTGTTGAAATAACGTACTGGCGGGGTAAGGCTCAACATGAGACCAGTGCAACACTGGTTGAAGCCCCATCTCCCAATCTAAATTGATGTGTTGTACACTATTCACTTCTCAGAGTCAGAATGGTGTCTGGCACATGAAATCATCCAAGTACAAGCGTGCGATATCGAAGTGTCTCAGCATTATCTCTATGATTTCCCCGATTATAGCAGACATTTTTAATAGGATTTTATTCCCTTGTTCCCCTCGTTTCGCACAGTATGACCAAAACCTCTCTTCGAATACAGACCGGACTCGTTTTACGATGTGAATGTCCGCGGTAATCGCCACGTCATCGAAGCCTGCATTACAGCGAGCGTAAATAACTCATATACACCAGCTCGATGGATGTTGTCTTTGGCGGGCGTCCTCTATACTACGCCGACGAGTCCATTCCATATCCAAATAAATACCTCGATCACTATTCCCATTCGAAGGCCATTGCGGAACAAGAAGTCATCGCTGCAAACGACAGTAGCGGATTCCTGACGTGTTCGATGAGAGCTACAGGAATTTACGGCCCTGGCGATAACGTCCGATTTCCTACCGTGATAACCGCCCTTCGTACGGAAAATCCTTCTCGAATGGGTGACGGAAGCGCCCGCGTCAGCAATGTGTATGTCGACAAGTGTGCTCATGCGCACATTCTTGCAGCAGATATGCTCGAAAAGGGATCGGCATTGGAAGGCCAATGCTATTTCATTACCGATCATTAACCGACCAACTTTTATGATTTCGTGTACGATTACGTCTGCAAGAAAATCGGTTATCAGGTTTCAGAGAAAAGGATTCCGCATTGGCTTGCCAAAGTGATCGCCTAAATCGCAGAATGGTGGACTAAAGCCTCACGAAGCAAGAAAGCGCCTTTACTCACCAATTATGTAGTGGCTGCCACTTGCCACAATTTCTTTTTTACGCACGCCAAGGCAAAGCGCGATTTCGGATATGAACCGATCGTCAGCCGAGAAGAAGCGATAGAGAGAAACGTAGAGGATTTAGCAGCCCGATGATTTTCAAAACAAAGAGAGTCCTGAAAACAACAAAAGGCCCCCACAAAAAGTGAGGGCCTCTGCAAACATTTGATATTCAATCGATCTATTATACGCCCATTGCTTCTCTGATCTTCGCCGGTATATCAGCCGGACTCTCCGCGATCCTGACCCCAGCCTCAGCTAATACCCTTTTCTTCTCTGAAGCAAGTCCCGCGGTTCCGGTGACAATTGCGCCGGCATGCCCCATCCTGCGGCCTGGAGGTGCACTGCTTCCAGCGATAAATGCAGCCATCGGCTTTTTGACGTGGGCTTTGATGTACTCTGCGGCAGCTTGCTCTGCAGTACCACCGATCTCACCGATCATTACAATCGCTTCGGTATCCGGATCTTCATTGAAAAGTTCAAGAACTTTTATAAAGGGTGTTCCAATGATAGGATCGCCCCCTAATCCAATACACGTTGACTGCCCAATACCCGCTTCGGTAAGCATTGCCGTAATCTCGTAGGTCAAAGTGCCGCTTCTTGAGCAAAGTCCCACTTTGCCCGGGGCTGTGGCACCTGTTGGCATTATGCCTGCCTTGCATTTGCCCGGAGATAATATGCCAGGGCAGTTTGGCCCAATTAGCCTTATGTCTTTGTCTTTCAGATAATGACTAACGGCGATCATATCCGAAGTAGGAATACCCTCGGTAATACAAACGATAGGAGAAATCCCCGCATCCGCAGACTCAAAAATGGCATCAGCAGCCAAAGCGGCAGGAACAAAAATGATACTGGCATTGGCCCCCGTTTCATTCACAGCTTCCTTTACGCCATTAAAAACGGGGACTTTATCCTCCCACATCTGCCCTCCCTTGCCAGGAGTGCAACCAGCAACAACTTTAGTACCATACTCGATGCAAGCCTTTGCATGGAAAGTCCCTTCACTTCCGGTAATGCCTTGCACTAATAGTCTGGTGTTTTCATCAATCAGTATGCTCACTTGTAGTCTCCTTTATGAAAGCTTCCCTGCAGCAGCGGCAACCGCTTTTTCTGCTGCCTCCTGGAAATTTGTAGCTCGGATCAGGTTCAGGCCGGATTCATCCAACACCTTGTCACCTTCGGAAACATTGGTGCCAGCCAACCTCACCACAACCGGAACCTTGATTTCGATTTCTTCGAATGCTTTTACGATTCCGGTTGCAATCACATCGGCCCGAGCCATCCCACCAAAAATGTTGACAAACACAGCTTTCACACAGGGATCAGCAGTGAGTATTCGGAAGGCATTGACCACGCGGGCTGGATCATTGATGGTGCCTATGTCCAGGAAATTAGCCGGATTTCCGCCAACCAGCTTGAGCGTATCCATAGTGGCCATGGCCATTCCGGCCCCGTTTACCAGATTGGCGATATCGCCATCCAACTTGATGTAATTCTCTATCCCTTTGCTTTTTGCCTCAACTTCTAACGGATCTTCCTGGGTTTCATCGTACATCGCCGATATTTTTTTGTGACGATACAACGCATTGTCATCAATGTTAATCTTGGCATCGAGGGCCAGCAGGCGAGCATCATCAGTCACCACCAGCGGGTTGATCTCTACCATGGAGCAATCTTTGGTCTGGAACAATCTGCAAAGCCCGGAGATCAAAGGGACGGCCTGCCGGACCAGAGCCGGACTCAAATTCAAGCCAAAAGCTATCTTACGAGCGATGAAAGGCTGAAAGAACATCATACCGGGATCTATGTGAGCTGTAAGTATTTTTTCAGGAGTCTTGGCTGCAACCTCTTCAATATCCATACCCCCGGCTTCGCTGGCCATAATCATCGGCATACCTGAAGCCGAATCGACAACAATTGCCAGATAAAGCTCTCGTTCTACATTCAAGGTTTCTTCAACCAGCAAAGAATTGATGGGAACACCCTCCGGTCCTGTCTGATGCGTGACCAGTCTGGTCCCAAGCATTTCACCTGCAACCTTTACGGCATCGTAGGAACCAGTGATTCTGACGCCACCAGATTTGCCTCTGCCACCAGCATGTACTTGAGCTTTCAGTACAACTTTTTCACCAAGTTCAGCGGCAAAAGCCCCGGCTTCCGTCGCTTTTCTAGCAACTTTACCCCGCGGAACAGGTATGCCAAATTCAGCAAAAAGGCTCTTTGCCTGGTATTCGTGGATCTTCACTAGCTGCCTCCTTAAAACTGGCGGAGGGGGTGGGATTCGAACCCACGTTACCTAAAAGGTAAAGCGGTTTTCAAGACCGCCGCACTAAGCCGCTATGCGACCCCTCCTAAACTGAAATTGTATCATTTTCCCGCTTATAAAGTCCAGTTTCGTCGACATGTCATTGAGAAAGATCAAAATGTGAACCTTTTGGCCTTATCAAGCGATCTTTAAGGCATATTATCACACTATGGAGGATGATTGGGCAACCACCAAGCAGTTTTGTTGCAACGTAGTTGCACACCAGATTAGGGCAACCTCGGGAAATCCACAAATTCGCACTGGCAAAATGCGCCCTGCTACCAGCCTTCGCGATGGATGATAGCAGGGAAGTTTCTAGCTATTCCAATAGAGAAAAGGCTATTCGATCGATGTTTTATTCAATGTTAACCAGTATCGCCCTAACAGCTCAACTGCCTTTTGGAACTCATCAAAATCCACAGGTTTTTGCACGTAGCTGTTTACCCCCAGCTTGTATCCTTTTGTTATGTCATAATCAAGGCCGGATGAAGTTAATATCACAACCGGGATAGACCGTGTTTTCTCATTTTCCCTTACCTGCTTAAGAACATCATGACCCTGAACATGGGGGAGCTTGAGATCTAGCAAAACCAGCTTTGGGGGGTGGGTAATATCCCTATCTGAATAATCCCCCCGGCAAAACAGAAAATCCAATGCCTCTTTTCCGTCTTCCACCACATGAACTTCGTTCGCTATGTTGTTTTTTCGCAATACATGCAGAACAAGATCCGCGTCATTAGGATCATCTTCTACCAACAGTACTTCAACCCTTTCCATTTATGATACCTCCTTCTCCTCAACATTCGAAAACGGCAGTTCCACATAGAACGCCGCCCCTTTATCTATTTCCGCCTCTGCCCAGATACGCCCGTTGTGATTTGAAATAATGCGCTGAACAGTTGCAAGCCCGATACCGGTTCCCTCGAATTCAAGTTTACGATGTAGACGTTCAAATACACCGAACAATTTATCGGCATAATTCATATCAAATCCAACCCCGTTGTCTTTCACTAGAAATCCGGGGGTACTATTCGGCAACGGTTTCACTTCGATTACAGCATGAGAGGAATTCCTGGTAAATTTGATAGCATTCGAAAGAAGATTGACTGCCACCTGTTTTATCAAGACAGAATCACATTCGACCTTCGGAAGTTCTCCTATCTGCCATTCAATATCCCGGCCAGCCATCTCCGGTTCAAGTTCCGCCTTCACTCCCCCAATGATATTATTCAAATCGACCGATGCAATCTCCAAATCCTTTCGCCCTATTCTTGATAAATTTAGGAGTCCATCGACAAGCATACCCATATTGGACGCACTCTGTGCGATCCTATTCAGATACCCTTTGGCCTCATCCGGCAATTGTTCTTGATATTCATCATGGAGTATTTTGGAGAAACCATTAATGTGGCGCAATGGCGCTCGCAGGTCGTGAGAGACGGAGTAGGTAAACGCTTCGAGTTCTTTGTTGGCCAATTCCAGTTCTGCGGTACGTTCCTTCACCTTTTCTTCAAGAGAAAGATTTGCTTCGAGAAGCTTGCCCTGGGTTTGCTGCAATTCATTATTGGCTGCCTCCAGTTCAAGGGCATGTATCTCAATATCCTCATACTGCTCTTGAATCTTTATCTCAGCCTGTTTGCGTTCGGCGATTTCCTTTTCCAACTCAGCAGTCCGTTCTACGACTGTTCGCTCAACCTGAGCCGTACGTCCAAGTAATAAAACCATATACGCCGCGAAAAGGAAAGTGAAACCTACACCTGCAACCAGCACACTCCATTCTGACTCCTCAGCCATACGAAAAATTAGAGCGGTCAGCATCAACCCAGTCACGATTACCAGGCCGATAGGAACCCATCGGCGCAGTGATGAGGGCAAACGGCTGGATATTCTATGGTTATCTATCAATACAGTATCCGACTCTTGGTTCATTGTCATATATATGGAAACAACATCACGGGTTGTATCCCCCCTGAAATAGCTCATGCTAACAAATAATCTGCATTGGGCAGAACGGTGCTAACCCTTATAATCTCTACAGGTTGTCCCTCATTCCAGAGGAACTAGCTGGATATATGTTTTCAATGACGGATACGGAATAACTGAAAAACTCATCGGCATATAATGAAAAAGTGGGTGTCATCGCTGGATGACACCCACTCAACCACTTAGAAATCTTCTGCCTAGTTTGACTATTTTTTTAAATATCTGATGAATTTGTGCTCATCGAATTCGACATAGTTTTGCGGGGGAATAACCATAGTTGTCATGGTATGCTCAATAATCGCCGGGCCGTCGATCCGGTTTCCAGCTTCCAAAAGATCCATTTCCCAAATATCAAAATCAGACCATTGTCCATCCATGTATGCTTGCCTTTTACCTTTGGAAGCAGCTTGAGGAGGCACTTCACCTTGAAGCGGATAAATGGTCATCACCGGCCTTGTCTTCTGCACTACGGCTTCAACATAGACCTCTGTAATCTGATAACCCGCTTCCGGATAGCGAGCGCCCGAAGGATAGATGCTCACGTAGTACTTTTCAAAAGCATCGATGATCTTATCCACATCCTCAGCTGTTTGCGGTCTACCGATCCCTACAGGAACTTCCCAATTGGAAAGCTGACCAATATATCGGCAGGACATACCATGCCTGAAGGTTACCGCATCGCGTGAAATACCCTCAGCCTCAAGCTCGGCATATCCACGTTCTTCCAGTTCCTGCCAGGTCATACTAAGCACTCCACCCTGCATGGCTTTGATATCATCGGTCATATCCGGTGTGAGGAAGAAGGTCACTGCTTTATCATAGCGATGGAAGTATTCAGCAGCTGCCACTCCAAAAGCAGAGAATGCGGCAGCCCAAGGAACCATAATCAGTTGCCCCATGGAGAGACCACGATCTAATCCCCATGCATGAAGTGGGCCACTGCCGCCATAGACCAGCATCGTGAACTCAGCCGGATTCAACCCTTTTGACAGAAGCATTCCATGTATATGCCCACACATATCAGAATGTAATAAATCCAGAACTTTACTGGAAACTTCATAGACATCCTGACCCAGTGGTTTAGCCATGCGCTCTTCGAGCATCTGCAACGCTCTCTTTTTGTTGAGTTTGGCTTTGCCACCAAGGAAATAGTCCTCATTGAGATACCCAAGGATAAGGTCGATATCACCTACGGTTATATCCGGATGTGTGTAGCAAGTCCCTACAGCGCTTCCTGCGCTTATCGGGCCAAGGGTAATCCGCTTTGTTGCCTCATCGACGTGTATCTCAGTACCTGTTCCTGCGCCGATAGAATCGATACATACCATGGGTAACCTTAACCTGTGCCCAGCAAAATCAGGGGATTTGTTAACTGGGAGCAATCCACCAGCAATTAATCCCGCATCGAAGGTGGTACCGCCCAAATCAGCACAAACGATGCCAGATGAATCGAGAAATTCAGACATATACTTTCCGCCCAGCAAACCGCCTGTCGGACCGGATACAATAGCTTCAACAAGCTTGGGATATCGAACATTTGCCGCAGCCCCATATGAAAGCAAGGTCATCAGATCATACTCGAAGCCTTCTCCCTTGGCCGCCGCCTCCACTTTCATAAGCTGCTTTCGTCCGATCTCCGAGATATAGCATTGGAAAAGAAGCGTTTTGAGCCTTTCATTCTCACTGGCTACAGCGCAGATTTCGTGGGAAGCAACTACTCCAACCTCCACCCCTCGTTTTTCGACGATTTCCCTGGCGATCTCTGCTGCTCTCGCCTCGTGCATTGGATTGGTATAGCAACCAATGGTCAGGATTCCAATCACCTCCACCCCGTTGTCCAGTAATTCATTCACCCCTGTAACCACATCTTCTTCCAGTAGCGGTATGAACTCAGTGCCAGGATACGTGTGGTGCTGCATATAATAGCTGCCTACACCCATCCTCTCCTGAATTTCTTTGATGTTCTGCGGTTCAACCAGCCAGGGGGTATGTTCGTGCAACTGCTGGTGCAAGATATCCTCATAGCTGTGACCAATCCAAGTAAGTCCTCTCTCCATAATGGGCATGTGAGCGAATCCACGAGTGATGAGCAACCCTACTTTACTCCCTCTCCGAGTGAGCAGGGCATTGAGCATTGATGTACCAGTATAAGTTGAAGATAGAGCTTGTCGATGAAGATCGGTAGAGGCCATCCCCCAGGAATTTGCAGCATCGGCAACAGATTCCAGATAACTTTTTGATTCATCCTCGTGATTAGTAAGGGCTTTGCCCAGAATAAACTTTCCTTCTTTGTCAACGGCAAAGGTATCCGTCATGGTACCGCCAGCATCCAGAGCTATCAAGTATTGCTTCTCTGCCATCTTATCCCTCCTTTGCCCACGCAGCGGCTTTTTCTATGGTCTTATCCTGGAACCAGTCCGGGTTTTCATCCGGTAACGGCTGGCCCAGCCACTCCCGGTAGAAAGCATCCAGATCAGGCAACATTTCAAACATTGGCGGATATCCCGCAGGTACTACCTCTACCCCCAGCAATGCATAGCATCCCGGGCAGTAGAATTCCCGCATCTCCACCAGATCTGTGTTGTGCCGGGCTTCAGGAATGGTGATTACTTCACCGATTTCTTCATCGGTTTTGCGGACATACACTTGGCACCCGAGTTTCCAGTTCGTCCGATAATCCCCGAATTCGTGTCCGCAATCACACTTGGTCACCCTGCCCCCACCTTCTTTGGCGACGATATACAGGTGATCGGAGATTCTAAGGAGGATTTTATCATTCCAGGGTACCTTTTCCTGCAAGACCTCTAGGTACTTCCAGAACCGATCATTATCCTTGGGAGAAAGACGAATGGCCTTTTTGACCTCTTCCCAATGAAGTGTGCCTTCGACCAAACGTCTCAGATTTTCTTTGCTGAATCGATCATCTCTTTCCATCATTTCACCTTCTCCTGCAGAGTGTAGCCTTCCGATAGTTGCCACATGCCATAGAACTGATTGCGGAATTTGTCGTATTTGCAACTATCGGCAAACATATTGTTAATGTCTTCATGCCACTTCTTATCCACTACTACCTGGCGTTCCAGCTTCCACCATTCTTTGGCATCCACCGATCTTTCCTTGCGTCGATTTCGGAGCAGTTTTCGCAAGAGATCGCTCTCTTCTACATTCACTTTGCCGTTGTCGTCGGTTATAACTCCGTATACCGTTTTGGCACACTCTGGAGATATCCACCCGTATTTCACGTCCTCTTCCACCAGATCATACTTTCGTTCCAGGGCATCGCCCCATCCACCCATTGAACCTGAAGTACTGGCAAACAAGTCGCCATCACCACACGGGATGCTAGGGGTGGGAGAGTTGAAGAGTTCCATACTCCCGACACTCAAGGTACCATCGTCAATCATCTGCGTCATCTCAACGAAGTCCCGAGGGTAGTGTCCGCCGTGCTCAACGACCTCCCGAATGTTGGTATCATGAGCGTAGATTATGACGTCATTGGACCTCGGATAACCGCCACACATTCCCAGGGCACCGCCACCCATTCCAGTTGTCCCGGAATAAGTAGCAATTATCAACGCCTGCCCCGGTTGATTTATCATCTGCATCATACCGATCTCCAGCCCACTCCTGTATTTCCCGTGCCCACAAAAATCGGTGATCAAGTTTCGTCCAATATTCAATTGGGTCGGCTGCAAGAATTCAGATAGCTCAACTTCCCCCTGGTCAGGCTCCGGATTGGGGCCACACCAGGCAGCTTCAAAACCATCTTGAAAAGCCTTGGCTCCCTGTCCCCAACACGTAATAAGCGCCATATCACCACCGGCCCATTGGAATCCATCACCCAACGTGCCCTGCACACCATAGCCGCTACCAGCCCCATCCTGCGGAAACGTCTCTTCTAGGAAACCCCTGGCAAAAAAGGCATAGCTCAGATTGCGATTAAATTGGTAAATAACACCACCCACCTGCCCCAGGCCCATCGTGGTAGCGGCCCAGGGATTCTGTGGATTGAACATGCTCCCGGGAGGTAAGTTCCAATCTGTCATATATTGCAGAGCCGTATTCAAAGTCTCAGTGTAGGCAAACATGGGCCAAATGCCTAGCGAGGTTAACATCCTGACTGCTGGAGGATAGGCATTAACATGAAACTCGCCTTCACTGGTCAGGCCCTCCATATCGGTGAACAATGTACCATCCGGGCGAATATGAAGCTCCGCGGGTTTATGCAGAATCCAGTTTCTGTTGGAAGCCGGCCATAGCCTCCCCAGAGTATCTTTATAGTTGACAGAACTGAACTGAAGCCAGTTATAAAGACCCGGTACAGCCATGGTTTTAACTCGATTAATCAAGAGCCGTCGCTCTCGTTCGATGATCTCTTTCATAGCCTGCCGATAGTAGTCAATCCCAAACTCCTCAATGACCTCTTGTATCATGTCATGCAGACCCACCACCCCGGCGGCTCTCATCTTGTCATCGAGCACATTGAACATTTCCGTCCGGGTTCGCCGTTTCCAATGTAAATCCCACCATTTCTCCTGTTTGAAATTATGACCTGTTTTGGTCGGCGGATAGGTAAATCCATCGGTGAATACACTGGTCGATATCGAACCTAGACCACCAGGCTGAATACCTCCTACATCGACGACGTGATTCAGTCCTACCGTCCAGCCAACCAGTTCATTCTCATGGTAAATCGGCAAAAACGTATAGCAGTCTGCATTGTGAGATGGTCCATAGAGCGGATCGTTCACCGAAAAGATGTCCCCAGCATTAATGCCCGGGTCCTCTTCAAAATTGAGATCGGCTAAACTCTTAACGATAAACGGCATACATTGGATATGCCCGGCCAGTCCATAAGAGGTCGAAATTACGTCCCCCTCTGCGTTTGCCAGCATGAAGAGCAGTTCCCCCTGGATAATGGACATCGGGTTGGCTGATATCAACTTGGCAGTCTCCCGGGCATTTATACACGAGGCCACCAATCTCATCTGAAAACGCATGAACTTGGCGGGATCACTATCGAGTAGTGTCAGTTCCTTCAGACCATACGCATGGCCGGTTTCCCTGAAGGATTGGTCTCGTTCGCTCACAAGTTCATCGAGCGTTTTTCCCTGGTAACAGATACCCATCATACCTCCTTTTCATTCCTGACTGATTTGAATCCAAATATACGAATCAACGTTTCTCAGGCTTTGTGGTACAAAAGGGAAAGTGGCTGAGCGCCACACGCGAGGAATAAAGGCCACTGGGCCATGTGGATAAAATCGTGATACGCTTGTGGACAAAGTCGTGATAATTCATTCTTTTGCGGGATTGTATCACTCGTCAAAATCGGATGTCAAGGCGCTATTGTCCCATGAAAACGCCAAAAAGGTCCCTGTGTTGCGCATACACAAACCCACCCTGAACCTTATCGACAGATCGTTAGAGGTATACGGATACAAATGGAAAGTGACTTATTTTGGAGCATGCATATTCTGCATGAGGTTCAAGCTCGGGATATCGGCCCTGTTCCATGTCTCCTCAAAAACGCGCTCGTATCCTGTGTGCTTGATCTTCCAATCACCATCCACTTTCACATACTCATCATGATAAAAAGCCGCTCCATGCAGGGACATATTCAGTTCGGTCATTATCACGTAGTCTTCCAGTGCCCATGTGCCCGTGGCAGTTGTATCACTGGTCAGTTCAATCTCAGGATGATGCCCATGGTGCATGTGGACCGTCGTAGGATTCAAATCTCTGAGGAAATTGACAATCGCACCCACGCCTTTAAAACTGTACTTCCCACTGGAAAAACTTGTGGTTGCGTCCGGTGTAAAACACTTTGCAAGCTCATCCCAAAGTTTGCAATCAACACAACGGAGATATTTGTACTTAAGTCTCTTAATTGCTTCAATCTCCGCCAATTCACCTGACATAGCGACCTCCTTCTGTGTCTTTGCATTATATAATGGCACCATGCAAAAGGCAATACCCGAGTGCCCACGTTGCACATTTATAGATGTATTGTCCTGCCAATAATACCAGTTAATTCATAATATATTACAGTTTTGTCCCTTTTGATAACTTCAGCCCCTGCCACGATGTGGGGATTTTGTCATGGGTATTTGACATCATACCTGTCCAAAATAGATTTTGGGCCGAGCATTTGAGGAGAGACTCCTCGAAGCAGTAAGGGAATCTCTGAATAAATCCTGTCACTATTATCTCATGATTCGAGACTTATTCAGAGATTCCTTAACTATGTGTCCGTTGGGACTTGACCACCCCACACTAAACCCCTAACTCCCCCCAACACCACCCCATCAAATGGCATTCACTCTCAAAATGCAAGGGGTTCCGCACGGATATTTATACGGATATTACACGCCCTGCCTTAGGGATTTATGCGCTTTTTATAGTTTATCAGTACCATAGTACCACGCGGATGTAAGCGTCTTGAGATAACCATCCATGACGCAAAAAAGCCACGAATATCTATACTCAAGGGGGAGGGTGATGGATAGAGTAAAGGTACTCATCGTGGAAGATCAAGAGGTAATGAGAGAGGCATACAAAACGGTTCTGACGCTTGAGCCATCTATCGGGCTTGTAGGAGTGAGAAACGGAAGTTTCTTCGCGATGGGAGACATCGAGGACATCAAGAAAACGCTACTGGATAAAAGACCCCATGTCCTCCTGGTAGGGATAAAGTCGATTGGGCCCAGGACCATCGAAGTGCTGGAAGCGGTCAATCAGGACTTCCCCGATATTAGTATTGTCCTCCTGGCGAAGTCCTATGACCCGGAAAGCATGACAAAGCTTAAGACGTTCGCCAGGAAGAACACTCGGGGGGCATATCTACTCAAATCATCAGTAGACAAAGCGAGTGAAATTATTCGAATCATCAAAGACGTAATGCGCGGTCAGATAATCGTTGATCCTCAGATATTTACAAACTTGATGCATCCTGATGAAACGGGTGGTTCGCACTCATCCGAACTCCCTCCCGGAGAACTCGAGATATTGAATTGGTTGGCCATGGGCTACAAAAATTCCACTATCGCCCAGATGCTTTGTCTCGAACTGGAAACCGTAGAACGTCATATCAGCAACATCTACGGAAAATTGATTGACGATTTTCAACTCAAGCATCCACGTGTAGGGACAGCATTTTCTTGAATTAAATCCGTCCGGTAGCCTTTGCCATGTACCCAGTGTTGATTAGGCCTAACTTTCAGCTCTGGTTAGCCCTTTTGGGACACTGCCCCCTAATGCCTCATCGAATATTCAGATCGGTATGCTTTTAACGAAAAACGCCCCCACATCGGAAACGTGGGGGCGTTAACTTATTTTGAGTTGTTTCGGGTTCTAGACCAAAGCACTCATACCGAGAACTCTTCCACCAACAATCATCTTTTGAATCTCGGGGTTGCCCTCCGGCGGGAACATGGCTCTGGCATCCCTGAAATACCGCTCTACCGGGTATTCCTCAGCCAGGCCCCAGGCACCATGAACCTTCATCGCATTGGAAGCTGCTTTGAGGGCTACTTCATTGGCAAAATACTTGCCGCCGCAAGCTTCGATGGTAGCTTCCTTGCCTTCATCAAGATTCGAGAATGCCTTGTACAGCAGGAGGCGTGCCGCCTCGGTTTCCACTACGGATTCGGCGATGAGGTTCTGGATCAGTTGAAACTTGCCGATCTTTCTGCCGAACTGGATGCGTTGTTGGGCGTACTTGATTCCAGCTTCGATGGACGCCTGAGCGATACCGACCGAGAATATTCCCACAGTTGCCCGGGTAAAGCCCAGTTCGCCGGTCAGCTTGGCCATAGCCCCCGTTCCGGCACCGGCCACAAGGTTTGCTTTGGGAACCTTGCAATCGGTAAAGGTCATCAAGGCAGAGGGAGCGCAACGCAGCCCAATCTTGGGAATGATTGTGGCCTCAAAAGGTGACTCCCTGCGGTCCACCAGGAAAATGCCCAGCCCATCCACACCCTTACTCCGATCTTCGGAGGCGAACACGATGGCAACTTCAGCGATATTGCCACCGGTGACCCAGGCCTTCTGGCCGTTGAGAACGTAATGGTCTCCCTGCAAAACAGCGGTGGTCTCCACGCCACGCAGATCTGAACCGACATTGGGCTCAGTCAGTGCGAAGCTCCCGAGGATATCCAATGACTGCATTCCGGGAAGATATTTCTTCTTTTGTTCCTCAGTAGCCAGCTTTCCGATGAGGTAGCCGCCGCCGGCACCTAGCGATACAGCCAGACTGGGCCAGATTCGGCTCAGTTCTTCCTGCAGCACCCCGTTCGAAACGTAGGGAATCTCGGTGCCGCCGTCCTTCTTTTTGACGATACCAAGGCAGTAGTCCCACGGCAGGAGTTTTTTAATCAGGTCTACGAGTATATCTCTAGGATAGGGGGCATATTTTTCTTCATACTCATTCACCAGGGGAGCGATTTCCTTTTCCAGGAAAGCTCTCACATTTTTTTGTAGCATCAGTTGATCTTCATTTAATCCGAAACCCATTGTATTGTTTCTCCTTTTGTAGATTGGCTCCAACAGATTGCCCCATTCAGGGGGTTGTTTGCACATTTCTGCTCACACGACAACCCTCCCGTTTTGGGAGGGTTGGATTTTGGTCATTTCTTGGTAATGCCACAGAATCAGTATGTTACCGATTCCACGGTTAACACCATCAACCTAGCCGTCTGCGCTCTTGAATATCTTGGGAGGGGGCCCCTTCAAAAGTTCGCAAGCCAGTGCCGTGAACGGGCAGGGTTGTCTGAGTTCAAGCCCAATATCGAGAACATGGCTCATGTCTTTGGCGCCAACATAATAGGTCGGCGGCGGCGGATCAGTCCACATGGTCTTGATCCATTCATAGTTTGTTGCAATAAAACTGCCGCCAGAACCACCCTGGATATGTTTAGCCACCATCTCCTCGATCGGTTGTCGCCTCACATGACCGGTGACGTAAGTCTCGAATCCTTTCTTGACCACGTTCTTGGCCATGGGAAGGCCAATATCTCCCATACCTATGAATCCGGCTTTCATAATCCTGCATAACCCCCTTTGAAGACATTTTCCTTAAATAATAACTCCCTGTTCCTTCATGGCCGACAGATCATCCCAACTGTATCCATGGTCCATGAGGACTGTCTCCGTATCTTGTCCCAACTCAGGAGCAAGAGTCCTGATAGTTCCGGGAGTTTCGCTAAAGGTAACGGGTGAGTGGATCATCTTGAATTTATAGCCATCGTCGGCTTCGACTTCCTCGAAGAATCCGTTTTCATATGCCTGTGGATCATTTGCCACTTCCAACGGAGTCTGGACCCTGCCCAGCACGATATCGAATTCCGTGGCAATCCCGTCCCATTCGACTGCTGTCTTCGTAGCTACGATCTCATCCAGAGCAGAGATGAGGAACATATTCTGCTCGACACGCTTCATGTGGGAATCGAATCTCTCATCATGCTCCCACTCCGGCTTATTGACCGCCCGGCAAAATCGATCCCAGAAAAGGTCCGTCTGAGGCATAACAAACATGATCCACCTATCATCCTTAGTCTTGTAGACATTCCACAGCGCATTGGTGACTCGTGTTCGATCAGTCTTGGGTATATTGACCCCGACATTGAGCGCAGCACCAACATCAAAGGCAGCCCCGAAAACAGCGAAATGGTAGAGATTCACTTCAACTTTCTGTGCCACACCCGTTTTCTCCCGGGCATACAGTGCGGCCGAAATGGCTCCAGCAATACACGGCGCTACCTGATTGTCCCCCATCCCCGCTCGCTGCGGGCGCGGATCTTCATCAGTGGAGATTCGATCCATCATTCCACTTCTGGCCCACCATGCAGCATAATCGAAACCGGGCTTGTACTTATCGGGGCCCTTGGTGCCATAACCGGTTGCCTGACAATAGATCAGTTTAGGGTTGATCTTCTTGAGGGTTTCATAGTCAAGTCCCTGTTTCTCGATCGCGCCGGCATCAAAGTTAGTGGCGAAAACATCGGCCTCTTTGATGAGTTTGAAAAGAATCTCTTTACCTTTTTCCGATTTCAGATCGATGCCAATGCTCTTCTTATTGCGATTGAAATAATGGAACCACATGCTAATTTTGAGTTCCGGTGGTGGCATGACACCCTCAATGGGTACCGGGAATCGTACAGCGTCCCCACCCATTTTAAAGTTTTCGATCTTGATCACGTCCGCGCCCCAATCCGCAAGCATCATAGTAGCTGTAGGAACCAGCAGAAAATGACCCATTTCAATGATCTTTACGCCTTCAAGAGCTCCTTTTGTCAATTGCCCAACCTCCTTGCTTTGGAATTTATTACGCAGCCATCTGGCCACACTCAAACAGGGTAATATTTTGAAAATTCAGACAGATGCGTGTCTCAAGTGGAAATTAGCGAATCCTCTCTCCTAGAACCATCCACGCTATCAAATTCGGGTGGTGAAACCAGGTATTTTGCTCCACCCCTTTCTCTATCTGTGGGATTCTAGCACCTGAGTAAATCGACTGTCAATTATCAATTATCCCATGAAAACCGACATTAATTCCCAAGATGCGCATCATCACAGCTCTATAGTGAACACCCCAACAAGAAAAAGACGGCGCTACCGACCGATATGTTTGTAAGCTGCCATCCCCGCATACTTCGCTTTACTGCCCAATTCCTCTTCAATACGAAGTAGTCGATTATACTTGGCAACCCTTTCCGAACGACAAGGCGCTCCGGTTTTAATTTGCCCCGTATTCAGGCCAACGCATAGATCACTTATTGTAGTATCCTCGGTCTCCCCGGAACGGTGACTGACTACAGCCGTCCACCCTGCATTTCTGGCCATGTCTATAGCTGACCTTGTCTCACTCAGGGTTCCAATCTGATTGAGTTTAATCAATACGGAATTACTGGCTTTCTCATTGATTCCCTTTGATATTCTCTCAATATTGGTGACATAGAGATCATCACCCACGAGCTGGACCTTTTGACCGAGCTTTTCAGTAATGAGTTGCCACCCTTCCCAATCGTCCTCGGCCAAACCGTCTTCAATGCTGATAATGGGATATTCGGATGCCAGCTCAACATAAAAATCGACCATTTCAACGCTGCTCAGTTTCCGCCCTTCCTTGGCCAGATCATAGACACCATCGATAAAGAATTCACTTGATGCCGGATCGAGGGCGATAAAACAGTCTTTCCCCGGTTTGTAACCAGAAGCTTCGATCGCATCCACAATAGCTTGAACAGCTGCCTTGTTTGAAGGTAACGAAGGAGCAAATCCACCCTCATCCCCAACAGAAGTTGCTAGGCCCTTATTCTTTAATATCTTCTTTAATGTCTGATAGATTTCCGCTCCCATCCTTAGCGCTTCTGTAAAACTCGGCGCCCCGGCTGGTACTATCATAAATTCCTGGAGATCGACGGAGTCTTCCGCATGCTTCCCACCGTTGAGAATATTCATCATCGGTACCGGCAAAAGATGGGCATCATCGCCACCAAGGTAACGATACAGGGGCTTTTTTTGCGATATAGCGCCAGCACGAGCCACGGCAAGAGAAACTCCTAGGATGGCATTTGCCCCGAGATTCGATTTACTTGGAGTGCTATCGAGCACGAGCATGGTTCGATCGATTTCTTCCTGCTCGGAAGCTGCCATCCCAACCAACGCAGGCGATATACGCTCATTGACATTGGCAACTGCCTTCAGGACGCCTTTTCCTCCATATCGGCTTTTGTCACCATCGCGTAATTCAAGGGCTTCATGAGTCCCGGTACTGGCCCCCGATGGAACAGCAGCCAATCCAACTGTTCCATCATCAAGATTCACCTCAACCTCAACAGTCGGGTTACCTCTGGAATCAAGTATTTCTCTTGCCTTGATTTTTTCGATCTTCATCAATGTTCTCCTTTCGAATGATTGCTATATGTAGCCACACATCAACCAACACGGTTAAAACGCATGCTGTACACTTCAGTAATCGGAAATTTATTATATACCGGACTCAAATTCCAGCCATCAGTTTTTCGAACTCTTCCCTTTTCCTTATTATAGCTATAGAGAACCGTTGATAGCCACCAACGCCTTCTCCACCGCATCCTTGGCATCTTCAGCAATGATTATTGATTCATTTGCTTTGCCCTGTTTGCACAGCTCCCAGGTATTCAATCCGATCACAGGGATACCTTTCGCTAGTGCATGACCGATTTCTGAAAGAGTGCCGAATTCCCCATCAATAGCGATTACAGCCTGAACCGATTTAACGATGATTACATTCCGCATCTCTCCCATTCCGGTGACTATGGGGATTTCCACGTATGGATTTGCATCCGAGGCATTGTTTCCCGGCAAAATGCCAATGGTTCGCCCCCCCGCTTGATGAGCGCCCCGACATGCCGCCTCCATAACACCACCCAATCCCCCGCAAATCAATGTAATTCCAAGTCCGGCAAGCTCGCGGCCAACGTCCTCAGCCATCCGAGCTACTTTTTTGGAACATCTGCCTCCGCCAATAACGCCAATATTCACAGACCACCCCTTGCCAAATGCGCTAATCCTGTCCAAACAGGAAGTGACCAAGTGATTGAATTCCCGTGCCATTTGCCGATGAGGTGAATGCCACCCCTTCTTGAAAATGTGAGGCTTCGAGTTTTGGAACCGCTGATGTACCTTTCAATATCTATTTAGCCCGCGGATGTGAGTTTTCGTAAACCTTTCGAACGTGCTCACTGGTAAGATGAGTATATATCTGTGTAGTAGATATGTTGGCATGTCCCAGAAATTCCTGCAGCTCCCGCAAATTCATTTTTCCGCTATGAAGCAGGTGTGTAGCAATGCTATGACGAAGTGTATGAGGGGTGATTTCCTTCTCGATCCCCAAAGCTTTGGCATAGTTCTTCAGGATAAGCCAGAATCCCTGTCGGGTAAGCCGGTATCCCCTCAAATTCACAAATACCGCCTTCTCATTTGCAGCCGCGATCTGGGGGCGGACGTCCTGAAGATATATGGTTAAATCTCTAATAGCTTGCTCATGAATAGGGATCAATCGTTCTTTGGAACCTTTACCAAAACAACGTACAAATCCATCATCAAGATTCACATCATCAACATTAAGTGTGACAAGTTCGGTAACTCGCATTCCCGTAGCGTAGATGACCTCTAACATTGCTTTGTCTCTCATTGCATCAGGCGTTGAATGTTTGGCTGGTTCAGAGAGGAGTTCCCCAACTTGTGCCACTGAAAGCACCTTGGGAAGTGACTTCCCCAATTTGGTGCTGCCGAGGTTTTCAGTCGGGTCCCCTTTGATCACGCTCTCATGTATAAGAAAATCGAAAAACGATTTTACTGCAGCGATTTTGCGGGCCACCGTCGCAGGGGCATACTGCCTTTCTTTGAGTGTCAGGATATAGGTCATCAGCATTTCCCTATCAACCGCCGACCAGTTTGCCATTTTTCTTCCCTTCGAAACAAATTGCTCCTCAACAAAGGCAGCAAATTGCCTTAGGTCATTTTTGTAAGCTGCGATGGTATTCTGAGAAAAACCCTTTTCCACAGTGAGATAGTTCAGGAAGTTTTCAATCATATAACTCATGGATTTTTCCCCTTCAATTTAGCGATGAAAATATACTTGAGGATGTATGACGACTTGCATTTTAACAAAATCAATCATTTATTGTAAAGTATTATTGAATAGTCGTTTTGACCCTGCGCGGGTAGAGAATCCACTTCAATCGTGTTACACTTTTCCAGAGTGTTGTAAAAGCCATTCGGACATTCTACGGAAGGCTACCCCACTTGAAGTGTGAAGGGTGGACATTCGTTGAAAAACCTTGGGGTTTAGTGATTGGTTTTGGATGTCAGTATTTAGGAGTTGAGTATCATGCGAGTATCCAGACTTTTTGGCAAAACCTTGCGGCAAGCCCCTGCAGATGCAGATACTGCAAGCCATCAGCTTTTGGTCAGAGCAGGGATGATTCATCAGGTTGCAACAGGGATCTATTCCTATCTGCCCCTGGGATGGCGAGCATTGCGCAAAATTGAAAACATAATTCGCGAGGAAATGGATGCCGCCGACGGTCAGGAATTGTTGCTGCCCGCAATGCAGCCATTTGAGATATGGGAAGAGACCGGCCGCGATCTGCTCTTTGGAGAAACCCTTTTTACATTTAAAGACCGGCGCGACCGCAAGCTGTGCCTCGGGCCAACACACGAAGAAGTCATTACTAAACTGGCACATTTCAATATTCAAAGCTATCGGGACCTTCCGGTGATGCCTTATCAAATACAGACCAAGTTCCGGGACGAACCTCGTTCACGCGGAGGACTGTTACGTGTTCGAGAATTCCTCATGAAGGACGCATACAGCATGCACGCTACCAGTGAAGATCTTGACCAAACTTACGAGCGACTGGTCCAGGCCTATAGAAACATTTATGATCGATGCGGACTGGCTTCACTCATGGTAGAAGCCGATAGCGGTGCGATTGGGGGTAAGGACTCTCATGAATTTATGATTATCGCTGAAACCGGAGAAGATGAGATCATTTATTGTTCGGAATGCGACTATGCTGCGAATTCGGAGAGAGCTTCTTTTACCAAACCCGAGCCGGAGAATGAGCAGGCGACACTGCCTCTGGAAGAAGTTTCCACTCCCGGGAAAAAGACTATCGAAGAAGTGGCAGATTTTCTTGGGATACCGACAAGTCAAACTCTCAAAGCTGTTTTCTATGCTGCGGATGGCCAGGTTATCTTTTCGGTTATTCGGGGTGATTTTGAAGTGAATGAACTTAAACTTAAGAATACCCTGAAATGCATGGACCTGCGTCTGGCAACCGATGATGAAGTACAAGCGGCAGAGCTGGTGGCGGGATCGGCATCACCAATAGGGATCACTGGAACTAAAGTAGTAGCTGATGACTCTATAACTCTCGGCACTAGCTTCGTGGTTGGCGCCAACAAACCGGATGCCCACCTGAAAAACGCCAATTATCCGCGCGATTTCAAAGTTGATATCTTAACAGATATCGCCATGGCTCAGGCAGGATATCAGTGCCCGAAGTGCAAAAGCCAACTCCTGTCAACCAGAGGAATCGAAGTCGGACACCTGTTCAAACTGGGCACTATATTCAGCGAAAAACTGGATGCTGTTTACCTCGATCAGGATGGGACTCAAAAACCGGTAGTAATGGGGTGCTATGGTATAGGGGTTGGACGACTTCTAGCAGCAGCTGTAGAACAAAACCATGATGATAAAGGGATAGTATGGCCCGTTTCCATCGCTCCTTACCAGGTCTATATCTGCGCCCTGAGCGTTTCTGACGAAAACGTTGTTAAAGCCGCAGACAAGCTTTATTCGGAACTTAAAGACGAGGGATTCGAAGTACTGTTAGACGACCGGGACGAATCGGCCGGTGTCAAATTCAACGATGCCGATCTCATGGGAATACCGCTTAGAGTAGTAATAAGCCCTCGGAATCTCAAACAGAACAGCGCCGAGGTCAAACAACGCAACCAGAAAGAATCAGAATTGGTGCCTCTGGAGAAGGTCATTGAAAATCTCCGAGGTCTTCTTGCTGTCTAATTCCCGTACAAAATAAAAATAGGCTGGATATGATCCAGCCTATTTTTTCAATCTTCATGATGCACTAGCCCATTCGAAGTCAAGGGGCAGCGTCTAGACACACGAATATCTCACTCAGTGTCTATCCAGTTTTCTTTCGTCGCCAGAAGAGTAACCCGACAACTGCGGCTATCCCTAACGGAATCACTGCCCGCAAAGACTTGCGTTTCATCGAAACGTTTGCACTGCCAGTTTCCTCAGCCATTTTCCGCCTCCTAGACCAATTCAAACTGCTGAAACTCGGCGCAAAACTTCACATTCTACCAATTCGGGAAGTTCTCTAGCGCCGGGTGGAACACTAGCCTTTGTCTGTGGAAACCCGGCTTCGTTTCCTCTGCCAGGCTAGGAAATACATTCCGCCAAGCAAAGCCACGAAGACTCCGGATACTATCTCAACGGTATTAAGCCAAAACGGAGCGGAGCGGGAAGGTGTGGGGGACAAACCTTCCCGCGCTCCGTCTATTCTAGGGTCAATAGCTTCCCGCTCTGGGTTTACAACCGGTCCAACTGGTGGGACGTTGTCACCATCAGCATTTCCTGCAACGCCGGTATATACCGGCGTTGTCGGTAGTGGTGGCATGGTATCCTTATCAATCTCACTACCGTTTTCTGGAGTTGCTGGCGGTGATTTGATCTCAAGGATAGACTGTTCTGGAGTAGGTATTGTAGCCGATGTTTCAGGCACAGAAGAATCGGTTGCCTTATCGGCAACACCGGAAATATCTACTCCAACCATAGCAACCAGAGCTATAATAGCTGTAGCTGTGGCCAAACGCAGGGAGTCCGTGCTGGGAATCCTGAAAGGCAATGCAAAGCCTCTTGCAGGTACCTCAGCTAAAGTGAATGATCGAGGCGTAGATACTAGCGGCATACGGTGCAACAATTGAGCTGTCTTTTTCATTGAGCCAAGCTCAAACCGACACTCTTCGCATACATCGACATGAAATTCCACCGCATCTCTTTCTACGGAAGTAGCACGCCCATCGATATACGGCGATAACATGTCCTGTATTCTTTCACACGCGCTTTGGCGCCTTTGACCAAACATATCAATTTTCCTTCTTGCACTATTACAGACGGAATTCGGGTGGTAAAAGTTCCTGACGTTTCAATAATAGACTTCTGAGGTTCGCTCTCCCCCTGTTCAACCGCGATTTTACCGTACCTAAAGAGCAGTTGGTTATCTGGGCTATTTCTTCATAACTCAACCCCTGAAGGTCTGCCAGCGTCACTACCAGGCGTTGATCCTGAGACAGTGCCATTAACTGCTGCCCGATAAGCAGAGCCACTTCTTCTCTTAAAGTGTGCTCCTCAGGGGACTCAACCGAACTGGGGAGAGGATTGTATTCAGGGAATATGGCATCTAAAGAATCGGCTTTTCGGTTTTTCCTGCTTCGGAGCAAATCGGTGCATGCATTTGAAGCGATACGGAAAAGCCACGATTTGAAGCTACCACCCTTGAAACCTGGAATAGCTTTCCAAGCCAAAACAAAAGCTTCCTGGGTAATATCCTCGGCATCCTGAGGGCCACCCAGCATACGGAAAGTGAGATTGTAAATTGGTCCTTGATAAATCTCGATGAGCAAGTTAAACGAGTCGAGGTCCCCGTCTTTGCTCCTGTGAATTAGTTCATCTTCGTAGCTCGTCATCATTTACCAAGTATTCTATAGTTACTGAACGATGAACACCATATGAACTCCAGCCTCCAGCAGGCTGCGAATTGACTATGGGGTAACCCTTCTATATACTAAGTTCTGTCCCAAGTTAGATATTATTCTACCATACTTTGCAGACTGCAACTCAATACTGCGGCCTGATAGAATGGAGGGCGGCATAACATATGCGTGGGGTGGTCCGAGAGATTGTAATAACAGTCATCCTGGCTTTGCTTTTTTTTGTAGCTATCCGGTCGGTGGTTCATAATTTCGAGGTCAACGGATACAGTATGGAACCCAATCTCCACGATGGACAGTTTGTTATCGTGAGCAAAGCAGCCTACTGGTTTAGTGATCCCAAAAGGGGTGACATCGTTGTTTTTGACGCACCGAATCTCAACCACGATGTCATTCACCGCATAGTTGGCCTGCCGGGAGAATCTTTGGAGATTCAAGGAGGACAACTTTATGTTAATGGCGAACCATTGGATGAGCCGTATATTCAAGGTTCCAATTCAGTTTCACTCAAAGAAATCCCTGAAAATAGCTATTTTATTATAGGCGATAATCGAGGAGCTTCCAGCTCGCACATTGTCCCCAAGGATGATATAGTAGGTAAGGCTTGGCTAATTTATTGGCCAATGGATGATTGGGGATTCGTTCCAAACCATTCGTGGAAATCGGGAAGTACTGAGCAGGAAGAACCAGATGCTGAAGTATCTGTTCTCCAATCTTCGTTTCCGGTTGACGCTAACGTGGCGTGAGCGGTATGGTTTATATGGAGGGCCGGTAGCTCAGTGGTAGAGCACCTGACTTTTAATCAGGGTGTCGTGGGTTCGATACCCACCCGGCTCACCAGACCCCCTTTTTTCTTTTGCGGTCGAAGACAGAACACCGCGGGATTTCCCTGGTTTTGGGCAGACTAACCCTTCAGCAACAATAAGTCCTTGCGAACCATATACAGATTGGCTAACGCAAACAGGCTGAACACCTGTGCCGCATTCTTGAGTAAACCCTTGTATCTGAC
>Ga0233431_1000807_pt1 | contig 62375 bp, 73 predicted proteins | sample SI_118_April2016_FD_179867 | JGI IMG/M metagenome (GOLD analysis project Ga0233431, IMG submission 179867) | Seawater microbial communities from Saanich Inlet, British Columbia, Canada - SI_118_April2016_200_MG | ecosystem: Environmental > Aquatic > Marine > Inlet | place: Canada: British...
GGGAGACAATGTGAAGCTGAGAGTAGAGTTAATATCACCTATTGCAATGGATGAAGGCGTACGTTTTGCGATAAGAGAAGGCGGTAAAACTGTTGGCGCTGGTGTCGTTACTAAGATTTTGAAATAATGGAATATTGAAAAATGAATACTCAAAAGATTAGGATTAGGTTACAAGCGTTTGATCATACACTGTTAGATCAAGCCTCTGCTGAAATTGTCGGTGTTGTAAAGAGAACTGGAGCAGAAATTAGTGGTCCCATTCCTATGCCAACAAACATTGAGAGGTATACAGTTAATAAAGGCCCTCATGTTGACAAAAAATCTAGGGAGCAGTTTGAAATTAGAAAGCATAAAAGATTAATTATAATAAATCACTCTTCTCCTCAAACTATTAATGCTCTTGGTAAAATAGATTTAGCGTGTGGCGTAGATGTTGAAATTAAATTAGATGGTGGTGAATAATTATGCGTGTTGGTGTGATTACTAAAAAATTAGGTATGTCAGCTGTTTTTAATCAAAGTGGCGCTAGGATTCCTGTGACTATTTTAAAATTAGATAATTGTCAGGTGATAGCTCAAAAAACTAAAGATAAGCATGGTTATACAGCTCTTCAGATTGGCGCCTTTAATTTTAAAAATCATAAAAAAGCTTCTAAACCTCTTCAAGGTTATTTCTCTCAGCATAAAATCACCCCTAAAAAACAAATAAAAGAATTTAGAATCTCAGAAGATGCAATGCTTGAGATTGGGACAGAGATAAAAGCTAATCATTATGTTCCAAATCAATTTGTTGATGTTACTGCGGTGACTGTTGGTAAGGGATTTGCAGGTGTGATGAAGAGACATAATTTCTCTGGACTTCGAGCTTCTCATGGTGTGTCTGTTTCTCACAGGTCTCATGGTTCTACAGGTCAGTGTCAAGATCCAGGGAAGGTTTTTAAAGGCAAGAAGATGGCTGGACATATGGGCTGTAAGCAAGCTACATTGCAGAATCTTCAGGTGATTTCAGTAGATGAGGATAAAAATTTATTAATAATTAAAGGCTCTGTACCAGGGGCTACAAATTCTTATATTATTGTAAACGACGCCAAAAAGAGAGCTTTATCAGCTGAGGCACCTTATCCATGTTTAAAGCAAAGTAAGGAAGAGCCGATTGATGAGAGTAAAGAATCTGAGGAAAACATAGAAGTACAAGCTTCAGAAGATGCGGTTATGAAGGAGGATCAACAAAACGTTGAAAATTCTGGTAAGGGTGAAGCTCAAGAAAGTGAAGATAAACAAAAAGAAACATAATTTTAGTACGAGTACATAAAGTGAAGGTTAAAGTTATAAATTTAGACAACAAAGAAGTGGGAGAAGTATCCCTTAATTCTGATATATACAAACAAGAATTAAGAAAGGATATTTTGCATAAAGTTGTTGCTTGGCAAAGGGCAAAGAAAAGAGCTGGCACCCATAAAACTAAAGGTATAAGCGATATTTCTGGCACAACCAAAAAACCTTTTAAGCAAAAAGGTACTGGTAATGCACGACAAGGAAGTTTAAGGTCTCCTCAATTTAGAGGTGGTGCTGTCATTTTTGGCCCTGTGGTGCGAGACCATGAGTATCCTATACAGAAAAAAGTAAAGAAATTGGCTTTGAAAATAGCACTTTCGGCAAAATTATCTGAAAAGAAATTGGTGATAATTGATAGCTTAGGTATTAAAAATCATAAAACCAAGGATCTGAAAACAAAATTGAATAAAATAGGCGTAAGTTCAGTGTTGATTATCGGGTTGGATACAGAAAAAGATATAAATTTCACAAAAGCTTATCGTAATATCAAGAATGTGGATGCTTTGCCTACAAATGCAATTAATGTATACGATATTTTGAATCACGATCACTTAGTTTTGAGTCGTGCTTCAGTAGACATGATTAATGAAAGATTGAGTTGATAATATGCAAGAAGAGTTATTATATGAAATTTTAAGATATCCGGTAGTGAGCGAGAAGTCTACTCACTTATCAGTTCTTAGAAAATATGTATTTAAAGTTAAGATGCGCGCAACCAAGGCTCAGGTTAAGCGTGCGGTTGAGAAAATATTCAAGGTTAAGGTGGCTAAAGTAAATTCTTCCAATACGAAGGGAAAAGTGAAGATTTTTAAAAGAGTCAAAGGAGTACAAAATGACTATAAAAAAGCTATAGTAACCCTGGAAGAGAATAATGAAATAGATTTAAGTGTGGGTATTAAATAATGGCTTTAAAAAAATTCAAAGCAGACACGCCAGGAAAAAGAGGACTCATACAAGTTGATAGAGCTTCTTTGTGGAAAGGTAAGTCGGTTAAAAGCCTTACTGTTGGGTTGCGACGCACAGGAGGTCGTAATAACCTTGGTAGAATTACTTCATGGCGCAAGGGCGGAGGTCACAAGAGATTATATAGGCTAGTAGATTTTAAACGCAATAAGTTTGATATTGAAGCAACTGTTCAAAGAATAGAATATGATCCTAATAGAACAGCTTTTATTGCGTTGATAGAATATGAAGACAAAAGCTTATCTTATATTTTAGCACCTCAGGGATTAAATATTGGCGATAAAATAAAGTCAGGAGAGCTTGTTGATATAAAAATTGGCAATAGCTTGCCTTTGAAAGGCATTCCTATGGGTACAATTATTCATAATATTGAGTTAAAGCCTGGTAAAGGTGGTCAGCTTGTTCGCTCTGCTGGCGGCTCTGCTCAAATAGCTGGTAAAGATTCAGGCTATACACAGGTAAAGCTTGGTTCTGGTGAAGTGAGATTGGTGCTTTCCGAATGTTATGCAACAATCGGTGCTATTTCTAATCCTGATCAGCAAAATATTAAGCTGGGTAAAGCTGGTAGAAATAGATGGCTTAACATCAGACCCTCAGTAAGAGGTGTTGCAAAGAACCCTGTAGATCACCCGCATGGTGGTGGTAATGGTAAAACTTCAGGAGGTAGACATCCTGTAACTCCTTGGGGAAAGCCAACTAAGGGTAAGAAAACGAGAAATAACAAGCGTACTGATAAATTTATTATCAAGAAACGGAGGAAATAAGATATGAGTAGATCTGTTTGGAAATTACCATTTGTTGATGGACATCTGTTAAAAAAGGTTGAGGCCGCTATCTCTAGTGGAAATGCTAGACCTATTAAGACTATGTCTAGAAGATCTACGATCTTGCCAAAATTTATTGGACTGAATTTTGATGTTTATAACGGAAAAAAATATGTGCCTGTCCAAACCAAGGAAGAAATGATCGGTCATAAATTAGGGGAATTTGCTCCTACTAGAATATTTCATGGTCATGGTGGTGACAAAAAAGCTCAAAGGAGTTAGGAAGAAAAGATATGGCAAAAACTAAAAGTTTAACTAATGATAATCAGGCTTTAGCAAAAGTAAAGTCCATTAGGGTAAGCCCTAGAAAGCTTAATATTGTAGCTGGGGCGATTAGATGCATGAAAGCTGAAGATGCATTAGTGCAACTAGAGTTTATGAAAAAAAGAATTGCAAAAGATGTCAGGGCATGTTTGCAAGCTGCTATAGCTAATGCTGAGAATAATCACAATTTAAATGTTGATGATTTACGGATATCAGAAGTATTAGTTGGTAAAGCTTTTGTGATGAAAAGAATGAGGCCTAGAGCTCGTGGTAGATCTTCTCGAGTTCTTAAGCCATTTAGTAGTTTAACAATAATAGTAGAGGAACATAGGGAGTAAATTATGGGTCAAAAGGTTAATCCTATAGGTTACAGAATAGGCTTTAATAGAACATGGGAGTCGTGTTGGTTTGCGAACAAACATCTCTATGTTCAGTATTTATTAGAGGATTTCAAAATAAGAAATCATGTTAAAGCAAAATTTGCTTCCGCTGGTGTAAGCAAGGTATTGATTGAGAGATCAACGAAGAAAATTAATATATTCTTGCATACTGCAAGGCCAGGAATAATTATTGGTAAAAAAGGCGCTGATATAGATAAAGTAAAAAAGGTTGTTTCAAGTATAGTAGGCAGCAGCAGCGAAGTATTTATCAATATTATTGAGGTAAAGAAACCGGAAACCAATGCGCAATTGATAGCAGATAATATTGCTAAACAATTGGAAAAAAGAATTTCATTTAGACGTGCAATGAAAAGATCTATGCAAGCATGTTTAAAATTTGGTGCTTTAGGTGTCAAAGTTAGTTGCGCAGGTAGGTTAGGTGGAGCTGAAATTGCGCGTACTGAATGGTATAAAGAAGGAAGAATACCTTTGCATACTTTAAGATCTGATATTGATTATGGTATGGCAAGGTCAAATACTACATATGGGGTTATTGGAGTTACTGTGTATGTATATAAAGGTGAAAAGACAGATTATATTAATTAATGGTTATTATTGATGTTAAGTCCTAAGAAGACAAAATATAGAAAAGCTCACAAAGGTAGGATCCATGGTCTTGCCAAAGGTGGTGGTGCTGAATTGCTATATGGAAATTATGGAATTAAAGCACTTCATGCTGAAAGAGTAACAGCAAGACAAATTGAAGCTGCAAGACGTGCAATTGTAAGATACTTAAGAAAGGCAGGTCGTATGTGGATCCGTATTTTCCCAGATGTACCTGTTAGTCAGAAGCCTGCAGAGATTAGAATGGGTAGCGGTAAAGGGAATCCAGAGTATTGGGTATGTAGGGTAAGGGCAGGTAGAGTTTTATTTGAAGTGGAAGGTATTGAAGAAGAAATGGCATCAGAGGCTTTAGCAAAAGCTTCAGCGAAGCTTCCATTAAAAACTCGTTTTATTAAGAGAATCCGAGGATAAATTGCAATGAAAATAGAGACTTTAAAACAAAAAAAAGAAGACGAGCTTAAGAAGCTACTCATAGACTTTAAGAAAGAATTATTTAATTTACGCTTTCAAAAAGTATCTGGGGAGTTGACAAAAACCCATAGGATAAGGTATATAAGAAGGTCCGTTGCGCAAATTAAGACTTTATTAAATCAGAAGGAAGTAAGTAATGCCTAAGAGAATACTTAGAGGAACAGTAGTAAGTGACAAAAACAGTAAGACTGTTGTTGTTAAGGTGGAAAGAAGATATAAACATCCGCTTTATAAGAAAGTTTTAACTAGATCCAAAAAATATAGTGCCCATGATGAGAAAGGTGTGCACAAAGTAGGTGATGTAGTTTCAATAATAGAGTCAAAACCTTTCTCTAAGTCTAAAAGATTTGAAGTAATTTACAGCGAGTAATATAAGGAAATATTATGATTCAATCAGAGTCGAGATTAAAAGTTGCAGATAATTCAGGTGCCCGAGAAGTTTATTGTATTAAAGTATTGGGCAGCGCTAAAAAAGCGTATATTGGCGATGTTATAGTTGTTTCTATAAAGGATGCTATTCCACGAGGTAAGGTAAAAAAAGGGGAAGTGCATTTCGCAGTTATTGTTAGAACTAAAAAAGAATTATTAAGAAGTGATGGGAGTTCTATAAAATTTAATGACAATGCCGCGGTTCTAGTAAGTAAACAAAATGAGCCAATTGGTACAAGGATTTTTGGCCCAGTTACACGCGAGTTAAGATCACAGAAATTTATGAAAATAGTTTCATTAGCGCCCGAGGTATTATGAATAAAAAACTTAAATTAAAAAAAGGCTATAAAGTCATAGTAATCACAGGCAAAGACAAAGGTAAAACAGGCGATATAGTAAAGGTGTTGCCTGCAGAAAACAAGGTTATAGTTTCTGGTATTAACGTTGCTAAAAAACATACCAAGCCTTCTAAAACAAGCAAGGGTGGTATAGTAGAAAAAAATATGCCGCTCCACATTTCTAATGTGGCATATCTTGATCCTAAAGAGAATAAACCTTCAAGGATTGGCTGCAAAATATTAGAGAATGGTGAGAAAAAACGCTTTGCAATAAGATCAGGGGAAATAATAGGTTAATAAGATGCTTAGATTTAGAGAATTATATAAAAAAGAAATTGCAGCCAAGCTGATGGAGAAATTTCAGTATGAAAATTCAATGCAAATACCAAGGCTTGAAAAAGTTGTACTAAGCATGGGCGTTGGTGAGGCTGTTATTGACAGCAAAGTAATGGCTAATGCGGTAGAAGAATTGGGCTTAATTGCTGGGCAAAAGCCCGTAGTTACTCTAGCAAAAAAATCTGTTGCAGCTTTTAAATTAAGACAAGGTATGCCTATTGGTTGTAAGGTAACTTTGCGTAAAGGAAAGATGTATGATCTTTTGGAAAGATTAGTTATGATAGCTTTACCTAGGCTTAGGGATTTTAGGGGATTTTCTAAAAAAAGCTTTGATGGCAAAGGTAACTTTAATCTAGGAATGAAAGAGCATATTGTTTTCCCAGAGATAAATTACGATAAAATTGATAAAATTAGAGGGCTAAACATTACTATTGTTACTTCTACAAAAAAAGATGAAGAAGCAAAAGAATTATTAGCTGGCTTTAATTTCCCATTTAATTAAAGGATATTAATGGCAACGAAAGGTAGTATACAAACAAATTTGAATCGCAAAGAGCTAGTTAATAAATATGCGAATAGGCGTAAAAAGCTTAAGGACGTTATTATGAATAAAAATACCGCTCCGGAGGAAAGATTTGCAGCTCAGATAAAGTTAGCTGGGTTACCAAGAAATTCTGCTCTTGTAAGAATAAGAAATAGATGTAGTATTACCGGTAGACCCCGAGGATATTATAGAAGGTTTGGTGTGTCCAGAATAGCTTTAAGAGAGATGGCTTCTTTTGGGTTATTGCCTGGGGTAAAAAAATCAAGTTGGTAAAAGGATAAATTATGACAGATACAATTGCAGATATGCTCACTAGAATAAGAAACGGCCAGCAAAGAAAGTTGATCTCAATTAATGTTCCTTATTCTAAATTTAGAGAACAAGTCCTGAGCGTAATACGTAATGAAGGATATATCAAATCCTACAAAAAGGTACCCGTTGCTAAGAATATTGATTCTTTTGTTGTAGATTTAAAATATTTACGCGATGGTAGGCCAGTAATACAAGAGATCAAAAAGGTTTCTAAGCCTGGTAGGAGGATATATACCCCCATATCTGACCTAGGAGCATGCTACAATAATTTAGGTGTAGTGATACTATCTACTTCTAAGGGAGTGCTCTCAGATGTGCAGGCTAGAAAGGAAAAAGTTGGTGGTGAAATAATATGTCAGATATTTTAGGGATATAACAATGTCAAGAGTAGGAAAAGTACCGGTATCTATACCTGAAGACGTCAATGTAAAGATTGAAGGACAGTTTGTTAATGTGTCTGGCAAACTAGGCCAGCTCGCTAGAGAGTTTCCTTCAGAAGTAAAGATTGTACATGAAGATAATTTGGTAAAAATAGAGCCAGTGAGTATAAGTAAGCGTGCTAGAGCTATGTGGGGTCTTAGCAGGAGTCTTTTAAATAATATGGTTACTGGTGTATCGAAAGGCTTTGAAAAGAGATTAGGTATAGTAGGGGTTGGATATAAGGCTGCAGTTGATAATAAATATTTGACTTTAAGTCTAGGCTATAGCCATGAAATAAAATTTGAAATTCCTGAGGGTATAACCATAAAAGCAATTAAGCCTACGTTGCTTTCTATCTCAGGGTTTGATAAACAAAAAATAGGTCAAGTGGCGGCATTAATTGTGAAGCAGAGACCTCCTGAGCCTTACAAAGGAAAAGGTGTTAACTACGAAGGTAGAAAAATCAGGCGTAAAGAAGGCAAGAAAAAATAGTAAAAAGATGAAAGGTAAAGAATATGTCTAGTTTTAGAGTAAGAAGAGATAGAACAAGAATAAAAATTAGGAAAACTAGTAAGAATCCTAGGTTATCTGTTTTTAGATCAAACCATCATACTTACTGTCAAATCATAGATGATAGTAAGCATACTACTTTGGTAGCAGTCAATAGTTTACAAAAAGATTTTGCTAAGCTTAAGCAAAAATCTAATATAGCTGCGGCTGAAGCTATTGGTAAAAAAGTAGCGGAGATAGCTTTGAAAAAGGGAATAAAACAAGTTGTTTTTGACAAAGGTGGCTATAAATACCATGGTAGGGTTAAAGCAATCGCTGAAAAAGTCAGAGAACACGGTGTAACAATTTAAATATTAAATAATAACATGAAAGAAACTACTATTAGAAATCAAGCAAAAGAGAATCTTAACGATATTAAAGAAATTTTAGTATCCGTTAACAGGACTACTAAAGTTATGAAAGGTGGAAGAAGATTTGGCTTTGCTGCTATTGTAGTTGCAGGCGATGGTAAAGGCAGGGTCGGAGCTGGCCTAGGTAAAGCTAAAGAGGTAGCGGAAGCAAGAATTAAATCTTCCCAGGAAGCAAAGCGTAAAATGATAAAGGTACCTTTAAAGGAAGGTCGCACCATTCACCACGACATCATTGGCCATGCTGGTGCTGGTAGGGTGATTTTGCGTAGAGCAAAGCCTGGAACCGGTATTATTGCTGGCGGTCCAATGAGAGCAATTTTTGAGACTTTAGGAGTACATGATATAGTCGCTAAATCTCTAGGGTCTTCAAATCCACATAATATAATAGCAGCAACATTTGATGCATTGAATAAGCTTAATACTCCGAGTTTTATTGCTGCTAAAAGAGGCAAGAATTTTAATAAAGAAAATAATTTAGATAATAACAATGACTAAATCATCTACTAGCAAATTAAAAATAACACAAAGCAGCAGCTCTATTGGAAGGAAGCAAGATCAACGCCAAACTTTAATAGGCTTAGGTCTTAATAAGATGCATAAGACTAGAATACTAATAGATACCAAGGAGGTGAGAGGTATGTTATATAAAGTTCGCCATTTGGTAAAAGTAGAGGAATTATAAGTAGGTAAATCAGATGAAACTTAACGAGTTAAGGGATAATAAAGGCGCTATAACTAAATCTAAAAGGGTTGGTAGAGGCATTGGCTCTGGCAAGGGTAAGACTTGTGGTTCAGGTGTAAAGGGACAAAAAGCTAGAACTGGTGTTGCACTAAACGGATTTGAAGGCGGGCAAATGCCATTAAAGAAGCGCTTGCCAAAAAGAGGGTTTACTTCTCATAAATCTCAGATCCAAAAAGTAGCTACCATTGATTTTGATGATATAAATAACCTTATTACCAAGGGTAAAATAAAAACAACTGATGTTCTTGATAAAAAGAAAATGATTGAATTGGGGGTTGTACCTAAGAATAAAAAGATTTTATTAAAATTATTAGGTACAGGTGAATTAAAAAGTAAAATAAAAATTAACTTAGATATGTATTCAAAGTCTGCTATTGAAAAAATTAAAGAAGCAGGCGGAGAAGTTTTATCTTAAAATTGATCTTATGGATGCTAGCGTTTTTTTAAAGGCCAAGGATTTAAAAAAAAGAATATTATTTTCTTTGTTAGTCCTATGTGTTTTCAGGCTTGGTTCTTATATTACAATTCCCGGAATTGATAGTTTGGCTTTAAATGAGTTTGCTAAAGCAAATTCTGCAGGAATTCTTGGTATTTTTAATACTCTTTCTGGCGGCTCATTATCTCGTATGTCTATTTTTGCTCTTTCGATAGTGCCTTATATTACCGCTTCTATCGTAATGCAATTACTCTCGGTTACACTAAAACCATTAGAGGAGTTAAAAAAAGAAGGAGAGTTTGGGCGAAAAAAAATCAATCAGTATACTCGTTATTTGACAGTAATTCTTTCTGCTGTTCAAGCTTATGGTATTGCTGCTGGGCTTGAGCAGGCACATGGTAGTTATGGTTCAATTGTTACTGTCTCCAGTATGTTTTTTAGGGTTTCTACTGTTTCTACTTTAGTTGTTGGAACAGTTTTATTGATGTGGCTTGGAGAACAAATTTCGGCAAAAGGCATAGGTAATGGAATATCTTTGATTATATTTGCTGGTATCGTGTCAGGTTTGCCGCAAGCTTTTATCAATGTGTTTGATTTAGTAAAGACTGGTGCGATGAACCCTATTGTATTAATTGTAGTTTTAGCTGCTGTATTTGCATTAATTTACTTCATTGTATTTATGGAAAGAGCACAGAGGCGAATTCCAGTACAGTATCCTAAGCGTCAACGTGGTAATAAGATTTTTGGTGGTGAGAATACTCATATGCCTCTTAAGCTTAATACCGCTGGTGTAATACCGCCTATTTTTGCAAGTTCTCTCTTGTCTTTTCCTGCGACTATTATGAATTTCATATCCACTGGTGAGGAAGAGTCAATTTTTGAAACTATTTTGATTCATTTGGGAAGAGGTAAGCCTCTATATTTAATAATTTATGTTACATTAATTATTTTCTTTTGTTTTTTCTATACTGCTGTGGTGTTTAATACTACTGAAACCGCAGATATGCTAAAGCGTAATGGGGGATTCTTGCATGGTCGGAGACCTGGGGCGCATACAGCAGAGTATTTAGATCATATTTTAACTCGACTCACGGTTATTGGGGCCGCTTACGTAGCTTTTGTATGTGTGTTGCCAGAATATGGATTTTCAAAATACAGCATCCCATTTTATCTTGGTGGTACAAGTTTTTTAATAGTAGTCAATGTTGTTATGGATACATTTGCTCAAGTTCAATCAGCTTTATTTTCTTACCAATATGAAGGTTTGATGAAGAAAGCACGTCTTGGGAGAATGTAATGAATTTTTTACTGCTAGGTCCACCTGGATCGGGGAAGGGAACTCAAGGGAAATATCTAGAAAAAAAGTGTTCAATAAAAAGTATTTCTACTGGAGAATTATTGAGAGGTGAAGTCAAAAAAAAATCTGAAATCGGGAAACAGATACAAGATATTTTAGGTAAAGGTCAGTTTGTTAGTGATGAAATAGTACTAACGTTATTGAAAAAAAATATTACTAAGTCAGAATACAAAAACGGATTCATTCTAGATGGTTATCCACGTAATATAAATCAGGCGCAGACCCTGGATACAATGCTGAAAGAGCTTAATAAAAAGATAGCTAAAGTATTTTATTTTCATATTAAGGACTCTGTTTTAATAGAGAGAATCTGTAACCGATATTACTGCGCTAATTGTAATGCAAATTATAATAAACTGTATAAAAACACGAAAGTTGAAGGTGTATGCGACGAGTGTGGCAGCACTAATTTGCAAGTAAGAGCGGATGATAATGTTGAAACTGTTAAAAAAAGACTTCAGGAATATACAGAACAAACTTCCCCTCTTATTTCTTATTATAAAAATAGGGGAATTTTAAATAAAATAGATTCGACAAAAGATATAGGGGAAATATCGAAGGAAATTGATCTTATTCTTAAAAAATGATTGACTTAAGGTATTTTTATCTTATTATACGTTTTTCACGTTATGTAAAATTTAGAGGAGCTTGTGTCCGTTAGAATTGCAGGTATAAATATACCCGAAAATAAAAGGGTAGAGATTGCTTTAACTTATGTTTATGGCATCGGAAGAAGCAGAGCTCTCAGTATATGCGAAGAGGCAGCTATTTCTTTAAGTAAACGTGTAAGCCAGCTTAATGATGCTGAGGTAGCCCAGTTACGTGAAATCATAGATAAAAATTATGCTGTGGAAGGAGATTTGAAACGTGAAGTTTCAATGAATATTAAGCAATTAGTTGATATAGGGTGTTATAGAGGAATCCGCCACAGAAAAAGACTACCTGTCCGCGGACAAAGGACTCATACTAATGCTAGAACTAGAAAAGGAAAAGCTGCTCCCGTAGCAGGCAAGAAAAAGGTAAGCTTAAAATAATGAAAGCATCAACAGAACAAAAAGCAAGAAAGAAGCAAAAAAAAAATATTCCTGTAGGAATTGCTCATGTTTCTTCTTCATTTAATAATACGATTATTACTATAACAGATTTGCAGGGAAATACTGTTGCATGGGCATCAGCAGGAGGACAAGGTTTCAAAGGAGCAAAAAAGTCTACTCCTTATGCAGCGCAAATTACTGCTGAAGCTGTTGGAAAAAAAGCTATGGAGTTTGGGATGAAAACCATTTCTGTAGCTGTTAAAGGTCCTGGTGGTGGTAGAGAGTCTGCTGTAAGATCTTTGATGGGAGCAGGTTTTATCATTACATCTATAAAAGATGTTACTCCTGTGGCTCATAATGGCACCAGACCCCCTAAACGCAGAAGAGTTTAGTTTTGTTTAAATTTTAAAATAGCAGGTATAGATAGTGGTAGTACTAGCAAAAAATTGGAGTTCTTTAATTAAACCTGTAATTAAGGTGTTAGAGAACAAAGACGATAATAAAAGAATGGTTTTAGTGGTAGAACCTCTAGAGAGAGGCTTTGGTCTGACCCTAGGTAATGCCTTAAGACGTGTTTTACTTTCCTCATTACAGGGTGCGGCGATTACTTCTGTTAAAATAGAAGGTGTTTTGCACGAATTTTCCTCTATTCCTGGTGTCACAGAAGATTTAACAAACATAGTGTTGAATCTGAAGAAAGTCATAGTTTCTATGGATTCTTCAAGTAAAAAACAAATTGCACTAAAAGCAGTGGGGCCTTGTGTTGTTACTGCAGGCATGATTGAAACAGGGCACGATGTTGAAATAGCTAATCCCGATCAAATCATATGTACATTAGAAAAGGGTGCAAATTTAAATATGCAGCTTACTTGTCAAACAGGAAGGGGATATGTGGCCGCGAGTCAAAATAAGCCAGAAGAAGCACCGATCGGTCTTATTCCAATTGATTCTATCTTTAGCCCTGTCAAAAATGTAACCTATCAGGTCGAAAATGCTCGTATTGGTCAAATTACCGATTATAACAAATTAATCCTGGATGTTGAAACTAACGGTACCATTACTCCTGATATGGCTGTTGGCCTGGCAGCAAGAATACTGCAAGATCAATTATTAGTATTTATTAATTTCGAAGAAGAAAAAGCTGAAAAAGAAGAGGAAGAAGAAGAATTACCATTTGATAAAAACTTACTCAAGAAGATCGATGAATTAGAGCTTTCGGTAAGGTCGCAAAATTGTTTAAATAATGTAACTTACATAGGCGATTTAGTAACTAAAACTGAAGGAGAAATGCTAAAAACTCCTAATTTTGGCAGAAAATCTCTTAATGAAATTAAAGAAGTACTTGCTTCTATGGGATTCAGATTTGGTATGGATGTACCAGAATGGCCACCAGAGAAGATAGAAGAACTTGCTAAAAAACATGAGGACCCATTTAGGTAGGATTTAGTTATGAGGCACGGTAAAGGCTTAAGAAAATTAAATAGAACCAGCTCGCACAGAAAGGCGTTGTTGATGAATATGGCTGTTTCATTGTTTAAACATGAGCAAATAAAAACTACTTTGCCTAAGGCAAAAACTCTTAAACCTTTTGCAGAAAAGCTTATAACAAAAGCAAAAAAGAAAGACTTACATACTATCAGGCAACTTCATGCAGTTCTACACGATGCAGAAATAGTAAAAAAATTAATAGATGATATTGCTCCAAGATCCGCTGAAAGGGCTGGTGGTTATACTAGAATCTACAAATTTGGTTTTAGATATGGTGACGCAGCACCGATGGCAATTCTTGAGCTGGTTGATAAGCAGGTCAGCACTAAGAAGCCTTCCGCAACAAAGAAAAAAATTGCAGATAAACCAGATACATCGAAGCCTGTTCAAGACAAGCAAAAACCTACAGAAACAAAATCATCTTCTTCAGCAGCAAAAGAGAAGCCAAAAACAAAAAAGAAAGCTCCGGCAAAGGCAGCTTCTTAACATATACTCTTTAAAATTCTACACAATATGGTTGGTTGTGATATTTGAACTAGATACACCCTGCCACCGACATACAATGAAGCAAGTATTGACCAACGCGCAAGGATATAGTAGTTTTATAAAATGTTAGGCGTATCTTTTTTTGAATTATTGGTAATCATTTTCATAGTATTAGTAGTAACAAAACCTTCTGATATCCCTCATTTTATTGCCACATATAGAAAATTTATAAAAAAAGCTATTAGCGTTAAAAATGATTTATCAGAGAATTTTCACCAGGTGCATAACGAAATTATAGGAATTGATTCTGACAAAAGCCCTAAAGATGCCGAATCTCATTATGTGTTGGATGACAAAGGAAAGTTACATAAGACCTATGATGCAATGCTTGTAAAAGGCACTAATCATAAAAATAAAAAAATTTAAAACTCCCCCCTTCCCACACATTATCCCTTTAAGATAAAGTAACTGTTTCTGAAGCCTTATTATCGTCTTTCTTGATTTTCGAAGAAGCATCAATTTTGAAAACTAAATCGTCGTCGACAAGGTCTATATCTACCTTTCCACCTTTGATGAGTTTCCCGAAAAGAATTTCATTAGCAATAACTCTTTTAATCTTTTCATTGATCAGACGATCCATTACTCGAGCACCATTTTTTTCGCTAAAGCCATTTTCATATATATAACTATAGGCTTTAGCAGATAAATTTATAGAAGTATGCTTTAATTTTAGTTGTCCCTTGAGTTCTTTTATGAATTTCTCAGCGATCTTCATAATTATTTCTTTGTAAAGGTGTTTGAACTGAATGATAGCATCAAGCCTATTTCTAAATTCAGGAGAGAATGCTCGTTCAATCTCTTCCTTATTATCCAATTCTTTTTTGTTCTTATTATCAAAGCCTATTAAATTTTTATGTAGTGCAGCAGCACCAGCATTAGTGGTCATAATTATTATTGCATTATGGAAAGATACTTTTTTGCCTTGATGGTCGGTTAAAGTGCCATAATCCATTATTTGTAATAATATATTGTATACATCTTTATGTGCTTTTTCCATTTCATCTAATAAGACAACAGAGTATGGATGTTTAGATATTTCTTCTGTCAATAATCCTCCTGTATCATAACCTACATACCCAGGAGGGGAACCCACAAGTTTTGATACAGAATGTTGCTCTAAATATTCTGACATATCAAATCGAATCATATTCATACTAAGCAACTTTGAGAGCTGAAGTGCAAGTTCAGTTTTTCCGACACCCGTTGGACCGGCAAACATATAGCACCCTATAGGCTTTTTAGCATGTCTTAATCCTGCTCTTGAGAGTTTTACCGCGCTGCATAACTCTTTAATTGCTTCATCTTGTCCAAAGATTGATGCTTTTAACTTCTTCTCTATGTCTTTAAGATGAGTTGCTTCATCACATGTAACATTTACTGCAGGTATTTTAGCCATTTTTGCTATGGTAGTTTCAATATCTTTGATACTTACATTTATTCTTTTGTTTGAATTATTAAGTATTGCTAAATGCGCCCCTGTTTCATCTATCACGTCTATTGCTTTATCTGGCAACTGTTTATCGGTTAGATATCGTTTTGACAATGTCACAGCTGCTTCTATTGCTTTAGGTAGGTAATGCACATTATGGTATTTTTCATAATACGATCTTAGGCCACTTAGTATTTGTATACTTGCTTTAGTACTTGGTTCTTCAACGTTAATTTGTTGAAATCTCCGCACTAAAGACTTGTCTTTTGCAAAATGTTTATAAAATTCGGTATGAGTTGTCGACCCTACGCATTTTATTTTTCCACGTGCAAGGGCTGGTTTTAAAAGATTACTTGCATCTAATGCATTACCATTAGTAGAGCCAGCACCTATGATACTATGTATTTCATCAATGAATAGTATTGCATATGGTAATTCTGAAAGTTCTTTGATTACCGATTTGATACGCTCTTCAAAGTCTCCTCTATATCTTGTCCCAGCTAATAATGAGCCAAGATCCAGGGCAAATATTACGGCCTTGCTAAGTATTTTAGGCACTTTACCTAGAGCTATTTTATGTGCTAATCCTTCAACAATTGCTGTTTTGCCAACTCCCGGTTCTCCAACAAGCAAAGGATTGTTTTTATTTCTGCAACACAGTGTTTCGATTACCCTATTTATTTCATCTTCTCTGCCAATTAATATATCTATTTTTCCTTTAAGAGCCATTTTATTAAGGTTAACGCAATAGTTTTTAAGCACTTCAGGATCTTCCTGCTTTTCGAAACTATCTGTTACTGGTAGCGAAAAATCTGGATCAAAAGATCGAGTGATCAATATATGCCTGCTGCCTTCGTTATTTTGTTGGGATAATATAAAATCAGGATAGTCATCACCATGTATTAAATAGTTTATTATATCTAATCTTGTGATGTTATGCTCATGTAATACCTTGGCTGCAACAGAATCTGTCTCTAATAATATTTCTGCTAACGCATTTACTCCTGAAATTTCTTTACTTATCCCTGATAGATTCGCTTGGATTGCTGCCCTATGAATAATCTTTTGGAATGTTATATTTGGAGCAATTTCTTTTTTCTTAGTATTTTTAGCAACTTCAATCGTTGCTAAATGCTCATTTAATTGCTGTGACACCTTATCTGTATCTACCGAACATGCTGATAAAGCTCTATTAGCATCTGGATCTTCAATGAGTGCAAGCAATAAATGTTCGATAGTTGCCTGTGTATGTTTATGACCTTTGGCAATATCTATTGATTTTTGCATTGTTGCTTCTAAATTTTTTGACAGCATAATTTCCTACCTTCTATGTCTAATTGTTATTGTTACGTTCTTTTATGATAATCTAAAAAGATTAGCAAATTATTAACAGGGGATAAAAAAATTGAATAGAGGAAAAAGCGTGATAATTTTAATATATGTTTTTCTTTGAATTTATTAATTTTTCTCTTCTCAAAGGTTAATTATTGTTGTATGCTTTCATTATTAATATTATAGTAACAATGATAAACAAACATTTAACGCTAAAATTGTTTGTATTATTTAGGTTGCATACTTAAACAAAAGGAGTAGTTAATATGAGAGTTTTACTTATAGAAGATGATAATGCTACAGCAAGATCAATAGAGCTTGTTTTAGCATCAGAGGGTATAGTTTGTGATACGGCAGAGCATGGTGAAGAAGGCATAGAAGTTGCTAGACTATACAATTACGATTTAGTGATACTAGATCTAATGTTGCCTAAAATGGGAGGTTATGAGGTGTTATTAAGACTAAGGTCTGCAAAAATCAAAGTTCCTATTTTAATTTTGTCAGGATTATCTGGAACAGAACAGAAAATAAAAGGTCTCGGTTTTGGAGCAGACGACTATTTAACTAAGCCCTTTAATCGCGGAGAATTAATAGCACGAATCCAAGCAATTGTTAGAAGATCTAGAGGTCATGCAGAATCCGTTTTAAGATTTGATCAAGTATGTGTTAATTTAGATAATAGAACAGTAGAAGTTAAGGGGAAACCCATTCACCTCACTAGCAAAGAATATGCAATACTTGAATTGCTAGCTATGCGCAAAGGAACCGTTTTGACTAAAGAGATGTTTTTAAATCATCTTTATGGAGGAATGGACGAACCTGAACTCAAAATTATAGATGTTTTTGTATGTAAACTCAGAAGAAAACTCTATGAAGCATCCGGTGGTAAAAATTATATTGAAACCGTCTGGGGAAGAGGCTATATTCTTAGAGACTATGAAGATTCTGGTGCGCACAAGATGTTATCTACCCCTGACAGCAGTCAGCTTGATGTAGAAAACACTCAAGAAGCTTCGAACTAAAAGTTTATCTTATTTAGTTTCTTTATGTGATGGAGCTTTATTGTGTCTCAATTTATCTATGAATAAAAATCTATTAATTGGGTGTAAAGATATCAGCTATCGAATCAAAGGGAATGTCATTTTAGACAAAGTAAACTTTGATATTCGCCGCGGAGACATTATAACTATTATAGGTCCAAATGGCGCGGGCAAGTCAACTTTAGCCAAACTTGTTGCAAAGGTATTAGCTCCTACTTCTGGTGTTATTCAGAGAAAGGAGCATTTAAAAATAGGCTATATGCCTCAAAAGGTGCATATTAATAATCTTGTGCCAATAACTGTGAAAGAATTTCTGTTTTTAAACATAACAAAAAAATCTATTAGCAATATCGATGTTGGCAAGATAGTTGAAGAGAATTATATAAAAGCTATTTTGTCAAAACAAGTACAAGACATTTCTGGTGGAGAGTGGCAGCGTTTATTACTTGCTAGGATTTTATTAAGAGACCCGGAGCTGTTAATTTTAGATGAACCTACACAAGGGTTAGATGTTAATGGTCAACAGGATTTTTATAGCTTGTTAAATCAGATAAAGATTTCACAGAAAAAAAGTATTCTAATGATTTCGCATGATTTACATACCGTAATGAGGTCATCTGATAATGTGCTTTGCTTAAACAAATGTATTTGCTGTTCTGGTATGCCAGAAAAAATAAAGCAACAAAAATCTTATCACGATTTATTTAAAACTACAGAGAATAAAATTTTAGCCCATTATGTACACCATCATAAAGAAAACTGATTGAAGTTATGGAAGAATTTTTAATTTATGCAATTTTGGCTGGAATCAGTATGGCTTGTTCTCTATGCCCTATGGGCGTTATACTTCTTTGGAAGAAACTTCCATATTTTGGCGATGCTATAGCACATGCTGCAATATTTGGTGTAGTTATTGGTATAATGTTGCACATCAATATAACTTTATCAGTGATTGCTATAAGCATTGTATTTGGCCTAATTTTAGTATCTTTTAGGCAAGAAAAGATTGAGGGAATACTAACTATTATTTTAACATATACTTTCTTAGCATTGGGATTATTTCTATTAGTCTTCATGAGTCATAATCCACAAGTAGATATTTTTTCTTATTTATTTGGTGATATTTTATTAGTTAGCAATCTAGAAATTAAGTTGATATCTGTTGTTTCAGTCTTAGTTTTAATATGGCTTTATTTTAGGTGGAAAGATTTATTATTAATGTCAATTAATGAGGATTTAGCAGTAGTTGAAGGAATTAATATACACAGATTAAATTTAGAGTTCTTAGTTATTGTAGCTTTTTTAGTAGGGATATCGATTAAAATAATAGGCACTTTGCTGGTTGGTTCAATGATCATTATTCCGGCAGCGGCAGCGAGAAATTTCAGTAATTCACCAGTAGCTATGCTTGTTTTGTCAATTATTCTTGGAATACTATCTGTGGTTATGGGAATTGCTTTGTCATATATTGTTGATAGCGCTTCAGGGGCCTCTATAATTCTATCTGCATCATTTATATTTTTAATATCAATGCTCCCAACTATCGTGAAATCAAGATTTTCTTAACCACTTCAATCGTTGTAATAATATGACATTAAACGCAACACCATACAATAGAGACACATTAACCATATAGAAAAAGAGTAAGGTTATTATCGCTCCAGCAAGACTTCCATATACAATATCAAAATTTTGAAAATTATACATGTAATAGGCTAAGCCTTCTCCACATAAAAACCATAGCAATACTGTCATTAACGCCCCTGGAAATACTGAAATAAATCGAAGCTTCTTGTTAGTTAAAGAATAATAAACAACAGCAATTATTGCAGTAAGAATGATAAATGTGTAAAATTTATTGAGATAATAGCTTTGAATGCTTGGTATTGTTATGTTTAATACTGATTCAATATAACCTACAATACCTGGCAATAAGATGAAGGCAGCTAACGTAACTAGCAATACTACCATTGCAATTAAAAACTGTGCTATGCTTAGTAGCCTACTTACTATGAATAATGGAGGTTGTTTCACGTGATACATTTTATTAAAAATTTTGCGCAAACCTTCTAAAGTAGAAGTGGTGGTCCACAAAGCTCCTATAAATACAAAGCTTATAACCCCAACTGAAGGACCGCTCATCAAACTTATGATTTGTGGTTTTATTACTTTTAGTGCATATTCTGGGATAAGATCGGCCATATAGCTCACAGCTTGAATTCCTATCTCAGTTTCTCCAAAGAAAGTAAGCGATGCAATTATAATAATAAATAATGGAAATATAGAAAATATATTTAGATATGCCATATATCCTGCATATTCCAATCCCTCATCGTCAACAAATTTATAAGAAGCACTTACAAATATATTGCGTTCGATTCGATTAATGATAGCAGCTATTCTTTTACCAAGCATTTTTTATATGGTCTATGAATATGAGGTTAGAGATTATAATTAAATCAAATCTAATATCTACATTACTATTATAGCGTTTATTGCTAGCCATATACAATAAGGCCGTTCTTTTTATACGATTTATTTGTTTTTTAGATACCAATTCATAGTTGGTGTCTATCTTTTTCCTGGATTTCACTTCTATAAATACGAGTGTATCTTTCTTTTTGGCAATAATATCAATTTCACCTGTGTGATGTTTATATCTTCTACATAGAATTTTATAAGCTTTAAGTCTTAGAAATAAAACCGCTAGCTGTTCAGATAAGAGGCCAAATTTATATGTAGTAATCATTAATAGTTGCTTACTTAGATAGCCTGTGTTATACAAGCATTACTCATAATTAATCAAGGCTTTTTAACATGGGCAACAAGAGACCTTTGTGTTTAGTGTTTATAATAATGCTTTTTTTTGTTATCAGCTGCAGCTCATATAAGAAGAACGTAGTACAAAGCAAATGTGAGAATATAAAATTTGTACAACTTTCAGATTTACATGTTGGAAAGGAAAAAGCAGAAAACGAAAAAAGACTAAAAAAAGTAGTTGACCATTTAAACAAAAAAGTAAAACCAGACTTTGTAATAATAACAGGAGATCTTGTTCAAGGAGATCTTTTTCAAAAAAGCAAAGATACCTATATTACGGTCAAAAATATTTTAGATAAACTGCATTTTCCTTACTATGTTTTAGAGGGAAATCATGATAATAAAAAACTTTTAGCAGAAACCTTTAATATACCGTTCGATAACAATGAAAAAGAATTAATATACCCTCTAATATCAAAAAAAGAGGTAGATTTCATTCTTTTAGGCACTTTGAATGAAGCCCAAAGAAACACGGGAAAACTAACTCCTGATAAAATTTTTCAACTGAAAAAACAACTTGACCAGAGAAAAGATAAAGAAGTTTTTCTCCTTTTTCATCACCCTCCAGTAGAAAAAAATGATTTAAAAAATATTGAGGAACTGCTTGATAAAAAATTGTATAAAAACATTGAGGGAATGCTTGATGAGAGGTCGTATAAAAACATTCTGGACTTTAAAAATAAAGACTTGCTAATTAATTTACTAAAAAAACATCCCAATGTTACACATGTGAGCTCTGGTCATTTACATCTCGGACGCTCTTATGTAAAAAACAATATTACCTTTACATTAGCGCCTAGTATTTCTTGCCCGGAAGGTCCTTTACATGATTCATTTGCAAAAATGAAAAATTCACCGATTTATGTTCGGAAAGAACCCAGCTTTATATTATTTAAAAAAGAAGCTTGTAAACCCTTTTCATTTGAATTTAAATCAGTACCTTTTGCGCAGGGGTTTTAGTTTTTATGCCAAGTTGTCGTTCCATCAGGATGGTCTTCCAAAGCAATGCTCATACTGTGCAATTTATCTCTGATCTCATCCGCTTTTTGCCAGTCTTTGTTTTTCTTAGCTTCTGATCTTTGCTGTATTAATTCAGTGACATCCGAATCATCGCCAATCTTGAGCCATTTCTTAGGGGTAGTATAAAATAGTCCCAGCAAGATTCCAGCTCTATATAAATTTGCAGCTATTGTTTTTTTAGCATCATCGGTTGTAGCTTTGTTATATGCCTTCACCATATCGTGCATGAGACCAAGTGCTTCTGGTGTGTTTAGATCATTATACAGTGCTTCCGAGATTCTTTTATCTAAAGTTATATCTGCTAATTTAAATTGATGATTCTGAATTACTCGATAAAAATTATCGAGTGCTTTTTTGGCGTTTTCTAATGATTTTTGAGTCCAGTTGAGAGGCTTACGATAATGCGTTGAAAGGTATATATACCTTATTACCTCACCTTCTATTCCTTGATTAAGCAACTCCCTGACTGTGAAGAAATTGCCTAAGGATTTGCTCATTTTCTTTCCTTCAACTGTCAAAAATCCGTTATGCACCCAATATTGTGCATAGGAGCTATCCTTGTAGCAGGAACGGCTCTGTGCTATTTCATTCGTATGATGAGGAAATATGAGATCAACTCCTCCACCATGAATATCAAAATTTTTCCCTAGGTATTTTGTGCTCATCGCAGAGCATTCTATATGCCAACCAGGTCTTCCCTTTCCCCAGAGACTATCAAATATTGAGGAAACATCATCCTCTTTATCTGCTGGTTTCCATAGAACAAAATCCTCCGGCGTTTTTTTATCCTGGCTAATTTCAACCCGGCTTCCAGCAATGAGTTCATCTATATTTCGCCTAGATAATTTTCCATAATCTTTAAAGCTGGACACATCAAAATATACATGCCCATTGGATAGATAGGCATTTTTATTTGTAATCAAAGTAGAAATCATCTGAATCATATCAGAAATATGCTCAGTTGCTTTTGGCTCCATGTTTGGCTTTAAGCAATTAAGCGCTCTGACATCTTCATTAAAATACTTAATCATCTTTGCGGTAAGTTCTTTAATCGAGATATTGCCTTTTTTCGCAGCTGCATTTATTTTATCATCGACATCAGTGATGTTGCGGATATATAAAACTTTATCCTTGCCGTATTTTTCTAGCAAAACTCGATATAAAATATCATAGACAACCACCGAGCGGATATTGCCTATATGTGGTCTATCATAAACTGTTTGCCCGCATACATAAATGCTGACCTTGTCCGGATCCAAAGGTTTGAATTCCTCAAGCTGATGTGATAGGGTGTTGAATAGTTTTACAATCATTTTATTCTACTATTAGCTTATACATTATAACCATAGCTAAAAATAAAAAAAACTATAGTTATTATAAATAGGGATTTCCCGATCCAGGAGCCCATGTGGGATCGAGTTCATCAACAACCATTTGTGGTTGATGCGCGTCGCCACTGGGAAACGGATTCCCCATTACGGGCACCCAGCTCAACTGAAATTCTTCTGCTGGGGGAGTAGTATCTACTATATCATATCGGGTTGCTATCATATCCCGCCAATTTTGATGACCTTTAGGAGTTTTGCTTGAACTCGAACTTGGACTAGGGTGTTCTTTACTCATATTCGTTTTGTAATTTAATAACTATAATTTATAATTATACCATTTTTTTTAGAATTTGTATACCTAGCCGGACGCTGTCAATTCAAGTTCTAGTAGTATTTATGCTCTAGATATTTCTTATAACAAGCAGCATCTATATCTCGTCCAGTTGCATTAATTATTAAATCAGATACAGAATACAGACACCCTTTAGAATGTACACTCTTCTTCAGCCAATCAATGACTTTATAGAAATTGCCTGATTTAATATCATTATCAATAGAGGGATTTTTCTCTTTGATTTTAGCAAAAAACTGCGCAGATAAAATTAAGCCTAATAAATAAGTTGGGAAATAACCAAAAATACCAGAAGGCCAATGAACATCTTGCATGCAACCATTAGAATCTTTATCAGGCTCAATGCCTAAAAGCTTTTTCATCCCTTCCGCCCAGGCTCCGGGCAAATCCTTGGTTTGTAGATTTCCAGAAATAATCTCTTTTTCTAAATCAAAGCGTAAAATAATATGAGCAGGATATGTTACTTCATCAGCATCAACGCGTATCAAAGACGGCTGCACTTTATTTGCCATGTTATAAAGATTCTCAACTCCATACTCTTTCCCAGATATTCTAAATGTTTCTACTATTTTAGGCTGAATGAATTCAAAAAAATCTCTACTCCTGCCAATGTGTATCTCAGCTAACAAAGACTGACTTTCGTGTATAGACATGCTTCGATAATCTCCGACAGCTTGATCCGTATATTCTTCTGGTAAGTTTTGTTGATATAGGGCATGCCCCGTTTCATGCATAATTCCCATTAACCCGCTTAAAAAATTATCCTGATCGTATCTGGTGGTTAGTCTAACATCTCTAGCATTACCTCCGCAAAACGGATGTGTGCTAACATCTAACCTACCTCTAGAGAAATCAAATCCCACTTTTTTCATGCAGTATAAGCCAAGTTCTTTCTGGTCTTTTTCAGAAAATTGCTTAGAGTTAAAAGATTTAATTTTCCTAGATTTTTGTTTATCTACCACCTTTTTTATAAAATTAGGTAGAAATTTTCGAAAATCATTGCAGACTTTTTCTATATCAGCTGTTTTGCGCCCTGGATCATATGTGTCTAGCAATGCATCATATGGAGTAGAATTAAAGTACTCCGCCTTGCTCTTCGCGATATCTCTAGTAAGAGAAATAACCTTTTGTAGGTATGGTGACAGCATTTTGAAATCATTGTTTTTTCTAGCCTTGCGCCATATCATCTCACATTCAGTTGTCGCTTTAGTTGCAAGCTCTACCAAATGAGTTTCTACTGCTAAGGCATTCTTTCTAGCTAGCTTGATTTCTCTTACATTGGCTTTTTGCCATTCATCAAGACTAGCTTCGTTGATAGATGTAATAATATCCCCTAGTTGGTTGGAAGATAGCATTTGGTGTATAGAACTATGAAGCGTGGCCATATCTTCAGCTCTATATTTTGCTGCACCAAGTGGCATCATAGTTGCTGTATCCCAATGAATAATACCAGCAATATTTCCAAACTGTTTTATTTTGCGATAAAACTTACAAAGCTCTATATATTTATTCATCTCCCTCACCTGCCGATTAAAATTTTGGTATTAACTCTGTTTTCTGATACTAGCTTATTGACCCGTAAGACAGCATAAGAGCTGCAAATTCTATTCTACCATTGCTCTTCTTTTATATGGATCTTTTACTCTTACGATATCATCTTCTCCAACATAATCGCCTATTTGCACTTCGATAAATTCTATATACGAATCGGCTGTATTTTTAATTTGGTGTAATTTCCCGACTGGAATATAAACAGATTCATCTTTCTTTATGGTGAAGGTTTCTTTTTCCAAGGTTATTTGTGCGTAACCTTGGGTAATCACCCAATGTTCAGCTCTTTTATTATGATATTGTAGAGAAATTTGACTATGCGGGTTTAGTTGTATTAATTTTACTCTATATTTCTGTGTTACCAAGAGATCTTCATAATATCCCCATGGGCGATAATGCTTATTCGAGTGATTTACGATATCGCTTTCATCGGCTTTAAGTTTGTTATATATTGTTTTAACTTCTTCAGCGTGGTTTTTATTAACTACTAGTACCGCATCATTAGTAACTATAACAAAAATATTATCTACTTTGTGCAATACTATATGTGATTTACTATCAGAATATACTAAGCAATTTTTGCTTGTGTTTGCATTGATATTATCGCCAATCGAGACATTATTACTGCTGTCTTTTGAGTGGTAATCGTAAATTGATTGCCAATTACCTAAATCGTACCATTTTATATTGATCGGCATTAGGACAGTTTTTAAGGTTTTCTCAAAGATTGCATAATCTACAGAAATATCCTCACATTTAGAGAAGACCTCTTTATCTATTTGAATAAAGTTGAATATTTTTTTGCTATTAGCTATAGCCTTTTTAGTATAATTAAATATTTCAAGTTTGTGAGCTTGCAACTCTGATAAATAAGTCCCTGTATCAAATAAAAACATACCGGAGTTCCAGTAATATTCGTTTGTAGAAATGAATTCTTTAGCTGTATCTTTATCTGGTTTCTCGGTAAATTTCTTAACTTTATTAATGCCCGGGAATAATTTCTCTCCAATTTGGATATACCCATAACCTGTGGCAGCATAAGTTGGTGTAATGCCAAAAGTCATTAGATGTTTACTCAAATTCTTTGCTGCAGTTTTTATATACTCCAAGAATCCGCTTTCCTCTTCAATTATATGATCTGCAGGAAGTATTAACATTTGCGAATTCAGCTGTAACTGTTGCTTTATATAGTGAGCCGAAAGCGAAATTGCAGGGCAGGTGTTTTTTCCTTCCTCTTCTATTATTATAGCTTCAGGCTTTATTCCTATTTCTTCTAATTCTGAAGCAATTTTAAACTTATAGCTTTCATTGCATATAATAATAGGAGAACTAAATATCTTACTATTATTTACTCGCAAAGCAGTTTTTTGGAATAAACTATGCTTGCCATCTATTTTTAGAAATTGTTTTGGGTGCGTTTTACGAGAAACAGGCCAAAGCCTGCTGCCCACTCCTCCACATAATATTACTGGAATTATCATATTACTTTAGCAACTCCTTATATATACACGATAGTCGATAATTAACAATATCAGAGGCAAATAGTTTTTCCATTCTTTTTTTCGCATTGCAGCCCATCTCTTCGGCGAGTTTTGGATTGTTGATAAAATATAAGATAGCGTCTCGTATTTCTTTTACTGTTGGTTTTACTAGCAGTCCCGTTTCCATGTGTTGGTTAACATACTCAGACCCAGTGCCTATTTTGCAAGATAACAAGGGCTTACCAAACGCAGCTCCTTCAAGTAAAGACACACCAAATGCTTCGCTTTTTAAATGGGATGTTAAGGCTAAGCAATAGCATGCATATAGATAATTAACTTTTTCTTCTTCAGATACCCTACCAAGAAAATAAACATTGCTGATATTGTGCTTTTTGCAAAGCTTTTTTAACTTCGCTTCTTCTTTACCCGTTCCTATGATAACTAAATTATTTGGCAGTTCTTTCATCGCTTCTATTAGCAAGTGTAGCCCTTTGTAATACCTAAGTTGTCCTATAAATAAGATAAAGTTACTGCCGAATTTTTTACGTATTTCTTTAGCCTTTATTATATTAGTATCAGGATAATTACCCCGGTTTATGCTAAGGGGCAAAGTTTTAGCCTTATCTCTAAATTTTTTAAGATTCTTACTAACTTCTATATAATTAGGAGAGGTAACGATTATGCTATCAACCTTCGATAAAAAACGTTGCTCTAGAGGATAGTACAGAGTTTTTAAAAGTTTTTGTTTTACTATATCGGAGTGGTAAGTAACTATCTGTTTTTTGTTTTTCGGTACTAAAAATGAAAGCAGATCACCAAAAGGCCAGGGATAGTGGTAGTGAATAATATCTGCCCGTTCAATTTCTTTTTTGAAATTTAGAAATAATTTTGATGAAAAAGGACAAGAGGATATACTGATATCATAAGGATATTTGGTTACTTCGATACCATCAATGATCTCTTTGCCGGTTGTTGTTTTTGCTACGCATACCACTTTAGATTCTATACCATGTCTCTTTACCCCTTTGCACATGTTATATATGGACTGCTCGACACCTCCTATCGTCTCAGGAAAGAAAGTTTTATAGACATGTAATACTTTTTTTGTCATATTTATTTATAAATAAATTTAAGAATATGAGACTATTAATAAAAACTTTAAAGAAATTATATAGTATTTTTCCAAAGAAACTAGTATTTGGACTGATTAATCCAATTTTGATTCAGATTGTTTACACTAAAAAAAAGAAATTTCAAGCCGGTCCCTTAACTATAGCTGGTATGTTGCGTGCTCCAACGGGGCTAGGGAAGGCCGCGAGATTAACTTTAGAGGCTTTAAAGCTTATGAAAAATAAGGTTACTTCGTTCGATGTAACTTACTTATTTACCGATAAAAATCTAGATATAAAATTACCTCCTGCTGCTGCCGAGGGAGAGGGAGGGGTAATTATTATTCAGAATAACCCCATTCATATACCTATAATTTTATTTCTTATAGGGAAGGAAAAGTTGAAATACAAAAAAATCATTATGTATGCGCTATGGGAATTAGAGACTATACCTAATAGTTGGATTGCTCCATGTAGCTTAGTGCATGAGATATGGGTCCCTTCACAATTTATACTAAATGCATTTCAAAAATCGATCAAAGATAAGAAAATAAAGCTTGTACCACTTTTTGTTACTGAGTTTCAAAAAAAAGAAAAACAACATAAATCTAATCCCTCAAGAAGTACAGTGGTAATGCTAAGTATTTGCAATATTAACAGTGGATTTATGAGGAAAAATATCCTAGAAACGATTGACGTTTTTAAGAAACTTTCTACCCAGAAAGAAGTTGTATTAATAATCCATTTAACTGGCATCAAGGGGAATGAACATTATTATGATCTAATTAAAAATAACATAGGCAATATTGATAGTATTCACATTAGTACGGATATTTTATCAGAAAAAGAGTTGTTTGGTCTTATAGATCGTGCTGATATCTTGTTATCTCTTCATAGAAGTGAAGGATTTGGCTTAGTATTAGCAGAGGCTATGTGGCTTAAAAAAGCTATAGTTGCAACTGGATGGTCTGGAAATACAACTTTCTTACCCAAAGACTGTGCTTTATATGTCGACTATAAGCTTGTTGATGTCGATGATGATCAGGGTATTTATATGTCAGGATCTAAATGGGCGCAACCGAATTTAGAGGACGCAGTGCAAAAGCTACAGTTATTAATTGAAAATCCAGATTTGCGCAAAAACTTAGGTAAGAGAGCTTATGAACATGCATGTAAGTTTTTTAATAAAGAAAATTTTACTAAGTGGATAGCAGACAGCTTGGAAATTAAATAATACTTATTAAACAGAGCATTGACTTGCCCACAACACTATTGTTACTAAGTCTACATTACCATTTGAACTTTTTTTGCAATGTCCGCACATAACGAAATCATCCTAAAATTTTTATTTTCATCATATTCTACTGTACTATATGCTGTATTTATTATAACTTTATAATTAACAAGAAAATCTATCAATCAATGCAATGAATTATAAATATATTTTATATGACTGGTTTGGATATAATAAGATATTCTTCCAATATATACATAATTTTTCTGACAATAAAACCTTTATAAAACCATATATCTTCTTCACAAAATATATTGGAGAATACCTGCTATTTCCATTACATTTCTTACTATTAATTATATTCATGGCGTCATATATTGTTATTAACAAGCAAAGACATAGTTTTTCCCTACAAGCTAATTATGCAAAAACTGTGTTTATATTATTATTTAGCATCGCCCTAGGAGCAATTTTTGTAGAAGCACTAAAAATATATTTCGCCCTTCCAAGACCATACTGTGAGAATCTTAATGTTATAAATAAAATAATGCTAAGTTTAACCACATTTAAAAGCAGCGACTGTTATAAAAGTTTTCCAAGTGGTCACTCATGGTATGTAGCAACATTTATATTTAGCATCTGGGGAATACTCAACAGATTTTTTAAAGTAATTGGTATTCTTACTATCGCTACGGTAGGGTTATCAAGAATCATAGTAGGGATGCATTTCCCTGCAGATGTTGTATATGCAATACTGTTTGCTTCGATAATATGCAGCATCGCCTATAAAGTCAGCTCACTAAAGATTATATCCTCCTTGCTCAACAAAAAAATTTCTCACAAAAACAACTAAAGAAAATCCACCTCCTTTAACGCCTTCTCTAAACCTTGCCTTTTATATGGTTTTTGTAATAGACCTGATATTCCTAGCTTGCAAGCTCTCTCAACATCTTTCGGTTCGTTCATACCTGATTGCAATATAATAGGAGTGTTTTTAAATTTTTTATCTGATTTGATATATTCCAAAACTTTAAGCCCATGCAGGTCTGGCATCATTAAATCTAAAAAAATTAAATCAATGTCATCATTAGCCTTAAGCAATTCAATTCCCTGAATACCCCCTTCTGCAATAACAACATTACACCCCATACTTTCTAACATCATCTTTCCCATTCCGAGTGTTACAATCTCATCATCTATAAATAAGATATTTTTTATCATTTGAATTGTACCTTCAAAGGAATAACAAAAGAAAAAGTAGCCCCACCATCTTTATTATTTTCAGCCCATATTTCCCCTCCATGAGCTTCTATAATTTTTTGGCTTATTGAAAGGCCTGCACCTGTGCCTCCAGCTCCTGTTTTGGTTCTTGAGCTTTGTTCAAATGGAAGAAATATGCTTTTGAGCTCTTCAACAGGAACACCTTGCCCTTTATCTGATACAGACATCTTAATACTCTCCTTACCTTGATTTATAACCTCTATTGTGATCGGGGTGTTTTTTCCATATTTTACTGCATTATTCAGTAAGTTACTGATAACCCTCAATATTTCATTTTTATCACAAGATATCATTTTGTGTAGATCCCGAGGAATTTTAATTGAAATTAAATCCTTAACACGGGGATATTCATCCTTTATTTCTTCAAGCAATTTTTCAATATCACACTTTTCTATCTTGAGCTTCTTTTTCCTTTTTTCAAATTTAGTAAAATCAAGCAAGTTATTACAAATAGTAAGAAATCTATGATTTGACTCTTTTAATAGAACTACCAGATGTCTTTTTGTGTCTTCTGTAGTCCTATCCCATTGATTATCAAGCTCTAAAACTATATTAGTATAATTATGTACAGGCGTTCTAATTTCATGGCTTACATTATTTAAAATCTCCTCCCTAACCGCCAACGCTTTTTTTAAGTCTTGTGAGAGATCAGAAATTACTCCCTCCAATGTCCTAGCTACTTGCTTCTCAATATATTTCTTGTTATGCAAAAATATTGCCATAACAATACTCATAGAGCTCATGGAATATACCGCAAACATATTATAATTCAGAGCTGGGGCAATGTTATCTATAGAAAAAAGCACATACCCTAGCCCTATACCGACAAATGCAAGAATTATAGACATGACGGTGTTACTAAGTACACGAAGCAATATCACAGAAAGCACACAATTAGCTATCAGCAAGGCTTTGCTTCCATACACAAACATCAGGTAGCTTGATAAAAATGGTAGGCAAAAGCACAGCATAAAATGCCAAGCAGAAATTATATATTTAGATCTCTTGGTTTTATCAACCCACAGCTCATTAAGCAGCATCAGTAGACACAAGGTCGCAGCTGTGCTTTGTAAATAAAAGATACTATCTTTCATCTGCCACAGTTGAGGAAAAATAAATGCAAATGCTGCATAGCTAAGCAGCATGACTATGCAAAATATATAGACTGAACCTAGTTGAAGCTTATTAGAAAGTGCATTGTTTTTTAGCCTGGTTAACAAAGGTTCTTTTGGCGGAGCAGCGGTTACTAACTCAGGATGCTGTTTTTTGTATTTCCTATTTGCAAAATATAAAATAATTACCGAAGTTATTACCCCAACACTAAGGCTTCTAGTATCAAATGTACCTATGATTAAACGAGTAATAATTAGAGCAGAAAATGATAATAATACCAACGTTATAAAGGATCTCTTGTTAATCCGAACCCCGAGTAATCCTGCTAATAGAGGAAAGGTTACTAATGGCATCCAAAAATTAACAACTAGCCATATAATTTCTATAATACCCTTTTCAAAAAACACTAATGAAGTAGAACCTATAGCGATACAAAAGCAAGAAATGCGAGCAATTAATAGCTCTTGTTTGTTAGTAGTAGATGGCCACAGTTGTTTGCAAATATCGTGGGATATTAACGCACTTGCGGTGTTTAAATATGAGTCCTGTGTTGACATTATCACAGCTAAAAGCCCCGCTATCATTAGCCCAATCATTCCTGGAGATAAGTAATGTTTTATAAAGTAATATAAAGCAATACCTGGTTCAATATTGGGATTAGTGTTGTATGCAATTAAAGCTATCAGGCTTATAATTACTAATAGAGGAACCATCAAAATACCTACTCTAGTAAAAGAAGTAATAAATTGCTTTTTATCTTTTGCCATCAAAGCCCTTTGAATAAAAGGAATAGAAGTATCTGGAATTAATGAAAATAAAATAAGACTTAAAAATAAAAGAATGTTACTTGTATTTATTGAGATATGTGTATCGGGCAAAGAAGCAATAATACTTTCAATTCCACCCGCGTTATTGTAACCAATAGCACAAGCTAGGGGCAATGCTATAAAAAATATTAAAAACTGAAAAACATCTGTAAATGCAACGGAGAGTATACCACTAAATGCTGAGTAACAAACAACAACGCCTATTCCTATAAACATCCCCACAGTTTCCGGAATGTTTATAAAATAATGTAAAAGATATCCTACAGCTAAAGAATTAGCCGCTATAACGCCCATTGTAAAAACTACGGCTAAAATATTAGTTACCCACCTTCCTGTTTTCCCATACCAATGCTCTATTATGTCACTTAGAGATATAAATTTCAGCTCCTGAAACACTTTAAGATTTGGAGCAAAAAGTTTAGCCGTTATAAACCAAGCAATAGGAAGGGAAAAAAGAGGAATTATGAACACTAACCCTAATTCGTACGCCTTTCCTATATTGCCGATTATGTGTTTAGCACCAATTGTTGTAGCAAATGTTGTTGCAGTTAACACTGCTGTAGAGAATGACTTGTTGCCAAGCGTATAATCGCGTATGTTTTTTATTTTTCCGAATTTGAACAAACCAATTATCAAGCACAAAACCAGATAACCAATAACTATTGAGATGTCTATTGTATGAAGATTCATATTTTGTTTTCCCCCTGTTAACTTTTACGTTACAAGAACAACACCATAGACAGCTTGTTGATTTATGTAAAGAACTTTTTATTTGAAAGTGTTTTTTAGGAAAATCGGTGTTGTGTTTTATGGATTCCGTACTTCATTCGCAATAGCGAACAACTACAACGCAACTTCTTCTAAGCTTGTTCTTCCTCTGCGCGTTCCTCTGCTCCTTCTCCACTTCCCTCTCCTTCTCCACTTCCCTCTCCTTCTCCACTTCCCTCTCCTTCTCCACTTCCCTCTTCTTCACCTTCCTCTCCTGCAGCAGCGAGTTTATTGGGATCATACGGCTCTTGTGTTGGGATACCAACTGGTGGCAACAATCTTACTTTAAAGAAGTTATCTTCGTAATATTTAATTTTTTTAGATCTGATTGGTGGCTGAGATTCAATGATAACAATTTGATCATCACGAGGGAGCATAATCACTTCTTGAGGAAGCAACAGAGCTCTTGACGCGTCAGAAACATTCTGTGATCTGCTAGTAGGATTAAAATCTAAAAACTTAGGTTTACTCTGCGAAATTGATTCTACTGTTTTGTTACCACAAAGTTGAGAAATGAGAGTCGCTGTTTCCACGTTATTAGCAGCAAAAGTAATTCTGTAAGTCGAGTTTGATAAGAACGAGTTCATTCCCGCATCTTCATAGATTGATTTTAGCTGTTGTGTATCTTGAATAATAAGAAATAACCTTACTCTATATCCTCGGAAATAAGCTATACCCGCTTTAAACGCGTCCATCTTTCCTAAAGTTGGGAACTCATCGAGCAACATTAATACTCCATAGGGCTCTTTTTTTTCATCAGGCATTTTTCTAGTCATAATATCAGCTGCTTGTTGATAAAATATCCGCATTAATTTTTCTAAACGCTGGAGGTTATCCGGAGTCACACCTACATATACAGTAATTTTCTCTCTTTTCATCATTCCAAAATCAAAATCGCTTGTTGCAGTAGCTGTATCAATCAATGGATTAGCCCACATCTCAAGACCTGAGTTCAAAGTTGATATAACACCGGATCTTTCTTTATCAGCCTTTTGTAGAAATGCGGCTATGTTCATGTAGCCTACTGGGTGGATATATTTGCCTATAGTATCTAGAACAACTGCTAAATTATATGCAACGTCATCACTTCTCAGAACTCTAACTACTTCACCAAAAGACGCAACCTTTTCTGGAACTGCTAGCAGGTATAATATTACTGCAATAAATAAACTCCGTCCTTCATTTTCCCACATGTCTTTATAATTGGGTAAAATAAAAGCCCCTATTTTTTGACAATCATCTACCATTTGTCCGGGTTTGGTACTAATCCAGTCCATAGGGTTGTAACAATGAGTTACACCATCTGGTTCAGCTGGATTCCACACATAGCATTTGTGGCCAACTTTTTCACGCCAACCACTAGTGAGTCCATGGTTTTCAAGCTTTATATCATGCACTATACAAGACTCTTCCCAAAATAATAAATTGGGAATAACAAAGCCCACACCCTTACCAGAACCTGTTGGAGCAAAAAGCAATGAATGTTGGAATCCAGCAGCGACAAAATACCCACTGTTATTTTGACCAAGTAATATGCCTGCTTTTGCTCTCAAGCCCATTTTCTTGATATCTCCCTCTGAAGCCCACTTAGCATCGCCGTGTAATTTTTCTTTTTCTTTATACGGCTTCCAACTTTTCAAAACTTCATATTTTGCTCGAATTCCAAAGCCAGCAATTGCAAGTAATATTAGTGGAGAACCAAATAGTTTTAATGCAAAGAAATCGTTTTTTGCAAATGATACTATTTTTTTATTAGTTATCATCCAGGAGCCATAATATTGCATTTCCTTGAAGAAAAACTGGGTAATGGAGAAATTTCGTTCAAGATATCCTGGACCAAATTTACTAATCTGTACAGAACCTGTACCATATGCCAATACCGTAAATAAAACAGTAGATACATAAATAGCCAAAATCATAATTGCTAATATGACAAAAAGCCTAGAAATACTATTTTTAAATTCTGCGCCCATTTCTTATTTTAAATCCCTTCTTTTAGGGTCTCCTTTGAAGTATATTTCAGATACATATCTAACACCTTTGCCAGCCCTTTTAAGCTGCGCCACAATATCCACAACTGATAAAATATAATTTTTCACTTCTTGAGGTGGCAATCCTAAGCCTGCCTGCATAACCATCATCTTTAATTGCTCCAACGCCATTTCAGGACTATCAGCGTGAACAGTAGAAATAGATCCAGGATGTCCAGTGTTTATAGCGCGCAAAAAACTAAATGCCTCTGCACCACGAACTTCTCCAACGATTATTCGATCAGGCCTCAATCTCAAACATGATTCAATTAAATTTTGCATTGTTACTTGGGCTCTACCTTGGCTTCCCTTCGATGCAAGTAGATGTAATTTATTTTTGTGATTAGGCAATTGTATTTCTCGTGCATCTTCGCAGGTTATTATTCTTTCATCGGTCGGAATTTCTAATAATGCAGCATTAGTAAATGTAGTCTTACCAGTAGAGGTACCTCCGCTAATTATGATGTTTTTCTTTGATTTTACTGCAGCAGACAAAAAATCTCGAATATTTTTCGCGTTTAAGTATTCTAGCAAGGTTTTATCTGCAGGATCTTTTATCTCTTCCGTAGCAGTTTGAGAAAAAGCTCCCATTCTTTCATAGTCTTCTAGGGTGATTTTCATTGCCATGCCCTTTCTTATAGAAAGAGCAACAGTGCCAATATCGCATGCCGGAGGAAATACTATCTGTATTCTGTACCCATTGGGTAGAGTTGCGGATAATAAAGGATGTTCTTCACTAACTGCTTGTTCTGTAGATTGAGCAACTAATCTACCCAAATTTTTTAAATGCTCAAAATCAAGCTCTGGTATTTTTTCTAAATGCATTTCGCCAAATTTTTCAATCCACGCTTCTCCAGGAGCATTAATTGAAATTTCAGAAACTCCTTCTTCAGCAAAAACCGCATGAAATGGTAATAAAAAAGTCTCTAATGCAGCATAATTGGTCATTGTATAATTTTCACCCCACCTGATGTGTGGCTTGAGAACAGTATGTCTTGATTAACAAATATCTTCACAATTGTACCTTGATCTATGGTGATATAAGGTTTAACTAAAAAATTCTGTTTTGCCCAATTTTCAGTAATGCTATCAAGATTTTTTACCGCTCGTTTTGCTGCATCTGTAGTTGGATCGCTAGTATTGGTGCTAGTTGAAGTAGTAGAACCATCTGCATGTTGAGTATCTGTACTACTAGATGAACTTGATTTTACAGCAAATGCTCCTTGAACCACCTTTGCAAAAGCAACATTGATGGCACTTATCAATAAAGAATTACCAATAGTAGCAAAAAACTCTCTATGCACGGTTCCCACAACTCCTATCTCTCCCAATTTACCAGAACCTTCAGCCTTTTGAATCATAATATCATGGCCATCTGCCATTAAAATCCTACTCCATTTTATTAATATCCTATCTTGCCCAGCCGTATACCCTCCTGCAAGCTCACCAATAACACGAGATCCTTTAGGAATTAATACATTTTCACCCTGTTCTGAAAAAACATCTCTACTAATTATAGCCCTTATAGGACCAGGATAATTGGTGTTCAAAGGAGTTTCTAATACTGCTTCGATTATTTTACCTTGCGTAATCAACAGAGACATTTCTCCTACCTTTGTCACCTTACTATTTACTGCAGGAGTTGAAGTAGCTTTAAAATCTTGCGTCAAATCTCTTGTTTTGTCACCAGAGGCAGCTCCGGTTTGCTGCCCAGAAGCTGCGCCCTTACCTCCGCCACCACCATGCATTATAGAAGACTTAAGTTTTGCTTGTTTTTGCTGCTCAGCTTGTTGAGCTCTTTGCGCTTTTATAGCTTCAGAAGAACTAGCTTGTTCAGAAGCACTGACTGGCAGTGCTACAGCAGGAGCAATAGGGGCTTTTGGCGGAGGAGCAATTGCTTTCTTAGTATCTGCAGCAACTTTCACTTTTGGTTGAAATCTATCAGAACTAATAGCTTCAGTACCAGTATCAATTCCTCCCCCAAGCACTGTTGGAGCTGGTATATCTACGGGTTTAACTTGTTTTTCTTGAAAGGGGAAGTCATCTTGTTTTTTTTTAGAAGATGAATCTTCTCCTCCTACAAAATAATAACCTACAATTCCTACTAAAACTAACGCAATCACCCCTATAATCATGCTCTTCTTAGGATCTTTTGCAACTGCACTTTGTCCAAAATCAAGCTCGGCTTTATCTGGAGCTCCACCTTCAACTCCAACATCTCCGGCAGGTTGTTGTTGGTCTGTAGTGTCTCCAGCAGGTTGTTGATCTCCAGCCTCACCTCCCGCTTGACCTTCGGGTGTAGGTTGGTTTTGTGATAGATCCGCGTTATCAGTACTTTCACCTTCTTTCATATTATCTTCTTCTTACTTTTGGGTAATAAAACTTTACAACATACGATATATCCTGATTATTATCATCAGATTTGGATACAATATCAAATTGATAATTCCTTATATTAGTTATAACCATCATATTCGTGCGTACGTTATTTTCTAAAGGCTTAATGACCAGTCTATTATCTACTGGTGTTATCGACCAAGAATAAGAATCTCCTAGTGATAAAGTTTGTACTTTTTCTCCTTTTTCAAATTCAATAGAGGATTGAAATCCTGTATTTATTAGCAGTAAATACACATCATTTTCGTTATATACATATGTTTTTATTCTGCTATCGGTTGCAATAGGCACTTCTGCATTAGAACAATGCAAATAACAAATATTTACTATAAAAATAAAAAATATAAAAAGCTTTTTATTATACATTACGGTCCTCTGTTACTGAGTATGATTTAATTTGAAATCCTAATGGATTTAACATTCGTTGTTCAAAAGTTAAATTCATTTTTGAATAATTCCACACTATAGACACTATCTTATTATAAGATCTCCTAGCGCCTTGTGTCTCTGTAATCACAAATCTAACTACTGCATTTTTATTACCCCCACTCCCATCTGAAATTTGCATTGATCTAATTTTTAATGTTGTGCTATTGTTTGCCCCGTATTTAGCTACAGGACTTGTAGAAGGATCATTCAAAGTTTTCTTAAATTGTTTATAAACTGTAGAATAAGATAGCATCCTGACAAGATCGTTATAATTATGCAAATATGTAGCCACATTATATGTTTCTCTAGCGCGCAAATACTGTATTAAGAAATATTCGTTAACAGCCTTGCTTTCGGTCCATCTACGATTTTCTTGAGGATTTACTATATTTGTAATTCCAGTCATCTCTTCAATTTCAATAACCATAGGTTCTATTGTTTTTCGACCTGCCATGGTAGCAACAAAAAATACAGATATGAAAACAACAGCTAGTCCAAATACAGAAAAAACAAATAATAAATTGCGTTGTACCACGACAGATTCATACCTATCTACGTACCAATTCTTCGCATTTGCTGAATTTCCTGAAGTAGAAGATTGCGGCGTCATTTTATTATGTTCTTGCTGATTACCCTGAGAAGAAGAAAACAAACCCATGTGACTACTTTATTTTATATATCAAGTATACAAGCCTCAACTTTTAACAAGCGAATGGTACACTCCTGTTAAAAGGTTAGCATAATAGTTACAGGGGTTGCAACTGTAAGTTTATGTAACTACTAAGATATTAAGTCTTAGGGGATTTATTGTTGTATAGCATGTATCATTTTAGTCTGCTACAGATGCTTTTCTATGTTAACTCTTAGCTTTTCTTTACAATACGGCTTAGTTATATAGTCACTAGCACCAAGTTTTAGTAATTTTCTTAGATTTTCTTGATCATCTATCCCGGTTTGCATTATTACTGGTATGGATTTGAAGCTTTCATCTTCTTTTAGATGCTTTAAAATATCTGCACCGCTCATATCCTGTATCAAAAGATCTAATAAGATTAAATCTACAGGGCCATTTTCTTCAAGATAATTCATTGCCTCAGCACCAGATTCGAAGGTTATTACTTCATAATCAAGATCAGTTAGCATCAGAAACGTTGATTGCAATACTGACACCTCATCATCAATAACTAAAATATGTTTTTTTCTCTCAGGTCGTTCCATGGGGATAGTAAAAACAAACGTTGACCCCCTTTCTTGGTTTCTTTCAGCCCATATTTCACCACGATGCGAATCAATTATATCACGACAAATTGCTAATCCAAGGCCCGTTCCCGCAACTTGTTTAGTTATTGAACTTTCTTCAAACGGATCAAAGATTCTTTTTATTTCCTTTGAAGGTATGCCAATACCTCTGTCAACAACAGAGACTTTTAAAAATCCATGATTAGTAGAGGCTATTCTAATACTAATTGGCTTATCTTTTCCACCATACTTTACTGCATTAGAAATAAAATTTCTAATCACTTGCTGAATACGCAAAGAATCACATTGTACTATCGTATTTAATTGCGGAGACACTTCAACAATAATTGGTTCTGTAATGTATTTGAATTCAGATATGACACACTTTACAAGCTCTTTTAAATTATTTTCGTTGAATTTTAAAGCCGACTTTCCACTCTTTAGCTTAGCTAAATCAAGCAACTTAGTAACTAGCGACATGAGTCGATCTTGACTATCAACTACAGTTTTTAAATAATCTTTTTTTTGTTTGCTCTCAAGTTTATCCCATTGTTCATATACTTCCTTAGTAATACTAGTAATACCATGAAGAGGAGTTTTAATTTCGTGGCTTAATTTATTTATAAAATCCCTTCTTCCCTTTAAAGCTTCTTTTAATTTTGCGGTTTTCTCTATATATTTTTGCTCCAACCTCTTCTGATAACTAATATCAACAGACACACCAATCACACCAATGTTATTTCCATCAAAATCTTTAAGCGGAGCTTTTTGGCTAAGGAATGTATGATTTTTATTATTTATCTTTACTGCTTCTTCTATGAGTTCAGTACGTCCAGTCTGTATGATCAATTTATCATTATGCATAATTTTATTACTTGCATCTTCTCCCCAAGGCAAATCAGAATCTATTTTACCTATAATTTCTGACTCCTGTTTTAGACCTAAACTACGAACCTGTTTATCATTACACCCCAAATAAACACCATCTTTATCTTTCCAATATATATGACCTGGCAGGTTGGCTAAAATATTTTCTAATGCAACTTTGCGTTCCTTAGTTTGAATTAATAAATTTTTTTCTTTGAGTTTTTGTTGTGTCATATCTATAGACATACCAATCACTCCAATTATATGACCTTCAGCATCTCTAAGGGGGGATTTATGGCTAATCATCGTCACTTTTTTTTTCTTTTTGATATAGGTATCTTCCTCTATAACTTCTGATTGTCCTGTTTTCATAATTAACAAATCATTTTCTCGAATTTTATTGCCAATTTCTGAGCCTAATAAATCGCAATCTGTTTTATCTATAATTTCCAAGCCCTGTTTTTGACCTAAACTACGAGCCTGCTTATTATTACATCCTAGATAAACACCATCTTTATCTTTCCAATACACATGTCCTGGGAGATTAGCTAAAATATTTTCTGTACTTATATTCACTTTGTTTTCTGATTTTTTAAATCTTAAGCCAATTGGAGCTGAAAAACGTTGATATTGAGAGGGTATTAATTTTTCATATGTCATACTAAAGGCTTGCTTTCTACCAGAAGAATAAAGATCAAATTCATAATTTTCATAAAACCATAAACACATAGCTGCACATTCTTCTTTGAGATATTTTAAACACCATTTTTCGCCTTCGCTGCTTATATCTTTAATATTGTTATGATTAAATACCCTCTCCAAGTAATCCCCTATAGCTGTATTGAGTGATTTTGCATATTCTTTGTCATTCTCATATAATTCATCAACCTTTTTTTGGTAATCTTTGAAATCTTTGTGATTGAGCCATTCGTCCCATCTTGAGATTCTGCATGGAATTGTTAGACTTTCAATAGCCTTTTTGTTTCTCTCTAACCATTTATCTCCTTCTTTTTTAGAAATCTCATATAGATCTTCTGGTGTTTTATTGGCCTTAGTAATAGCTCGGCTATTACGTTGTAACGTATCACATACTGCTATCATGCAGCCTTTAAATGATTTATTGACCAAATCAAGAGTTGCTTGAAATTTCTCTCCTTCATGCGGTGGTTGTCCAACGCTAATTGTGATTATACATCTCGAATCTTTGAAACTTTTCTTCTGTTCTGCCGAAGCATTTGTGAAAGATACTTTGTATCTTATATCCTTTGTTTCGTTTGACATTATTACCCCACTTTATTAAAAAAAATTACCTAGCCATAACGTAATATTAAAAGAGTCACCACCCCACAAGTAATGAAACTCAAGAAAAATCCACTCATTAAAATATAATCGTGCACAAAATATCCGTGCCACACAGCGAATAGCTGCATGATATTAAAACCAATAAAGGTAAAAAGCGACAGCCCTTTAGCATTTTTCTTTTTTAGTATTTTGATAGCTTGAGGAATGAAGATAGCAGCATTAAAAAACAGACTTAAACCAAATATAACATGTACGAATTTTGCAATCATTACGTCCCTCCTCTTACTGCTTGTTAACCTATACCAAACATATAATTAATTCGCAACCATTATTTTGAAAAAGTTTAATTAAAGTAAATCATTAATTAAGAACTCTGCTAAAGGATAAGAAAATTAAATAAATCTAATCAGCGAATTATTTAACACCTGTTCTACAAAACATAGTATAATTAACTTATATTGATCATTTTAAATATGGATAAAAAAAATTTATTTGAGTATGCAGAAGATCCTAAAGTACATCAAACTGTAGACTCAGTCATACAAGAGTTATGTAAACAACATGGCTCTGATCTAGAACAAGATATCATTGCTTTATTCGAAGATATTATACAATTCTTCTCTGGTAGGGAGGAGGATTTTATAGACTTTGAATCTCTCCCCCAAGATCAAAAAGAAGCTATGTATGTTGAAATTACCACTATAATAAAAATACTTAAAGGCCTTAAGAATTCGATAGATAAACAAGAGACAATGAAAACTCTCAGTCAAAGTATGCTTAGCACGTTTAGCAAAAGCGCTAGACAACATGGCTATATAAAAGACAAGCACAACATTATGACATTAGAAGAACAAGAAAAAATAAAAAAAGAATTTATCAATATTACTTTGAACGAGCTTTATAGACAGCAGCAGCAAGTACACTCCAAAACTCCAGAGCCCAAAATAGATATAAAAGCAGCAGAGCAATATTTAAAAAAGATCTCTCCGCAAAGAACAAAATTTGCTACTGCGACACAGAAAAAACAGCCTATAAAAAAAATGGATACAAGAATTTCTCCTCGTAACACCTCCCACTCAAAGCCCTCTCAAGGAAGGGGTATTTAGTGTTTGCATTGTCATAGCTGGACTATGAGCTCTTTGTAATTAAGTGAGATATGCTATTGTCAAAAAACGTATCTTTTCCTTTGCTCCTGCATTTTAAAATGTAAATGCTTAAGTAAATGACTGCAAAAATATTTGTATATAGCAATATGATAAATATAAAATGAGATGCTACATTTGCTTTGAAAAATAGAGTCGTAGTAATTGTTATTGCTGAAAATAATACAGCATTTTTAACTTTGCTCTTTTGCCATTGTCTACTATGGGTTCCAGAAAATAACGCAGCCAAAGCTATAGTGCTAAGCGCCAGATTAAGCAACGGGTAGGATAATTTATTGTTTAGTTCTTTTTTCAACCTCACAGACGATTTTAAATCACGCTTTTTGGCAAAAAGCAAATCTAATATAGTGCTTTCATTGCTATCATTTCCCTGCTTATTTGAAGCTATCTTTTCTATTGGAAATGATAAATTATAAAAATACAATGTACGCAGGCTATCTTGGTTTGTATCTTGCCTGCTACCATTATAAAGGACAAAGATAATTTTTTCATCTTTATTTAATATCTCTGCCCTTTCTGCAAAAATTGTAATTTCTTTTTCTGTTCCTCTTTTGTCGTATATAGCTACCCCTTTGAAACTATTATTTTTTTCCTGCTTATCTATATACAGGGTTACATCTTTAGTTATGCGATTAAAGGATTTTTCTTCTAATATAGATGAAATCATAGATGAGTTAATTAGCGTATTCTTATGGTTATGGAGTTTCCTCTTTGATAGAGGCTCTACAAACATAGTAATAAGGTAGGAAATAAGCGTGATAACAATAGCAAATTTTATTGCCGGAGAAGATATATCATACTTACTTACACCGCTAGTTTCCAAAACTATAATTTCGCTGTCTATGCTTAGCGAGTAGTAAACATACAATACAGTAGCAATTAAGGCTATTGGGAATACATAGTAAAAAATCGAGGTCGATTGAAGAAGTATAAATGTTATTATATTATGCAGTCCCAGATTTATTTTGAGATATTGATTAATAAAAGTAAGAAACTGTACAATTACTATTATAGTTGTAAGAGTGAATACTATCAGTAAAAACACCTTTGCTAAGTATAAAAAAATATATCTTGAATAAAGTTTCATTATCACTAAATATAACTATAGAGTATTTAAATATAGAAAAATAATTGATCTTGGTCTAGTAAATTATGTCGCGCAGTGAATGGTCTAGTAAATTAGGGTTTATTTTAGCTTCCGCTGGAGCGGCAGTTGGAATTGGAAATATATGGAAATTTCCATATGTTGTGGGAGAGCAGGGTGGCGGTGCTTTTATCTTACTTTACATAATTTTTGTATTTGCCATTGGTATTCCTCTACTCATTGCAGAGATTATGCTAGGTCGTTATGCTGGCATCAATCCAATTGATGGTCTCAAAAAAATTGCAGTCAACGAACAAAAGTCACCTCTATGGAGTATCTGTGGTTGGTTTAGTTTAGTTACTTTATTAATGATTTTATCATTTTATAATGTGGTGTCGGGCTGGGTTATTTTTTATCTTAAGCAGAGCTTGTTTAACTTATTGCCAAACGATACTGAGCAAATAAAAGCAGTGTGGACTAAGCTTTTAAGCGACTATAAAACTCAGATATCTTTTCAAGCTATCTTTATATTTTCTACAATGATTGTAGTAGCAAAAGGAGTAACGAAAGGGCTAGAAAAGCTAAACAACTTATTAATGCCTTTATTGTTTATAATGCTTATATCTTTGGTGTTATATTCGGGAACATTTACTGGAGCATTTGAGCAAACATTAAAATTTTTATTTAAATTTGATTTAAGTAAAATAAACAGCACGGTTGCATTGCAAGCCTTGGGACAAGCGTGCTTTTCACTCGCTATTGGCGCAGGTGCGATGTTTGTATATGGCTCGTATTTGCCTAAAAAGGTGGATATTACTAGTTCTGCTATTTACGTTGCGGTTATTCAGTTTATGGTTGGCATATTGGCAGGCCTTGCAATTTTTCCAATAATCTTTGCTAAAAATTTACCTCTAGAATATGGACCAGGCTTAATGTTTGTAGCAATACCAAATGCATTTTCTGGCCTGTTTATGTCGAGTTTTATTATTTCTATATTCTTCTCACTACTGTTATTTGCAGCATTGACTTCTTCAATTAATCTTGCAGAACCTTTGGTTGCTACCTTATGCGAAAAAACGTCATTAACCAGAACCAGAGCTAGTATTATTATTGGTATAATATCTTTGCTCCTTGGACTTCCATCTCTTTTGTCGTTTAATTTATTGCAAGGATATACAATATTTGATCGCTCGATTTTTGATGCCATAATACATATATCCACAAATTTCATGTTACCGATAGGCGCAATTTTCTATGCTGTATATGCAACTTTTATTCTATCTAAGTATTCTTCCGAAAAAGAATTATCCACAAGCACACTCTATTATAGGATTTGGTATTGGTCTGTGAAATACCTAGTACCACTTACTTTGATACTCATTTTGGTTACATAGCACTAATATTGATGCATGAATCAATAGTTTTGGTTCTGCCGCTTTATTTCTATACATTTTTATTATCAGATATCGTGCGTTGATATCTTTTTCGATCATTAGGGCTCAAGAAACTCTTTCTAAGCCGTATATTCTTTGGAGTAACTTCCAACATTTCATCGTCATCCAAGAAAGCAATGGCGTCCTCTATGGTAAGTTTTTTGGGAGAAATCAGGTGGATAGCCTCCTCTTTTAATGTGGTCCTTATATTTGTAAGCTGTTTGCCTTTAACTGGATTTACCTCAAGATCGTTGTTGCGACTATGGATACCGATAATCATACCGTCATAAACTTTCTCTTGCGGAGAAATAAACAACTTTCCCCTTTCCTGTATCGTCGCCAATGAATAGGCGGTAGCAAGGCCATTTGCCATTGATACCAAGGAGCCATTTTCTCTTCTCATAGGACTACCTTGACATGGTTTATATTCATGAAAAATACGATTTAAAACTCCAGTACCTTTGGTGTCGGTTAGAAACTCCCTTTGATATCCAATTAAATTACGTGTAGGCACATAAAAGATCATTCGAATCTTATCGTGGCCAGAAGGTTTCATTTCAATCATCTCTCCCTTTCTTGAAGACAGCTTTTCTACAACTATGCCGCTAAATTGACTTTCAACATCAATCACAACCTCTTCAACTGGTTCTAATTTTTCACCTGTTTCAGGATCGTCCTTAAACACAACTCTTGGCTTTAGAACAGATAGCTCAAAGCCTTCACGTCTCATATTTTCAATCAAAATGCCAAGCTGCAGTTCGCCCCTTCCCGCCACATCATAAAGATCCTTTTTCTCAAAGCTTGTTACATTGATAGCGACATTGCTTTCGGCCTCTTGCATTAATCTTGCCTGAATCATATTAGAAGTTACCTTCGTTCCCTCGGTGCCTGCGAGCGGAGAACTATTAAAACTGATAGTAATAGCCATCGTTGGAGGGTCTATCGGGACAGATGGTATTGGGGTTTCAATGCTTAGCTCACAAATAGTATCTGCAACGGATGTTTCTTTTAATCCAGCAATTGCTATAATAGAACCAGCTTTTGCCTCTTCTATGGGCACTCGTTCTATTCCTTTAAAGCCAAACAATTTTACTAACCGCCCATTCTCAATAATTTTGCCCTTCAAATTTAAAGACTTGATCGACATATTAATCTTGGCTGTCCCGCTATATACCTTGCCAGTTAAGATCCTGCCTAAATATGGATCTGCTGCAAGCAAAGTTGCAAGCATGGCAAAGGGCTTTTCTTTATCCACCTTAGTCTCAGGTGTGTATGAATCTATTTGGTCAAATAACGGCTTTAAATCCTTCCTCTCATCACCTAATTCTTTAGTTGCCCAACCGTCACGGCCTGCAGCATAAACAATTGGAAATTCAAGCTGTTCTTCGGTTGCATCTAACGAAATAAATAAATTAAAAACTTCATCAATCACTTCGTCGGGGCGCGCATCCTTTCTATCTATCTTATTAATTACAACTATAGGCTTTAAGCCCAGAGCGAGAGCCTTGGTTAAAACAAATTTCGTTTGGGGCATTGGCCCTTCTGCGGCATCCACAAGCAATAAACAGTTATCGACCATGGACAATATTCTCTCAACTTCTCCGCCAAAATCAACATGCCCTGGGGTATCAATAATATTCAAAAGCAAGTCTCCTAGCGTTATCGAAGTACATTTCGCGCTAATTGTTATTCCCCTTTCCTTCTCGAGGTCATTGCTGTCCATCAATCTTTCTGCGATTTCCTGCTCATCACGAAAAACACCACTCTGCCTAAGGATTTGATCAATAAGGGTCGTTTTTCCATGATCCACATGGGCAATAATAGCAATATTTTTAATTCTCTTTGTTGTCATATCTGTATATTTCCCTTCCTAAATAATAGCATGGCCTCTTAATTTGCAAGGCTAAGTCTAAATTTGATTCTTGTTTAAAAAGACTTTAGAGGCGATTTATTACCAAAATTTAGCAATTTTCTGAACAATGCCCGAAGCATACCATTCATATCTAAATTTTTCAATAACAATTCGATCTAGATACACGACGTAGAAACCATTCTGGCTTTGATGCTCCATTTTGCACAATTACCTTATTGTAGTAATTAACTACACTAAATCAAATCATGGGTTTTGAAGCTGAAATAACTATTACTGCTAACTATTAAGTGATCTAATAGCTTTACATTAATAGTTCCCAGCGCTTCTTGTACTGCTTTAGTAAGAGTTAAGTCTGATTTTGAAGGTTCTGTAACTCCACTAGGATGATTGTGTACTATAATAACCGAGCTAGCATCGTGAAATAATGCTGATTTTACTATTTCCCTAGGATATATGCTGACAGTATTTACCGTACCATGATCATGCAATTTATCTGTAATTAGAATATTTTTGTGATTCAGATATAAAGTATGCAACTTCTCTGTATTACTATAACCAATATTTGCTCTGATATATTCTATAAGCTTATCCCAAGATTTGATTATCGGCTTTTTTAATATTTGTTCTTTTGTTACATCGCTGATAACTTCCTGTAAAATTCTAAACAATATTATAGTTGAATTCCCTATATTTTGAGTTTGGATTAATTTTGATGGAGGGGTGTTTATAATTTTTCCTATACTACCAAATTCTTGTATTAGCTTTTTTGCAACTGGCTTTACATCTTTGCGAGGAATGGAATTAAATAAAAGCAATTCAAGGATTTCATAATCATGTAGTGTGCCAATTTTGGAGCGTAGCAACTTTTCCTTTTGTCTTTCTCTATGTCCAGTTACTAATTCTAAAGTCATCTCTATTTTGCCTTAATCATATGGTGGATACTTATACCCCTTGGGCGATATAGTAAATATTTCATACCCTTTTTCAGTTACTCCAATGGTGTGTTCAAATTGCGCTGAAAGAGATCTATCTTTAGTAGTAACTGTCCAATTATCATGTAAACTAAGTTTTGTTGCATATTTACCTGCATTAATCATTGGTTCTATTGTAAAAAACATTCCTTCTTTTAAAGTAAGTCCAGCGCCTTTTTCACCATAATGCAACACACTTGGTTCTGCATGAAACACCTTTCCTATTCCGTGACCACAATAATCTCTTACTACTGAATAATGATGCTCTTCAGTATAAGTTTGGATTGCATGCCCTATGTCGCCTAAAGTTGCACCAGACTTGACTTGCTCAATACCTCTCATCATTGCCTCAAAAGCTACAGTTACAAGCCTTTTAGCTTTAATAGATGGAGTACCCACAAAATACATTCTGCTAGCATCTCCATGATAGCCATCAACTATTACTGTGACATCTATATTTAATATATCTCCATCCTTTAATTTAGAATCATTGGGTATCCCATGGCATATCACGTGATTGATTGAAGTGCATATAGACTTCGGAAAACCTTTATAATTCAACGGCGCTGGTATTGCATTATGCTCGATTATAAAATTATGGGACAACTCATTTAATTTGTTTGTTGTTGCTCCAATTCTAACAAAGTCAGTGATATAATCTAAAACCTCTGCAGCAAGCCTTCCAGCTTTTCGCATTTTTTCAAACTCTTCCTTTGAGTGTATCTTTACAGACATATAATATTATTATATAAGTTTAACTAAATTCATTTTATATTGAATTTATGCATAATAATCAACATACAGCTGCGATATTAGTTATTGGTAATGAAATTTTATCAGGAAGGACACAAGATAAGAACACTCAATTCATTGCCAATGAATTAACAAAAATTGGTGTTATACTTAGAGAGGTTATAGTTATTCCAGACGAGGAAGGTATTATAATTAAGCATCTAAATAATTTACGCAAAAAATATAGTTATGTTTTTGCAACTGGTGGAATAGGATCTACGCATGACGATATTACTTCTAGGTCAGTGGCTAAAGCATTTGGGGTAAAATTAGTACGCAATGAAAAAGCAGTAAGCTTGATAAAGGCTCGTTATAAGGAAAAAAATGCTTCACTCAACGAAGAAGCATTTAAAATGGCAGATATACCAAAAACTGCAACCTTGGTTAAAAATGGTATAAGCGGGGCACCTGGCTTTGCTATTGAAAATGTTTTCATTTTAGCTGGAGTACCTTCAATAATGCAATCGATGTTTCAATATGTTAAAGAAAATCTTTTAGAACACGGTAAAGAAATTTTTTCGCATACTTTAACGGTACTAGTAGGTGAGAGCAATATTGCAACAAATCTTGCTAAGCTGCAAGAATCATTCAAAACTTTGCAAATTGGAACTTATCCTTTTATAAAGGATGATAGGTGGTGTACGCATGTGGTTATTAGAGGGCAAGAACTAACAAAAATAAATAAAGCTGCACAAAAATTAAAAGACTATATGAAGAAGAATAACATAGAATTTCACGAGGAAGCAGAATGAAGAGATTATTATCCGGAATACAACCAACAGGAATCTTGCATTTAGGCAACTATTTAGGAGCAGTAAAAAATTGGGTTGAACTTATTAATAAAGGAGATGAAGCTTTTATCTTTATTCCAGATTTGCATTCTATAACAGTTCCACAAGATCCAAAAAAGTTAAAAGAAAATGTCCTACTAACAGCAGCTACTTATATCGCTTGTGGTATAGATCCTAAAAAAAGCAAAATATTTGTACAATCTTCTATTGCTGAACATACAGAGCTAGCTTGGATATTGTCTTGTTTTACTGCAACTGGTTGGATGAATCGTATGACGCAGTTTAAAGAGAAATCGGCTAAATATAAAGATAAATCTTCCTTAGGTCTTTATATGTATCCAGTATTGATGGCGGCTGATATTTTGCTTTATCAACCAGATTATATTCCAGTTGGTGAGGATCAAAAACAGCATGTGGAACTTACTCGAGATATTGCAGAATCGTTTAATAGAACAATGCAGGTAGATTTTTTTAAAATTCCTGAGCCTTTAATAATAGGAGAATCAGCGAGGATAAAAAGCCTTAGAGATGGTACAAAGAAAATGAGTAAATCTGATGAATCTGATTATTCAAGAATAAATTTGGATGACGATCCTGATATTATCAGACAAAAATTTAAGAAGTCTAAATCAGATTCGATAGAGTCTATATATTATGATAAAAAAAACAGACCAGAAATTAGTAATTTATTGAGCATTTACTCAGCTTTTTCCGGCAAGAAAATTAAAGATATTGAGATTGAATATCAAAAAAAGCGACTAAGTGATTTTAAATCGGATTTAGCTGAAATTACTATTAATGCATTGAGCCCTATATCTCAAGAGATAAGGAAACTTATAAAAGATAAAGACTATGTTACTAAAGTTCTTAAACAAGGAGCAGAACAAGCTAGAGAGGTTGCTGCTGTTAATTTGCAAAATATTAAAAAAATAGTTGGATTATTTTAGCTGTTAACTAAAAATTAAATAAATATATGTACTATAAAAATGAAAAAGGTAATAATTTATACTGATGGTTCATGTTCTGGGAATCCAGGTCCGGGAGGATGGGCTAGCATAATAAGATATAAAGACTTTGAAAAAGAAATAAGTGGAGGCACTAAAGATACAACTAATAATAAAATGGAGTTATTAGCGGCAATAAAATCACTAGAACAGTTAAAAGAACGTTGTGATGTGGAGATATATACCGATAGCCATTACGTAAAAAGAGGAGTAACAGAATGGATGCCGAAATGGAAAGAAATGGGTTGGAAAAACTCAAAAAAGAAACATATAAAAAATATTGAATTATGGCAAGAGCTAGAACAGTTTATACAAAAACATCATATGAAGTGGTATTGGGTAAAGGCACATTCTGGTGATGAGTACAATGAAAGGGTGGATAAGCTTGCTGTAAAAGCAAGAAATAAGTATAAATGGTAATATATGAATATTATTAATAGAGCAGATATCTATTTCAATTATACAAAAATTGGCGAAGACCAATACGGTAATAGTTATTATGTATCCAAATACAGTAAAAACCCTGATACAGGCGACAATAAAAGAATGGTGGCCTATAGAGGAATTACAGAGCCTTCAAAGGTTCCACCAAAATGGCACGCATGGTTACACTATTTGGTATCAACAGAAGAATTGCAAAATGATACGAAAAAATATAATTGGCAAAAAGATCATATGCCTAACCTAACGGGCACAAAGCTTGCTAAATTCCCCTCAGGACATATTAGTTATGGAGGAGAGCGGGATAAAGTATCAGCTGATTATGATGCATGGAACCCTTATTTAAACAGTAGGAATTATGGATAATAAATTAGAAACTATAGTTGGTTTTATAGTATTAGTAGTAGCTGGGGGATTCTTGTTTTTTACCTATAAAGCTACTGATGTAAAAACAATGGATAATACTTATATCGTAAAAGCAAAATTTGACCAAGTAGAAGGTATTATTATTGGTAGTGATGTCAGGTTAAGTGGTATAAAAGTAGGGTCTGTTGTAGGATTAAAATTAGATCCAGATAACTATAATGCTGTTATGACAACTGCAGTGAATGCACACGTCAAACTTCCCATGGATTCTTCAATGAAAATTGTTACTAGTGGGCTGCTTGGAGGGAAGTATGTATTAGTTGATGTGGGTGGCAGTGAAGAAATGATCCCGTCCGGTGGAGAGATTAGATACACACAATCCTCAATTAATCTTGAAAGCCTAATCAGTAAATTCATGTTTAATTCGGATTCTAAAGAATCTGATACAAAGAAGCATTAAGCCTTAAATTCTAAACTGCTTACGTAACAATAAGGGCGCAATGAGGCATATTAAACTTAATCAAATAGATCCTTCACCTTTTTGAAAAAGCTAGTGGTTTCAGGATTTGATTTTTCATTATTTTCTACGTCAAACTCTTCCAGTAATTTTATTTGTTTCTTCGAAAGCTTCACTGGGGTTTCCACATGTATATGAACATACATACCTCCACGTGCAGTAGAGCGTAGTTTAGTCATTCCCTTATCCTTCAGTCTAAATGTATCTTCAGATTGACTACCTGCAGGAATGTTTATTTTTACTTTTGCACCATCAATAGATGGCACTTCTATACTTCCACCCAATGCTGCTGTAGTCATTTTTATTGGGACTTTGCAATGTAGATCGTTTCCTTCGCGTGTAAATATAGAATGTGGCTTTACTGACATAAATATATAGAGATCACCGTTAGGTCCGCCTCTATGTCCAGCTTCACCTTCCCCTGCAAGCCTTATACGTGTGCCGTCTTCTACACCTTGCGGAATATTTACTGATAAATTCCTTTCCTTTCTAAGCTTGCCAGAGCTATGACATTGTTGGCAAGGATTTTTAATAATCTGTCCTTCACCACGACAAGCATGACAAGGTCTTTCTATTGCAAAAAAACCTTGTTGAGTTCTAATTTTTCCTGAGCCACTACATGTAGAGCATGTGGTTTGTCTAGAGTCCTTGCTTCCTGTTCCCTTACAGGCTTCACACAATGTAGCCGCAGTAAATTTTATGCTTTCAGTTTTTCCTTGAAATGCCTCATCTAAGGATATTTGCATATTATAGCGGAGATCTGTTCCTCTTACTTGTGGCTGTGCTCTAGCTCCACCGCCTCTTTTTCCCCCAAGATCACCAAAGAAATCTTCAAAAATATCAGAAAAACCACCGCCTCCAGAGAAATTAAATCCTTCAAATCCTGCACCACCTCTTCCGCCAGCACCAAAAGGACCGCCAGCACCACCTCCGGTTCCTTGCCCAAAAGCGTCATGGCCGAATTGGTCATAAGCAGCCCGTTTTTGATCGTCTTTTAAAACGTCATAGGCTTCATTTATTTCTTTAAATTTCTGTTCTGCTTTTGCGTCATTTGGATTTTTGTCTGGGTGATGCTTAACCGCAAGCTTCCTATAAGCACCCTTTAACTCTTCTTTAGAAGCGCCCTTATTTACACCAAGAAGGTTGTAATAATCTTGTTTAGACATTGAACTATTCCTTAAAAAAAGAGGATGCTAAAAGGTCTTATTTTCCAATAATAACACCAAAAGTACATCCTCTTAACATCATACGATAACTTATTTTTTACTCTTTTTTTTGTCGTCATCTTTTACTTCTTCAAAATCAGCATCGACAACCTTTTCTTTTTTTTTCTTAGCACCTGACTCTTCCTTATCTTTCTGTTCGTCATTTGCTGTCTGATCTTGAGGTTGTTCAGAAGCTTGCTGTTGTTGCATAGCTTCACCAATTTTCATTGCTGATTTCATTAATGCCTCGGTTTTATTTTTAATATCCTCAACATTATCTTTTTCAATAACTTCTTTTAGCGTCTTAATATCAGCTTCGATAGTTTCTTTGCTGTTATTATCTAGCTTGTCTCCATACTCTTTTAAACTTTTCTCGGTTGAATGAACAAGGCTTTCAGCGTGGTTTTTAGCTTCAACTATGTCTTTACGTTCTTTGTCGTGCTCAGCATTTGATTCTGCATCTTTGACCATCTTTTCGATTTCATCATCGGTTAAACCACCTGATGCTTGAATGGTAATTTTTTGCTCCTTGCTTGTTGACTTGTCTTTAGCAGACACATGCAAAATACCGTTAGAGTCAATGTCAAATGTTACTTCGATTTGCGGAGCTCCACGAGGTGATGGTGGAATTCCTTCTAAATTAAATTGACCAAGCAATTTATTATCTGCAGCTAGAGGTCTTTCTCCTTGAAATACTCGAATAGTTACAGTTGATTGATTGTCGTCTGCAGTTGAGAATACCTGGCTTTTCTTGGTTGGAATTGTTGTATTACGCTCAATTAATTTCGTTAGCACTCCACCAAGAGTTTCTATCCCTATTGAAAGAGGCGTAACATCAAGCAATAGTACGTCTGTCACATCACCTTGAAGCACTCCACCTTGGATTGCTGCACCAACTGCTACAACTTCATCAGGATTTACTCCTTTGTGGGGGTCTTTTCCAAAAAAGTCTTTAACTTTTTGGGCAATTTTAGGCATTCTTGTCATACCACCCACTAGTATTACTTCGTCTATAGCACTGGTTTTAATCCCAGCATCCTTTATTGCTTGTTTACAGGGAATTATTGTTTTTTCAATTAAATCATCAACTATACTTTCAAATTTTGCTCTTGTTAGATTAATGTTTAAATGCTTTGGTCCTGAAGCATCAGCAGTAATATATGGCAAGTTGATTTCAGTTTGTGTAGCGCTAGAAAGCTCCATTTTTGCCTTCTCGGCTGCTTCTTTTAATCTTTGTAAAGCTAATGAATCTTTAGATAAGTCTATGCCACTATCTTTCTTGAATTCTTTAGTTAAATATTCTAATAATCTGAAGTCGAAATCTTCACCACCTAAGAAAGTATCTCCATTGGTGGATTTTACTTCAAATACTCCATCTCCAATTTCTAAGACAGAAACATCAAAAGTACCGCCTCCAAGATCGTAAACTACTATTGTCTTATTTCCGGTTTTTTTATCAAGACCGTAGGCAAGCGCTGCTGCTGTTGGTTCATTTATAATACGTAAAACCTCAAGCCCGGCAATTTTTCCAGCATCTTTGGTTGCTTGTCTTTGTGAGTCATTAAAATATGCAGGAACGGTAATAACCGCTTTTGCTACTTCTTCACCCAAATAATCTTCAGCAGTTTCCTTCATTTTTTGTAAAGTAAAAGCACTAACCTGGCTAGGGGAATATCTTTTATTCTTAGCTTCTACCCACGCATCTCCATTAGAATTTTTAATAATGTTATACGGAACTAATTTTTTATCTTTTTGCGTAGTTGGATCGTCATATGACCTTCCAATTAATCTTTTTATTGCAAATAGAGTGTCTTTAGGATTAGTTACAGCTTGTCTCTTTGCCGCTTCACCGACTAGCATTTCATCTGATTTGGCAAAAGCTACTATTGAAGGCGTAGTTCTTCTTCCTTCAGAATTCTCAATAACTTTAGGATTTTTACCATCCATAATTGCGACACATGAATTAGTTGTGCCTAAGTCTATTCCAATTACCTTGCTCATTTGTGCTCCTATTAATTAAATTAACTTTACTATTAGATATAGGTACTATTTTTTTAGTTACAAGATACCGTCAGATTAATACTGTCTATTAAAAGCAATTAAATTTTTTTGATACCCTTCAAAAAGGTATAGGCTATTAAACTTCCAGCTAAAGCAGTAAGAAGCTGAGGCCAACTCATCATTGTCGCTATTTTTTTAGCGATTTCCTTTTTCAAAAACAACTCTATTACTATTGAGCTGGTGCTAAATAAAAAAATAAATTTTAAAGCACTGGCTGTAATAACCCCCAACCAATAATTGGTTTCTTTGAGATAGTTAAAAATTATAACCAAAATAGTGTTTCCTACCATAATAAATGGAATCATAGGGGCAAGCACTGGTGGTAATAGCCCAATAGATAAAGCGACTAAACTCGGGAGCAAACCGATTAAAATTCCAGCTTGAACGCCTAAAAGGGCAGTTGAAACAAAAAGGTTGGCATTAACTATAGAGCCCGTGATTGCTTGTTGTCCGAATAAAGGAGCTAGTGTAGCAATGCTCGCTAGTAAAGCAAATTGGATAAAAAAAAGGATTTTCTCTTTATCAATTGTCAGAATGTTTGCTTGTTTCATAATTTTTATTTATTTAATGAATTTTTACTTCTCTCGACTTTTTTCTTAAAAACTTTGTATGACACACGCAATGAATCTTTTCTTTTGAATTAAAAAACTCCCGGTAAACCTCTTTTACCACCGGACTTTCATGGGCACATCTAATTTCTTTTTTAGCATCAATCTGGTAAAGGGCCTCTGCTCTCTTTTTTCTGATTTTATCATCAACTGGTACAGGCTGTCCACCCCCACCAATACAACCGCCAAAACAAGACATTATTTCTATATACTCATATAGTTTCGGATTTTCTTTTAATTTTTCTAAAATCTTTTTAGCATTTCCTATTCCATTAACCACTGCTATTTTAACCAGTCTATCCTTGATTTTTATTGTTGCTTCTTTGGCATCTTCCATTCCTTTTACTTTTTCAAACCTTACTTTTGGCAAGTTCTTTTTTGTCAATCTTTCATAAGCAGTGCGGAGGGCTGATTCCATTACTCCACCACTAACTCCGTAAATGACTCCAGCGCCGCTGGGAACACCTAGGGGATCGTCTGCTTTTTTAGGCACTATCTTTTTTAAATCAATTTTGTGTTTAATAAAAAGACAAGCAAGTTCCCTGGTAGTTAAAACATAATCCACCGGTTTCAAATTATTGATTTTTAGTTCTTCTCTTTGAATTTCATATTTTTTAGAAACACAAGGCATTATAGAAACCACTGTAACTTTTTTGGGGTCAATCTTTGCTTTCTCTGCCCAAAACGTTTTAATGAGTCCGCCTAAAATAATGTGAGGAGATCTAACCGAAGTTAAAAAGGGAATAAATTCGGGATAATAAAATTCTACAAATTTCACCCAAGAAGGACAACAAGAAGTAAGCATCGGTAGATTTTTATTACCCTCTAATCTCTCAATCAATTCTTTTGCTTCCTCGAAGGTAGTAAAGTCAGCGCCCACGCTAACATCAAAAACCTTATCAGCCCCCAGTTTTTTAATTCCAGCAACTAACTTTTCGGTAACTACTAAACCATAGGGTAGATTAAATTCCTCACCAATGCTGGTTCTAATTGAAGGAGCAAATTGAAAAATAACGGATGTCTCTTTATCTTGAAGGAGTTCTTCTACTACTTCAATTTGTCTTACTGTCTTAAAAGCTCCAGTTGGACAATGAACTATACATTGTCCGCAATATATACAATCTTTGTATATATCTTTTGAAGGAAGTACTTGAAAAAGATTTTCTCTTTTTTTGATTTCTAAAAAATTCACTCCTTGTTTTTCACAAACGTCTACACAATTACGACAATCAATGCATTTTGAACTGTCAAAAACAAGAGAAGGACCAAGTGGGTAACTTGGGTAATCTTTTTTTCTATCAAAGAATCTATCTGTTCTAACTTTGTATTTTTTAGCCAAATTAAGAAGTTGGCAGTTAAACTTCTGAATACAATCAGTGTCTTTTTCACAATGCTGGGCAAGAATTAGTTCTAAGTTAATTTTTCTAATTTTTCTAATTTTGGGTGAATTAGTGATAATTTCCATTTCAGGCTCTACTTTTGTAGAACAAGCGGTATGTACTCCCTTTTTTGCTTTTATTTCTACCACACACAAACGACAGTTTGATTTTATGTTTAGGTCTGAATGAAAGCAAAGGGCAGGAATGTCTATTTCATTTTCTTTTGCAACTTCTAAAACCGTCTGGTCTTTTAGACAAGCAACTTTTTTATTGTTAATAACGATATTAATCTTTTTAGTCATGGAACAGCTTATTAATTAAACTACGGAAAGGAACAACCACACCCTTGCCTAAAGCGCAAAAACTGCTTTCCTCTAAAACAAACAATAAGTCTTTTAGTATTTTTTTATCAATTTTTTCTTTTTCTATCATTTCTGCTATTCGATACACCCCTTCTCGGCAAGGAGTGCATTTGTCGCAATTTCCTTCAAGAAAAAAATCAATCCATTTTTTCATTAAAGAGAAAAGGTTAGTTTTTTTGCGATTAAAAACAATAATTGCTCCCGCCCCTCCAACTGATTGGTTTAACTCATTGGGTAATAAAATTTCACCAATTGCTCCTCCGCCTGACTGAATAAAAAAATCAAAGTTGGGCCAATTTTTTGTTTCTTTTAAAATTCGAGTAATTGAATAATTTTCTGATAGCTCATACACGCCTTGATTTTCTATTTCTCCGCTGACTGAATAAAAACGAGTTTTTTTGTAATTGCCTTTGACGATTTTAGCTACATGATAAAAAGTTTCGACATTATTAATTAAAGTTGGACATCCCCAAAGTCCAGATTGGGGAGGAAAGGGCGGTTTTATTCTGGGCTCTGATCTCTTTCCTTCGATGGATTCCAAAACAGAGGTTTCTTCGCCAGCTACATAACCACCTGTTTTTTTGAAAAGCGTAATATCACATCCACTTATTAATTTTTCCAATCTCTCTTTGAATTTTTCATAATAATCTTTTCGAAGATAGATATAAGCAGAACTGCCTTTTATAGTTTTAAGAGCTATTTTTATTCCTTCTATGACTTCTTCTGGATAATTTTCTAAGATAAACCTGTCTTTAAAAACGCCTGGCTCGCACTCTGAGACATTGCAAATAATATATTTTCTTTCTGCCTTAGTCGCCTTGACCATTTCCCATTTCAGCCCGGTAGGGAAATTAGCTCCTCCTTTTCCTAAAAGATTACTTTCTTTTAATTGCGTAATAATAGCTAAGCTATTCATAATTCTTACGTGCTAGCAAGTTAAATGAAAAGCACCTACAGCATTCTCCCCTTTTTCCATTCGGTCATTAAATATATTACATGCTGCAGCACTTTTTGCTTCAATAAGAGTTATTTTTAGTTTTTCTAATTCTTTTTTTGTCTCGCTTGCTATTTCCATAACTCCATCTGCTCCTGTTCCCACTATTAAAACATCAGGTTTGTATTTTATTATTTCTTTTAGATCTTTTATTAATAATAAATGTCCATTTTCTCGACACCAATTAGTTAAAACTTTATTAGGGAATAAAATTAAATCACTGTTATAAATTTCATTATCAACGATTATTGAACCAAATGTATAATTATCAATTTTCACAAAATACCAGGTAAACTTTCTACGTTTAGTCTCTTAAAAATGATACATCATTTTTTTTATAAAAACCACCCTAACGGTTTTGTTGGAGTAGTTCAGTATAAATGGAATTAACTACTACAGATAAAAGTAAGTGATTGACAAGACAATGGATTGTGTATATAAAGTTTAATTAGTTTTTAATAAAACTTCTTTTTAAAGTTAAGAAAGGGGAAGTTATATTGAGTTTTTTTAACCCTAGAGGAGGATAAGATGAGTGAAACACGTATTGATTTTTCAAGCGCAAATTTGGATTATACGAGCAATGTTAATTGCGAGGCCGACTTAGCAAAGCTTTATGAACAAGCGCAAACAACATTAGAAGTGGCGACGCAAAAAAAGAAAACTACAGAAAAAGCGCTAGAAGAGGCAAAAAAAGAAGCAGACACGAAAGCAGCAACGGATTCAGGAGTTTTAGCTACTAAAACTACCGAAGAATCAGAGGCACGCACCTTATTAACTGAAGTAGAGCAAATTAGGGATAAAGCCACTCAAGAGAGGTTAACTAAAGCAGACGAAAAAATTAAGGAGCTAGAAAATCAGCTTGCAGTTGATCAAAGTGATTTTAATAAAGCAGATGAGAATTTTAATAGCGCAACTGATGCTTTATTAAGGAGTGTTGTTTTCGAGGATGAGGCACCTTCCTTAATCCCTCTTGATGAGGATAAAAAAGAGGAATCAGACACAAGCGGTGATCAAGAGTATGTTAAATCAGAGAGCCTTGTTCACGAAAATTGTATTTGTATTGGTGGAGAAAGTTATTGTTCTGTTCCAGGTGATGGCAATTTTGTTTGTGGTAATTGTTGCTATTAAGTCTGGGCCGTCCGTGGAAGTGTAATGCTCCTCAAAAATAGGACCAGATGTATCTTGAATTAGCTGAACTACTACAATTTCTGAATATTAGTTTGACAAGGTGAGAAAGGGTGTATATAAAAGGGCCGGGGTTTACAAATAACATGGGAACCCCTTAACAATTATGTTAACCTTTACGTATAAAAATGGTAGGTGAAGCAATTCACTTACCATTTTATATTTCTAGATTTCAGAAATTTTAATATATATCTTTTTGCTCTAAACAAAGGAGCTAGTGTGCACCAGATAAAGTTGGGTAAATTGGATATTTAGAACATAGGTTCTGAACTTTTGTTTTTATATCGGTTTCAATTTTTGAATTATCCTCTGGATTTTGTATAAAACCATCCAGCACATCACAAATCATATGACCAATTTGAGCAAATTCTTGCTTTGCGAATCCTCGGCTTGTGCCCGCTGGCGAGCCTAATCTAATACCAGAGGTAATAAAGGGTGATTTAGTCTCTCCAGGAACGGTATTTTTATTACATGTTAATGATGCCTTTTCCATAGTTTGTTCGGCGTCTTTTCCTGTTATGTTTTTATCAGTTAAATCTACTAGCAGAAGATGAGAATCTGTTCCATCTGTAACTAATTTATATCCTCGATCCTGCATTGTTTTTCCCATAGCTTTTGAATTATCAATAACATTTTGGGAATAAAGCTTAAATCCAGGTTTTAATGCCTCGCCAAATGCTACAGCTTTAGCGGTGATAATATTCATTAATGGCCCGCCTTGTAATCCTGGAAACACTGCTGAATTTAGCTTTTTGAATAAGTCATTATTATTGGACAAAATCATTCCACCCCTTGGACCTCTGAGGGTTTTGTGAGTGGTAGTAGTAATAGCGTCCGCAAATTCGCTAGCAGAAGGATATAAGCCACTAGTTATAAGTCCGGCATAATGAGCAACGTCAGCAAGCAAAAAAGCTCCTACTTTATCTGCTATTTCCCTAAATCGTTTAAAATCTATTTTGCGTGGATACGCTGATCCGCCAGCAATAATGAGCTTAGGCTTCTGCTGCACTGCCAATTCTTCAGCTTGGTCATAATTAATCAAACCTGTTTCAGGGTAGACTCCGTAATGTACTGCATTGAACCACCTCCCTGAGAGATTTGGTTTAGCTCCGTGTGTTAAATGCCCACCCTCATTTAACGACATGCCTAGTATAGTATCACCTGGATTTAATAGAGCAAAAAACACCGCTTGATTCGCTTGTGAACCGGAATGGGGCTGGACGTTAGCGAATTCGCAATTAAATAATAACTTCGCCCGATCGATTGCTATTGTTTCAATCTCATCGACATATTCACATCCACCGTAATATCTTTTACCCGGATAACCTTCAGCATATTTATTAGTGGGCACTGTTGCCAGCGCTGATAACACCGCTAAGCTTACGATATTTTCTGACGCGATTAATTCGATCTGATTTTGTTGCCTCAAAAGTTCTTGCTTTACAAAATTAGCAACATCAGAATCTGTTTGTACAAAATCAGAAGTAAAGAAATTTGTTGGAATGGAAGTAGATTTGTTCATTGGAGGTTCCTTTTTTAGACATGTCCATGATGAAGATATTATATAATAGTGAAGTTAAACTCAAGTTTTATCAATTTTTTCTAGTCGTTTGAGATGCCTCCCCCCTTCAAAGTTAGTATTTAAAAAAGTTTTTACTATAGTAAGTGCTGTATTGTGATTTGTATCTTGAGCTCCAAATACCATAACATTTATATTATTATGTTGTCTTGCAAGTGCTGCTGATTCTGTGTCGCGACACACTGCAGCTCTTACATTTTTGAATCTATTAGCAGCTATTGCCATACCAACTCCTGTATTACAAATCAATATACCAATTGTATTGGCATCTTTTGCAACGGATTTAGCTACCAATTTAGCGTAATCTGGATAATCCACCTTTTTTTCTTCTGATTTAGTACCGTAATCAACAACCTTATAGTTATCCTTTTGCAAAGATTGTATTAATTTCTGCTTTAGAGTGAAGCCTCTATGATCAGATCCTATTGCTATTATTGTAGTCATAATTTATCATAAACTATATGAAATATAAACTTCCTTATCATGGTTCAAATTCATATAAAGGGCAAGTAGGAAAAGTATTAGTTGTCGGCGGTAGTGAAAAATATTATGGCGCACCGATTCTTACTGCATTGGGAGCTGAAAATTCAGGAGCTGATCTTATCACTTTATGCTTGCCGTCAAAACATGCAGATATAGCTCGTAATTATTCACTTAATTTATTTGTCCATGAATTTCAAAAAGATCACTTATCGTCAGCAGATGTAAAAGCAATCCTTGAACTGGCATCCACTCAGGATGTACTGATAATAGGAAATGGATTAGGGGAAGAAAAAGAAGCTAAAAAGGCGCTGCTTGATATATTGAGTAAAATAAAAATTCCTGTAGTGATTGATGCTGAAGGATTAGTCCCAGAGATTTTAGATATCAAACATCAATCTGATTGGATTGTTACTCCGCATAAAAAAGAATTTGAACGGTTGTTTAATTCTCTGCCTAACGAAAATACCGTGCAGCAACAAGCAAAAAAATATCATTTAACGATATTGGCTAAAGGAGTTACTGATATCATAGCCGATCCTTCGGGACAGCTTTATCAGAATAAAACTGGTTGCGCTGAGATGAGGGTAGGAGGAACCGGTGATGTTTTAGCTGGAATTGTTGGTAGTTTTATTGGACAAAAAATATCGCCTTTCGATGCCTGTTGTTCAGCTACATATTATTGGGGATTATCTGGAGAAGAATTAAGTAAAAAACACAAGTGGCTTACAGCACACTATATGGCAAGGAAGTTTTCTAGCTGTGTATGGCATGCACTTCGCTCACACAATGATTGAGTAGAGCAGTGCAGGTTAAATATTAAGTGGTCTATAAGCCGGATTTTGTACAGTAAAAACTGCGACTATCATTCATCTACAATTGTTATTACTAACAATTTTTAGCAACCTACCCGGATAATTAAGCTCGGAACCTGCTTCTTTTGTATAAATACAAAAACATTATCCCTATTTGGTCTTGCTCCTAGCAGGGTTTACCATGCCATTTTAGTCACCTAAAATGCGGTGCGCTCTTACCGCACCTTTTCACCGTTACCTTTAACAAGGCTGTATATTTTCTGTGGCACTTTCCCTCAAATCTTTCGACTTGGCTGGACGTTATCCAGTGCTATTATTCCGTGGAGTCCGGACTTTCCTCTTGTTCGTATTATACAAGCGATAGTCCAACCACTTAATACTTAACCTGACAGAAAGATACTATAAATTACCAAAATTTTCAAGAAAAGAGTTACACCAAAATCTCCCACCAAGTTTTTTAGCGCAGTAATCTTATGAAAATTTGATCACAAAAAAATAAGAAAAAAGCATTTTGAATGAAATTAATTGATTTCACATCCTTATTATCAAGAAATTGCATTA
>Ga0233431_1000813_pt1 | contig 62211 bp, 74 predicted proteins | sample SI_118_April2016_FD_179867 | JGI IMG/M metagenome (GOLD analysis project Ga0233431, IMG submission 179867) | Seawater microbial communities from Saanich Inlet, British Columbia, Canada - SI_118_April2016_200_MG | ecosystem: Environmental > Aquatic > Marine > Inlet | place: Canada: British...
CTAAATCAACAACCGATAGACGTCCAATCAATAACAAACGACCAGAAAGACGAGATACAAATAACAAACCAGTTAGAGATACAAGAACTAGATCAGCAGCTCCTAGGAAATTGAATGTTGATCCACGTCGTTTGGAAATCTATAAAGAAATGCTAGAATCATTAACAGGAACTCGTGCAGCATTATTCCTAGATGAACTAGGTGGAGTCATTGGAAAAGTTCCAGTCCCAGAAATGTTCAATGCCTTAAAACAAATTGATGCAGACTCTTTAATCATTGATGGAGAGATTGACCAGAAACTAGCAAACTTCTGCGCACAACGTGGTGTTAAGTATTTGATTGGATCAAAATTTTCTGGTAGAATCCAGTTCCCAGATAGTTTGACTCTATTAACCCAAGAAAATTTGAACAAATAAGATTTAAAAAACAAATCCAAGTAAATAAAAATTTCCGGGGCGAAAGCCCCAATTTAAACTTTTCTAATTTTCTTAACTAGTCTTTCAAGTTCATCTTTTCTAGCTCTTGGTCCCAATTCAGTACTGATATATTTAGCATATTTTTTAAATTTCACTTGCTTATCAGGAACAAGTTTTTCAAATTTCTTTTTCAACCCATGAACAGGATATAATTTAACATGAACATGATCTATTTCCAACCCTTCCAACACAAGAGCAGTCCTGTGAGTACCTAAAGCTTTGTCCAATTTTTTAGCAACTTTCTTAGCTACTAACAAAAGTTCAATATATTCTTTATTTTTCATATCAAAGGCATAGCTAGAAATATGTTTCTTAGGAATGACAATAGTCATACCCTTAGTGTTAGGATACAAATCCAGTATAGCTAGGTATTTCTTATCCTCATATACAACCCATCGAGGAGTTTTACCTTTGATTATTTTACAAAATATACAATCTTTCATAAGTCTAAATAAAGAAAGTAGTATAAAAATACAACTTAAATACCAACAAATCAAATTTCTATCATGAAAAAACCAGTCAAAAAAATCAAGAAACTATCTCAACGCGAAAAGCTTTCACGTATGAGAAAAGCAATTAAATTTACAGAGATAGGTTTCAAAGCAGCTAGATATTACTTAAAATCAGGAATTACCGAACGCATGCTTGCAGCCAAGATAGAGTATGCAATGCGAACTTCCGGAGCAACTTGGTTTGCATTTCCTTCTATTGTGTGTGCACATAATTTCAAAAACATCCACGCTACCCCAACTAACTACAAAATAAAACCCACTGACACAGTAATTATAGACATCGGCGCTAGCTACAAGGGCGTATGCGCAGATATGACTCGCACGTTTTGTCTACGCCCTTCTGAAAAAGTAAAAACCTTATACAACTTAGTAAAGCATGCTCATGATACTTCTGCATCATTAATGTGTCCCCGAGCAAAGGCAAGAATCATTGACAAAACCGCCCGTGATATAATTACCAAAGCAAAATATAAAATACCACATGGCTTAGGACATGGTGTTGGAACCCGCGTGCATGAAAACCCATCTCTAAAACCTCGTTCTCGCCACATCCTCAAGACAGGCCAAGTCGTAACAATAGAACCCGGCGTTTACCTACCAAGCATGGGAATTAGAATTGAGGACATGTATTTGATAACAAAACATGGCATAAAGAAGTTAACAAAATATCCAAGAAAACTTTAACAAAGACTACTGTCATCATCACCCTTAGCAATTATACAATCTGGGTCTTTACAATAATATTCAACAATATCCCCAAGTTTGTATGGTGATTGTTCTTTTCCACAATACTCACATGGATGTTCAGGTTTTTTCTTAAATAACAATTTAATGTTATCAAACATTTTATTCAATCTCTTTCAACTTTCTATCCAATCCATCTAACAATTCAGGTAAAGTTAGTGGATTTCCAACATTTTTAACCTTTTCAAAAACATTTTCATTTGTGCATGAAATCAGTTTTATTTTTTGCGAAGCGCAAGCTTTTTTCAAAGCAACATAGCTTTCAGCATTTGGTTTAAAATAACAATAATATTTTTTATATTTATGTGATTTTAGATAATTTTCTACCCGAGACTGCGTAACTTTCACATAAGATTTCTTCACAGCTTTAGTTTCTTCCCATTCAGGCCAATCATAACTATTGAAAGGATAACTATTACACAATTCAATAGGAACAACACCCGGACTGCTTAGGACAACCAAGTGAATCCTTTCTTCCAATTTCTTAGGAATTACTGATACAATAGCCTTATGCAACTTAGAATTCCAATAAGGTTTCCTAAACGCACATGGTATAAATAAAATAATATCTTTTCCTTTTGGAATAGTATGAAAACCAGAAACATAATCTTGCCAAACCTCGAAGTATGGATGTTTAAGTTGTTTCAATCCAGCTCCCACAATTTTAACTTGCTTCTCTGGCTGCCACTGCGGCCTGAAAACAAAATTATCAAAGAACACTTCCACCTTCAAACCCTTCACAGCTTTATCAAATTCTTCTTTACCAAGCGGCTTCCACTTACCTTTCAACCATAAATTAAAAAGTCCAGAATTAGAATGTGGATACAAATTACAAACAGCAACAGTATCAGAATATTTGTTTGCAAACTTTACTGAATCAGCTAAACTCTTTCGCACATCTTTTACATATGGCGGATTAGCCACTAAATAGGTCCGCAAAAAAAATCCGTGTTCATGCAAAACCTCAGCAGCCCGTATATAATTTTCCTTATTCATTATTCCCTTATCCAATTTCTTCAAAATATTATCATCAGCAATTTCCAACCCAATTGCAACATGTACTTTTACTTTTTTACTTTTCATATCTTTAAGATTGGTTGGAGTAACAAATTGTGGAAGCGATTCAACTACGAGATTATCAATACCAAGTTGTTCACATTTACGAACACAATAACTTCTAAAACCTTTATGTAATTGATTAGTATCAAAAAAACTCCCAGAATTAAAAATCTTCAACCACTTGACCCCTTTATGGCGCTTCAATCGACTATCAAGAAATTCTTTTAGTTCTCTCAATGACTTCTTCCTAGCCTCACGACAACCCCACCCACAAAATAGACAATTACCCCAAGAACATTTACCTGAATTGATTATCAATACCAGTTCATCCACAAAAAACACCTAAGAATACTTACTTCTTCTGGGATATAAAATAGAAAGTTGTATGATGTGGCTTCCGATTTTTAATAAAACCAAGACCACTTTCAACAATCTCAAGACCATGTGTTTCTATAAGTTCAGTGTATTGTTTAACCTGATTTCTAAACCAAATCACATATGGAAGAACACCCCTAACAGCACTTCCACACATATTAGATTTTATTGGATGCATAGGAACATCCCCGATAAATAACCCATTAGGTTTCAAAACACCAACACAGCCATCTACAATTTTTTGAAGTTCATCTGGTTTTTCCTTATAGAGATCAAATAACCAACCAACTGTGACAATATCAAAACTCTCCTTAGGCAATTTGATATCTCTAGCATCACCGACTACTAATTTAGAATGGACATGTTGTCGTTCAAACTCATTCCAACCACCATATTGTTCATCGAGAGTTGTTGTATTTTCCTTAACATAAGAAGTTGCTTTGTCATATGCATCATCATCATTCATACCACCATCAACAAATCTATCAATAAGAGCAATCTTATAACCCCATTCAGTATATACCATATGCGTACCTGCCCCAACATCTAGTAATTTCTTTTTTTCAAGATCAGGAACATCCCTAAAGAGATCCCAATGCCCATACCCACGCGGAGACAGTATTGTCCAGTTTCTAAACATAAAGAAATGCAACAAACTAACATATTTAAATTACAGCGTAACCAACCACATTCATGTTTGAGCTAATAGATAGAGATGGATTAGGGCGTATAGGTAAGTTTTCTTTCGACCGCCATTCAATAACCACCCCAACAATAGCAATAGTAGTCAATCCAAATCGCCAAGTAATCCCACTAGAGATAATGAAAAAAATCGGCGTAGAGCTGATAATTACTAATGCTTACATAATCAACAAAAATGAGGAAACCAGAAAGGAGTTTAGCAAATCAGGTCTTCATAAAACATTGGGATGGGATGGTCCAATATACACCGACTCAGGAACATTTCAGATGTATAGTAGATCATTAAAAGACCTACCAAACAAAAAAATAATTCAGTTCCAGAAAAAAATCAAATCAGATATAATCACACCTGTTGACGTATTCACAGTCCCTTCAGATAATAAATCCATTGCTCGCAAAAAACTAAATGAAACAATCAATCGAATAAAGGAAGCTTCTAAATTAGCCAAAAACAATTTCAACTGCCCAATACAGGGAGGTCGGCATTTAGATTTAAGGAAGTTAGCCTGTAAAAAGTTGAGCAAGTTTGATCCTTTAGTTTATTCAATCGGTGGAATAGTTCCCTACATGGAGCAGTACCGTTTTGCCAAACTAGCTGAAATAGTTCTTACATGCAAAACAAATCTACCATTTAGTGTTCCCGTGCACGCTTTCGGAGCAGGACACCCAATGGTTTTCGCGTTCTTAACAGCATTAGGATGTGACTTATTTGACTCAGCAATGTATTCATTAGCAGCTCAGCGAGGAGCATATCTAACAACCCAAGGAACAATAATCGCTGATAATTTAAAAGAATTCCCATGCACATGTCCAGCTTGTTCATGTACAACTGTTCAAGAGTTTAAAGCCTCCAGTCTATACCAAAAAGAAAAATTCCTAACTCTACACAATCTATATGTAACTATTGGAGAAATCAGAACAATTAGACAAGCAATTCATTCTAACAAACTGTGGGAATTGGTACAAATTCGTGCTCGTGCACATCCTAAACTTCTAGAAGCATTACAGTCAATATTACAAAACAATGGAAACCAGTTTATTCCATATGAAAAAATGTCTAAATCTTCAGCATTCTTTTACTCAGGTAACGAAAGCAACTTCAGACCAGAAGTTATAGATGCTCAAGCTCGTGCAAAAAAACTAGGTAAATCATCCAAGCATCCATTTTGGCAATCCGTACCTCTAGGTTTGCGTTCTACTTATCCATTTGCACAATCAATTACTCCAGGCGGATCAAAATATCCTTGCTGTAAACCAACTAAACAAATAAAAACAATTTTAGATTATCAATTTGGTCGCGGTGCTTCTAAAAAGTTCACTTCTCTCCAACTAGAAGTTTCTAAAAAAACAAATAGAATACGTCGTGTTCGCAAGAACGGAAAACTATTAGGAACAGTTAGACCCTCAGATGGATTATTTGTTCCAACATTTGATGGAGCTAAACTATTAGGCAAACACATAAAGAAAGTACAAGTAAAAGACAAAGAAGTTGTAGGATTTATAAAAATAGGAAAAAGTCTATTCTCAAAATTCGCATTCCCATCTAAGGGAATCCGTCCAGGTGAAGAAGTTGTAATAACATTTAGAGGTAAGCCTCTAGCTTTGGGAACAACAAAACTATCTAGCCTAGAAATGCAACAATTCAATCGCGGAATGGCTGTAAAAGTTAGGAAGAGGAATTAATCAATATTTAAACTTCAGTAACACCTTTCTACAGATGCACACATTAACAAGATATCAAACTAGACAATTAGAAAAACAGCTATCAAAATTAAAATCTAAAACAGATTTATGCAATAGCTGTGGTACTTGCTGTACTAACACAGTTCCGATGATGTATATAGAATTTGCATATATTATACAGGGATTAACACCGGGTGAAATTAAAGAAAAACTAAGTGCCCAACCACAACAAACAGAAGAAACATATTGTTTATTTCTAGACGAACAAAAAAGATGCGAAATTTATGATAGACGACCATATGTGTGTAGAGTATTTGGGAAAACAGAACAATCAAAAATAATAAAAGATCTAGAATCTGAAAAAATAATTGATAGTAGTAAAACTTGTGTATTATTATACGATGATATCAGCGAAGCAGTAGGAATAAAGATCGTTGGATTGAACAACACACTTCCTATTCCAGAAGAGTACCGAGGTCTAACTGAAAAAACATTCCAACAATGGTCAGAGATAGTTTTCACTCCAACCCAGCTTTAATCAATCCATCAAATAACGGATTAGGTTGCATTGGCCTTGAAGTAAACTCCGGATGTGCTTGAGTTGCAACAAAAAACTTATGATTAGGCAATTCCAAAAACTCCATCAACACACCATCTTCACTCCTACCTGAAAACACTAATCCCTTTTCCTCTAGTTGTTTAATAAATTTAGGATTGACTTCAAATCTATGACGATGACGTTCTTTAATTTCAGTTTTACCACCATAAAGTTTCTGAACCAAACTACCATCTTTCAATATAGCTTTCCACCCACCCAATCGCATAGTTGCACCATAACCTTGTTTTTTCAAAATTTCTTTTTGCTCTTCTATAATTGCAACCACAGGAAACTTCGTTTCAGTATCAAATTCAGTTGAATTCGCACCTTCCATTCCACAAACATGACGTGCAAAATCAATTGTTGCCATTTGTAGTCCTAAACAAAGTCCTAAGTAAGGAATATTATTTTCTCTACAATACTTAGAAGTTAAAATTTTTCCCTCAATTCCAGATTTACCAAATCCTCCAGGAACAATAACACAATCCATGTTCTTTAGTTCTTCAAGATTACCAGGATTATCTTCATATTTTTTAGCATCAATCCAAATAATTTCAGGCTGAACATCATTATTCCAAGCAGCGTGCTTAACAGCTTCCAACACAGAAATATAGGAATCTGTCAAATTGAAATCACCAATATCAAAATATTTTCCAACAATTCCAATTTTCACTTTTTTAGTCAGTGAACTAATTTTATCTACATATTGTTTCCACTCAGTTATTCCATTTTCCTTTCCTTCCAGCTTGAAAAAATCTAAAATAACTTGATCCATTTTCTGATCTTTGAAAACTATAGGGATACTATAAACACTCTTCACATCAGGATTAGAAAATACTTTTTCCAGAGGAATTCCACAAGTAAAACCAATTTTCATCTTACGATGATCATCCATTGGTTTTTCTCCTCGTCCAATAACAATATCAGGAATTATACCCAATCCCCGCAATGCAATTATAGAATGTTGCAAAGGCTTAGTCTTCATCTCACCTAAGTGTTTAGGAATAGGCAAATAACCTATATGCACAAACATAACTTCATGATTAAATCTTAACTGTCTAGCAGCTTCCAAGAACAAAATATTCTCATAATCCCCAACTTGCCCACCAACCTCAATTAAAACAAAATCAACTTTTTTCTCTTCAGCAACATCTAAAATCATTTTATTAATTTCATCAATAACCTGCGGAATTGGCTGAACAGTTTTCCCTAAATATTCCCCTCTACGCTCTTTACTCAAAACTTCCCAATAAACTGTTCCACTAGTAATATTATGATTCTTCCCAAGAGTAATATTCAAAAACCTCTCATAATTACCTAAATCCTGATCAATTTCTCCACCATCCTCAGTAACCCAAACCTCCCCATGTTCAGTCGGACGCATAGTACCTGCATCTCTATTTAGGTATGGATCTATCTTAAGAGCAGTAACAGTATAGCCATGCCCTTGTAAGAGCTTACCAATAGACGCAGTAGTTATTCCCTTTCCTAAGCCAGAAAGCACTCCACCAGTAACAAAAATAAATTTAGTCATGTAAAACCACTCCTAATTATTAGATAACTATGCGCAGAACCAAGCCATTTCCAAATAAACTCCACGCGCATACGATACTTACCAGCCTAACACTTAAAAAGATATTCGTGCTTGAGTAGATAGTTTATAACGTACATGACCATATACTCCTACATCATATGGTTTCATGGGGTGTATATACCCACATCTGTGAGAGTTCAGTACTACAAATCAATAAAGCCCATTATTCTTTAACCAATAGCCAATTTAACCCATCCACAACCTTTAACTACTTCCGTAACCACACTATGTGACAGGTGGTACATAATGAGACCTATCAGTCAAAAAACTCTTAGATACATACAGCAAATCCTAGATTTGCTCCGAAATGTAGACCAACTTCATATCAGAGGAATAGCTAGATTCATCGGTTGCCACCACGTTACTGTATCTAGAATTCTAGACAAGTATCTAGACAATGTAATAGATGTTCGAGAAATCGACCAATTCGGAATTAGAGCCAAGTTAATTAGCCTGAAGCCAGATAAACGAGCTACTACTTTAGAAGACATAATTCACTATATAGAGACTAAGCGTCGGATACGTGGATAATAAAATACCATATCAGTCTTCATATGAATGTTCATATATGCCCCGATCTTCATATTTTCTATATTTCAGTCAATATTAATATTTTTAATTCGATATCAGCTAGATATGCTCATATTCTGAATATCGTGATAGTTATTATTTTGTGTATCCAGAGCCCAAAACCCCAAAAATCGCGTATATTTTCATCTAGACATCATACTGATTTCTGTTCGAAATCGTGAGAGCTTCGAATTATGATTCTTATATCCAACCTTCACGGCAACTTCACGCCATCTTCACGTGAACTTCATATGAAGGTCTCATAATTCCACTATTAAAGTTAACATTACACATACATTCACGTGAACTTCACGTGAACTTCACGTGAACATCAGCCATTTCACTCGACCTTCACGCGATGTTCACGAAACCTTCACGTTAAAATCGAAGTTCACGTTCCAAAGAAAATTTTTCACAGACCTTCACGCCAACCTTCACGGGATCTTCACGTAGGGGCGATTAAGCAAAACACCAACAAATCAAAACCCCAGAAAACAACCACTTGCACCATCTTACGCCCAAATCTTTAAATATGCTCGATGTGAAATAAATGTATACAATTCACGTGAAGTACACGACAACTCACGTGAACATATGAAGGTAACGTGAACATTCACATGACCTTCACGTCCATATGAAACACACGTATTGGAACGAAGATTCGAAGAATCTTCTAGCTATGAGCGAAACGGAGTTAATTCAATGACAGCATTTGAAAAATTCAACTGGGACACAAATCCTTTTGTTTTGAAGATAGATCCTAAGCTTTTCACAGGTTATGAGGGGGCTGTCAATACAATTCTAGATCATATAGAGAATCGTCATAAAATAGCTCTAATCACAGGATCAACAGGTAGTGGAAAAACCACTATTCTGCGATGGCTAGAAACCCAAATACAAGGAGTGTCCACATTATACATTTCAAAACCACCAAAAGACCCACAAGAATTCATCAGAATATTTACTGATATCTACAGACCTTCTCTATTAGAGCATTTTCTAAACAAATCCCCAACATTGTACACTCTTCCAAAATACGTAAATGAAAAACTAAAAGGTCAACATCTCCTTCTTTTGATAGACGAATCACACGAAACCAACAAAGATGTCATGGAATGGATACGGGTGCTAGTCGATCAAATAGAGAATGTAACACTTATTTTAGCTGGGTTACCAGTTCTAGAATCAAAAATAAAAGAAAATTTACAAACCCTTGATCAGAGAATAACATCTCGAATACGATTAACATCTTTAACAGAACCCGAGACCGTTGACTTCATTCGTAAGCGAATTCTCAGTGTGAGTGGTCAGGGTTTCAAACCATTTACTGAAGAGTCCATACACAAAATTTATCATCGTACCGGTGGATTCCCTCGTGAAGTTCTAAAAATGTGCGATCGGTTGATTACTAAGGCATTTGAAGACCAATTAAATGAAATTTCTCCAGAGGACATAGAAGAGCTGCGTGAACTCCCAGAAAAAGTGAGAGTTAACGAAGAAACAGTCAAATTTAGCCCTCGTCCACCAAGTTCAGATCAAATACAAAACCTACCATTTCGACAACGCCAGATTTTAGAAATTCTTTCCCGTGAAGACTGGCAATCTCCTGGAACTATAGTAAGCGGTCTAGACCTAGAAAAATACAAATCTCGTGCACATGCAGTCCGTTCAGTAAACAACATCCTACATCGCCTAATGCTAGATGGTTATGTTCAACGAGAATCCCGTGGAAAGCTCTATCTTTACAACTTAACACCAAAACTTAGAACAGTGTTTGTTAGCCAATAAAATCCATTTTTCATGAATATTTTTTCTTCAATAAAACCCATAAAAAGATTCTTTTGTGAGTCAGTAAGTTCTGTATTTATTTACTAGTTCTTTCAAACTTCTCCTATGCAAAAAATAATATTTCTAATCGGTCTACCAGGTTGTGGCAAAGGGACAGTAGCAAAGTTCATGAAAGGCTACAAAAAATTCCAGTTCGGTGACATTATCCGCGCCGAATGCCGAAAAAAGTTTAAAGATAAAACTCCCGAGCACATGGAAGCAACTGTCAAGTGGTTCCACACAAACGGGCGAGAAAAACTTTTAGCCTCTCGTATGTGGCAGAACGTTATAGGAAAATCCAAAGTAGTTATCGACGGCTGTAGAAACAAGCGACAGTTTACACATTTCTGCAAGTTAGCTGGTCAGAAACCAACAGTAGTTTACGTCTACTCCCCACGAACATATCGCTGGAAATTAATTAAAACCAGAGGAAGAAAAGATTCTGGTACTCGTTCTTATTTAATCGCTCGCGATGCACGCGAACTACGCCAAGGTTTGACCTACATGATCCACCAATCAGATTTCCGCGTAAGCAACCGCGGAACTAAACTCCAGTTAAAAAAATCCACCCAGAGCCTAATGGAAAAAATAAACTAGTTTTTTCGCTGCTTTTTTTCAATCGTTTTTTGGTGCAACTTTTTATCAATTTTTGCTGGAGCTTTTTTCTCCAACTTCACCAATAAAAAGGTCCTTTAGACTATATCTCGTTCAGAAATTATTACAAAGTCTCCTACAGATTTAACAGCTGAAAAAGGAATCAATGGTCGTCCATCATTATCCTCTTGCAACCCTAAATCAGTGATAGAACGAGTTGGCTGAGAAATTATCAAATTCATCAATTCTCCACTTTCAGCAATGAAGTTCAAATCTCCTACTACTCCAAAACGTTTACCAGTTTCTTCAGAAACAATAACTTTTCCTATCATTTTTCTAGTACCTACACGATCAGTAACCATTAAATCACCTACCAAACTATCTAGCCGCGTAAATATAAATACTTGATATCACTTCTTCCCTTCCAGATCTTCCACACCATTCTCAGTAATCCTCACCAAACATTCACCATCTGGCAAATGCGGACTATCCACCAGTCTACAAATTCGCGTTCCAGCCTTACTTCTACGCAAATAAATCCTAGTTTTCGTCGCATGATGTAATACATGCCCACCAACCGCAGTAGTCGGATCGCCGAAAAGCAATCCAGGATTAGACATAACTTGATTTGTAACAAATACAACTAAATTATAACCCTCAGACAATTTCTGCAAATCTTTAACATGTTTACTTAACTTTTGTTGTCTGACAGCGAGTTCCCCTCTACCTGAGTAGTCTGTTCTAAACTGACCAGTTATAGAATCAACAATAACCAATTTAACATTCTTTTCCTTAATCATCTCAGCAGCTTTCTTAATCAAAATTATTTGGTGATCAGAACTATAAGCGCGCCCAACAAAAATATTTTCCAATACTTTCTCTACATCCAGTCCACGTGCTTCAGCCATTTGCTTTATTCTCTCAGGCCTAAAACTATTCTCACTGTCTATATACAAAACACTTCCACCCATACCACCCTCTTCTACAGGAAGCTGTACAGTAACTGACAATTGATGTGCAATTTGCGTCTTAGCAGAACCATATGCACCAAACACTTCAGTAATACTTTGTGATTCAACCCCACCACCAAGCAATTCATCCAACGCTTTACTACCAGTAGAAACTTTACCAATAGCTTTTCGCTTCTCCATAATAAACGTAGCAGGTTCATATCCTTCGTATAAACTATCTCGAGCAATAACAATTATTTTCTGAGCAGTTCCTTCACCAAGCCCAGCAGTTTTAATTAATTCATTCTCAGAAGCCATAGCAATTAATCTAGGATCAGAATACCCAGCTTTAATTAACTTATCAGCTGTCTTATCCCCTACTCCAGGCAAATCAGCCACTGTATCATATTTTTTCTTAGCCATATCAAATCACCAAATTATAATTTATTATCAACTCACCATTTAGCGTCTTCCTCTTCAGCCATTCTGATTTCTTCAGCTTTCTCTTCAGCTCTTAGTCTATCTCTTTGGTCACAATCCACTGAAGTTCTTACCCAATGAGCATGCCTTTTCTTCATAGCATTTCCAATTCTTTCAGCAAGTTCAGTTTCACCTAGTTCGTTTGCAACATTTTTCATAGCAATATAACACTCACTAAAGTGGCAACCCATAGCACTTACCATACAAGCACGACCGTTAGTATCGGGGTAATCAAGACTTGATTTGATGTTCATCCAATCACACTCATCAAACATATCATCATACTTTTTCTTAACTTCCAATTCATCCAATCCAAAAAACAAACCAACCTCAAAAATAGCATAACCAATTCTTTTTACTAATTCGTACTTTCCAGTATATTCAGCAACTGCCGCCAATGCCTTAGGACACTCATTTGCTTTACAATGAGCTTTCTCATTCTTACCATGAACCCTAATTAACATTTGACAATAGTGTGGGGCAGTAACACCTTTTTCTGCATTACACAATCTCCTATCATCACATCCTATAAAGTTTTTTAAATATGATTCAGATACTTCTTCAATTGGTAAACCATGCTTGTTCGGTTTCAATGTCTCTACGTAACAACATGAACACATCTCAGGACCACGATTATTTACAGGAGTGAGATCCTCACCAGGTTTTAGATATATTTTTTTTTGTTGCCTTGGTCTGTTATGTTGTCTCATATTTCGATTCATATCATATCACAACTCTTCTAATTTCTTAAAATCATCATAACATCCCATGTCTTTTGAAGTTTGTATCTTTCCTTTGGGACAATTACGCGGATCACAATAACAATTATCTATAAAATGATCAGTTAAAATCCCACATTCGTATCCCTTCTTTCCTCTAACTTTCTGTTTTTTTTCACACCCAGGAAACAAACTCTGAAATGCCTCTACAAGTTTATACCAAGGAAGTTTTTTTTCATCTCCTTTCAACACCAAACGCCGCTGAGCATAACAATTGCAGTGATGTCCAGGATAAAATGCCCTCACAGGAGTTTTTACACTAACAGCACTTTTTTTTATTTCATGACCATTAGGAGACTGGTTTCTATATTGTTTTTCTTGATAAGTACCTGGCCTATGATTCATAATGTCACTCCGGTGCAAAACCCTTTATTAGTTTCTCAACTTCTTTTTCAGTATCAATTTCCTCAACTTTTGAAACAATAAACTCATTTCGATTAAACATCTGGTTCTGACGAACCCGTCCTTCAAAAATAAATTCCTTACCCAAAACATCAACACATTCAAATAACTTACCCCGTCTTTCAAGCACTTGATCCATATCCATTCCCAAGAACTTCGCAGCTACCTCTCGGAAAAAAACTCCCCTAGTATTTCCACTCCCATCATCAATCACCCCAGAAACAACAATAGAAAAAGTAGGTTTAACTTCTCCATGATCTTTACAATTAAATTTACCATCTTCCTCTTTTGTCCGTGAACCACACTTAGGACAAACTTCATAGTATTTTTCATTTTCAAAAAGCTGTGCAACCATTGCCTTTACTCTATAAGACCCACCAGGAGAAAAATCAGCAACACATGTTTTTTTAGGACCAGTAGAAGCAACTTCTCCCACTTCCGGTAACCCAACACCTTCAATCTTTTTGATCCCACCAGATTTACCAACTCTTACTTCCAACTCCCCACGATTATTTTCCTTAGCATATCCACCAAAAATTTCAATAGCCATACCAGGCTCCAATTTATCTAGAACTTCAGTCTGCTCATTCCACAAACTCATTCGAGCACTACCACTCTCATCACCCAAAATAACATTACCAACTTTGAATTTCCCAGTTTTACCATCATATTCCTTAGCAGGAAATACCCGAATAACTCTAACATGTAATGTAAAAGCCCGACCAGCTGCAATGTCTTTTACCTTAACCTCTACTCGTTTTCTCTCCACTAAATCCAATCCAAGTTCCTTAGCAACAATATAAGCAGCACCTTCTTTAGAAACTAAATTAGTCAATTCTTGCTGTTTCTTCAAAATCAATTCTTCTACGTCTTCCTGAGAATGTTTAGTTGATTTAACAATTCGATCAATAAGAATTTCCAGTGACATTCCTATCTATATGCGACGAAAACATAAATACCCCTATAGTAATTTTACTAAAACTTTTTGACCCCTAAAACCCATACAGTTTACCTAACCAACCGAACAGCTTTCTTAACATCTTCCATAAGAACAGTTTTCCTCTTTCTAGCCCGAGCATTACAAGCAGCTTCAGCAGCCAAATCAGCAGTTATCTCCTCTAGCAGCGTTCCAAACTCCTCTACACCTTTCTTACTAACTCGCATGTTGCTCTTCTTTAACATTCGTTCAATAACAGCTTTAGGATAGTGCATAAGAATAATTAGAACCATGGATTTAAAAATCAAAAATATTAATATTCAAACCTTCACAATCCCCACCAACCACCAACAGTTCGTTTAACACGCGATTTGTACCTTTTTTGCAATTCTTTCCTAAACCTTACATATTCTTTACCTTCTTTACCATGTTTGTTCTCAACAATTGCTAATAATGCATAATAACATCCAAAAGGTGTGCATGATGTACCTGTAATTTGGCATATATCATCATTACCACTATAATCACAACCCCTTACCCTATCATCATACACCCCACAAGCAACTTCCTCATCACCCGGCTCCTCATTAAACAAAAGAACATGTTGTCCAATAAAACTAATTACACGAGTTGGCATAGAACCACAATACACTCCAACAGATTTATATCTCACATCCATTTTTTAACCCAAAACCAACTAACCCAAAAATGTGAGTTTTGAAAATCACAATAAAAAACACATGAACTAAAATACATATATCAAAACATATACATTACAAAACAACCATTCAAACATATATACCAAAACATATAACAAAAATTGTGAGACTTAGGACTTATATACTTAAACCTATATATCATAGTATATAGAAAACCCTTAAATAGAATGAAATTAAATAGAAATCTAGGTGTTGTTGATTGAATATGAATAAGAAAGAAAAAAATTATTTCGAAAACTTATTTTTACATTCTAAACCAGTGCAAATGCTCGTTTCACTTAAACATGATTCAGTAAAGTACGCAACACAAGTATCCAAACACGTTGACTGCACATATTCACACACAGTTAAAGTTCTAGACATGTTCAAGCGCCTTGGATTAGTAACTTTCGACAGAAAAGGTAGGGTAAAACTAGTAAAACTTACTGATCACGGCACAGAAATCGCACATGATTTCGAAGGATTGAAAAGAAAATTCAATCGAATACATGGAAACATAAAAATACCAAAAATAATGGAAAAACCAAAAACAAAAATAGCTAAGTAAGCTTCTTTCTACTATAGTAGTCCCAGACACTTGTCGTTAATATCTATTCTTGCCAATACACCTATATCAAAACATCTAGCCCATAGGTGCAGATATGTCACTCACTGACATCTCTCTACTACCAACTTTAGTTAACTTTATTACCAAGGACACTTAATAGTAATCTAACAAAAAGTGGTAATATGCAAGAATTTTTTACATGGTTATACGGTAGATCTGGAAGAAATAGTCATATTAGAGAGATGGCTAAAAAAACTTTAGAAATGTTAAAAACACAACAGTCTATGGAACATGTAGAACTTTGCCAGGCTCTGGGGATTGGCTTTGATCAGTACAAAAAGCCCAAAAGAACATTCTATTCAGTCGTAAACCCACTAGTAAAAGTGAGACTTGTCCAGAAAAAAAGGCTATATAATAAAGGCAGCAAGAAATCCTATAAAACACATTATTTATTAACTCCTTCTAAATTCAACGGCTACATGACTCGTGTGATAGAAGAAATTCATTCGAATGTAAAATAAATTATTTTCCCACTTTAAGGAAAATAATAAGAAAATCAAAAAACCAATACACTAAACTATATACTTTTTTATTATATATTTTTCAATAGTATTAATCGAATCCATATATTCTAAACTATATAACAAATACCCGATATCAGAACCTACATATTACAACATATATACCATAACCTATATATCACAGAACATACATTACATCGCCTTAGGCGAGAAAAACCCTCACTCAATTGTGAGAGTTCAGGCAATTGAATTAGCCAGTAGAGTCAAAATTTTAAACTTTAGAATTTGTTACTAACACACCCAAAAACCAACCTTCACGCGAGAAATTCAATGCCCCATTCTACCATTCTTATGATTGCTTCCATGGTGTAAATGCAAAACATCAGCTAAATGAATAATACGTTTTTTTATTGTTTCGTGATTAATGTCACCATCTAATGCACGGTCTACATGACTATCTACTGGAACATTACGGCCATCAATAGAAAAGCATTTTGTATGTCCAGCACGATCTCTAGTATAGATTGCTTTTATTTTCCCATTACCCAAATTCCCAGCAAACCATTCATCATCACTCCCACAATCACAAATATATGGCTTAACAACACCAGATTGTAATATTCGACCAATACCTACAGGAACATCAATTTCTCCATAGACTACATTATCTCTAATATTCCCAGCATACAAAAATACAATAGAAACAGTTTCAACCTTTTTAGCATCCATAATGTCTTTCATGTAGTTTAATCGAATACTATTAGGTCGTCTATTTCTAGAAACACCTTCTGTAAATCTTCCACCAACCCAATCATCAGGAAGATTTTCTATTCCATATTTTTTCAAAAAGAAGTTATATAATGCACCTTTAGTTTCAGAACTACTAACGTACATACTAAAATTCTGTAACCAACATTTAAATAAACCTTTTAAAAAAAGCTTTAGCAAAAATCCTACAGCTAAAGCTAATACACATTAAAAAAAAAGAAAAACTTTATTTAATTCTTTTTAACTTCTTCTGTTGTTTTTTCAGTTGCATATGGTAGAGTAATTGGTGGCGGCAATTGTAAATCTTCAGACAAGCTCATTGATTTTATAACACATCGTCTTAGAATAGAATTCAATATTTCAATGTTTACAAGTTTTGGTAGTTTTTTAGTTTTATTCCATTCTTCAACAATTGTATCTTGCTTATCTTGATCAATAAACAATACATCCCCAGAAATATTTAGCTTACCATAGCTACTTTTTTCTCGGTTATATTCACTGATATATTCAAAAGAAACATTCAAACCTTTTCGATTAAAAGCCTGCATGTCAACTTCTTTTACATTTACAATATGTGTGTTGTTTTTAATTTCTACAGGTCCATCTATAGGTTTAATTCTTTCTCCATCGATTTTTCTTATACTTACTCCAATAACTGGCATTAAATCACCATCCATTATAGCTTTCTTATATATATTTGAAGCTTTTAATACTTTACCTATAGCGATGGTGGAGGTATTATTATGGTAAATGTGTTAGTTCCAATATTAGAAGGGTTTGAAGAGATAGAAGCTATTACAATAATCGACGTGCTCAGAAGAGCAGGTATCAAGGTAACTGCAGCTGGATTAGCAGGTAATATGGTTACTGGTCGAAATGGCGTAAAACTGTACACAGATGACAGAATGATCGATTCAGATTCCACCAAATATGATGCAATAGTTTTACCAGGAGGACCGGCTTACAAAGAAATGATTCAAAGCCAATTAATTAACTTAACATTACACGATTTCTTTAAGAAAGGAAAAATAATCGGAGCAATTTGCGCAGGACCAATAGTATTAGCAAAAGCTGGAATTCTAAAAGAAAAGCGAGCAACTTGCTATCCAGGCATGGAGCGCGAACTTGATTTTCCAAGACCAGATAAAGTAATGGTTGATGGAAACATAATCACTTCTCAAGCACCAGGAACTGCAATGGAGTTCTCATTGACTTTAGTTAAAAAACTAGTCGGTGCACAAAAAGCAGATCAGCTTAGGAAAGAATTGGTTGTTGGATAACAAACTTTTATACATATCTAGCCTTGTTATTAATTAGCGATAGCCCCGTTGTCTAGAGAACCTTTTCTTTGAAAAGAAAAGCTTCAGCAAAAGAAACTAAGAAATGGTTCGGGCATTGGCCCAGGATACCTGACTCTGGATCAGGTGACATAGGTTCAAAGAAGCTTTTTATTGGTAAACTTGGTGAAAAAAGCTTCACCAAAAATTAAAACTAAAAGGTTAAGAAAATCCTATCGGGGCTACCATAAACCTTTTTATTGGATATATCTTTCCAAAAAGCTTTAGCAAAAATCATTAGAAACATTTATTAGAACTCACTAACTTTTAGATTCTTCTTCTGGAAGCAAGAAAGCTTTACCACACCCACCAACAACAACACGATCTTCCATTACAGATTTATAGACGTGATTTTCTTTTACATACCAGTAAATCAACTGACCTCCATGGGAAATAGGATAGAATGTTTGATCGGGATTGACACCATCAATTATACTAGAATACTCAGGTTTTCTTGTCCGTTTTCCAAGTAAAGTGTCGACTGTACCAGCAGAACTCAGTGCAAAAACTCTTATTCGATGGATATCATCTAGTCTTTTTGTACTATACATAAAATCCAATTACCTTTCTATATATTTAATATTATCGAACCGAATACAAACCCATAAATAACTCGAGTGTTAATTATCTACATGAGAATAGACTCTTTCTATTTCGGTTCAATGGTAATTCGCGGACGCAAGTTTGATCATGATTTAGTTCTTACATGGAAGGGAGAAGTTTTTCCTCGCAATAAACAACATGAAGTAACAGCAGATGAATTTGATAAAATTCTAGAACACAGCCCCGAGGTAATTATAATTGGAACAGGTACAGGCGGAGCAATGAAAGTTTCACCAACTCTACACTTGCGTGCAAAAATAAACGGCGCAGAAGTTATAGAAGCACCAACTCCACAAGCAGTAGAAGAATTTAACAAACAGATCAAAAATAAAAAAACAATTGGATTGTTTCACTTAACTTGTTAGTCATAATCGTCAACCACCGTTTCTACAAAGTACCTTAAATGCTTTTGTTCTTCACTAAATTTATGATCACCCAAGTCCTATCAGTAATTTCATTCATTGTAGGAATATTCATAGGGGAGAAGCTAACTGAAAAAATATTCGGCCAACCAAAACGAATTGCAATTATAATAGACATAGTAATTTTCGCAATAATTATTTCATTACTATCAGAATCAATAATTTTTACAGAAATTAATTTTGTTTACTATTTAACAAATCTAATAGTTGGTTTAATTACAATAGTTCTAGTTAGGCTAGTAGAACTCCCATTTGGATTAACAGAACCTAGAGAAGGTAACCAACTAATAGAAAACATAATAAAAACTTTTTCACGTCACGGTTTAACAAAACAAGAAATTAAGCAAGTTTTGCACGAGAGTAGTTTCCCACCGAAAATAGTAGAAAAATACGACAAAGTAATAGAGGATCGAATACCTAAATTACTACCACGTCTAGTAAAAATGGAAAAACAAATAGAAGATGTTAGTAGTAAATTAGACGAGTTAGTGAAATGGGTTAAAAAAAGTAAAGAAAGAGACAGTCGTGATGCTGTGACCAGTACCCAAACTAACATTACCCCGTCATTTATTGACACTACCCAATATCACCAACCTTAAATAGTTTCCCGCGAAACTTCCCCTCATGACATCATTATCTGGAGAACAAGTAGCAAAATTTTTAAAAACCCCACCTGAAATAAAAATCAACCCAAATGGCGTGGATGTTAAAGTTTCTGAAGTTTGGCAAATTCCAACAGATGCAACTGCCACAATTGATGGCAAAACCAGAATAACTAGCCCAGAAAAAATAAAAATTTTACCTAATGGGGATTTTTATGAACTACCACAAGGCGTATATGACGTGCGAATAGCAAATGAAATAGAAGTTCCTAAAGGAATAGTAGGTTTCTGTCACCCACGTTCAACACTAAACCGTTTAGGTATAGTAAAATCAGAAACAGGTATATGGGATTCTGGTTACAAAGGTTTTGGTACACAAACAATTTTCGTTCCAATAAAACTTCTTAGAATCCATAAAGATGAATTCTGGTTCCAAATCAGAATGCAACGCAGTGAAGAAAGCCAACATTCATACGATGGACACTGGCAAGGAGAAAAACCAGAATAATCCAAGCAACTTTTAAAGATATCTTACCTATAATATTTGTGATTTTATATGACAATGGCATCTGCTCCTAGCAAGATAATTTTATTCGGAGAACACGCAGTAGTTTACGATAAATTAGGAATATCTTGTTCAGTAGATCGTAGAATACATACAAATGTTTCTCATAACGATAATGGAATAGAAGTGGAACTTCCATTTGGAGTATTTAATTTTGATAAAGACGACATAAAAGAACTATATAATAAATTTATTGAACTCGTCAAACAAGAAAACCTACAAGAGATTAAAAAATTAAATTTCATAGATGGTATAAAAATTGTTCTTGGGGAATTAATACACAGACTAGGAGATTTCAATGCATCAATAAAAATTTACTATAAAAAAAACATGAAAGGTCTGGGAACATCAGCAGCTATTTTCTCTTCCATAATAATGTCAGTTGCGAATTATCTTGAAAACCCATTAACAAATCAGGATATAATCGATATAACAAATTTAGGAGAAACAGCATCACATGGAGGAACACCATCGGGAATAGATTCAAATACAGTAATAAATGGCGGAGTATTACATTTTCAAAAATCAAAAGGAATGGAAAATATAAAATTCTCATCTGATTTTCCTTTAGTTGTTGTCAACAGTGGAGAAAAAGCATCAACAGCTAAAATGGTTAATCATGTCAGAGATCAGCGTGAAAAAAACCCAGAGAAGATAAATAAAATTTTAGATGAAATACATGATGTTTCTACACAAGCCTTACAAAAAATTAAAAAACTAGAAGAAATGAAAAAAGAAACATTACAAAGCTTAGGACAATTAATGGATAAAAATCATTATTTATTACAACAATTAGGAATCTCTACCCCAGAAATAGACAAAATAATTTCTATTGGTAAAAAACACGGCGCAGTTGGTGCAAAACTAACAGGTGGTGGAGGTGGCGGTTGTGTAATCATGCTCGGACGCGATAAAGAACACGCATCTACACTAGTCAAGAAGCTAGCAGATGATGGGTATGATGCATTTGCAGCTAGCATGGGTAGCGAAGGTCTAAGAGAAGAAGAACCGTTTAAGTTTGTAGCAAGGGTTAAGTAAATTAATTTTTATTTCCAGCCCGTTCAATATCGCTTCTTTCTATGTCATATGGACAATCATCGAACTTATGCTTACCAACATAAAAACCACTATCAAGCAATGCTTGACGAGCCATGTTCATAGCCCCGACAATATATTTTTGAACATGAGCAACATCATCAGATTTAAATTGCTCTTCACTAAATCGGAATAAAGTATTATGAATAATGTTACTTGCTTTATTTTCTTGGAGTGTTCTGATATGTTCATACGGACTATCAAATACAACTGATTCTAAGAAAGCATCAGTAAACAGAGAAACACGTCCATGCAGAGCTTCAATCATATTCATATCTGGCATGCATAATTTTTCTGCAGTCACTTTCTTATTGAAAGATAATTTTTGTTCAGTAGAAGTTACAGCACTTTCTACATGTGATGGGACAGTAACAGCAACATCAGATAAAATTTCATATTGCGATTCAACACTAAATGGGTTTGGGAATTTAGCACTCGGTACTAAAGTTGTCATCTCAACTGTTGCTTGAAAACCTTTAACATCACATCCGTCAACATCAAAACTGACACGATATCTACTAATAACTTCTGCTGTTTGTGGTACAGTTCTAATCTTACAATACTCAACAGCACCAAGTTTAACACTACCCTCAATTTTCAAACCAGGAAATTTATCTTGTATGATACTTTTTATTTTCCCAGCTTCTGGTTCTAGCTCACATCCAATATTTTCCATACCAAACTCTTCAAACATAGGATAAGTTAACACAGTCATACCATCGAGAGATTCAACTCCGTCATAATCAACACCACTTACTTCTAATGAATGTTCGAAAGCCCATTTTGTTAGCTCATTTTTTACAATATATGGTTGAGTATACACCGGTCCAGCTGGCTTTCCGTGGAGCCTATCAGTACCACCAAAATTATAAACCCAGCCAATATCCCGATTATAGATAAATTGACCTGAACTCACAACCATCTTCATTACGTCTTTTTTCATAAACCTACTAGAAAACCAATCTTTAAATGTCTATATTACATGTAATTGTTATGAGAAAATCCGATACTCAACAGGCACCTCAAGGAATGGCTGGCCTGGTCAGATATTACGACGAGGATAAATCTGCTCTAAAGCTAAAACCAACCCACGTGGCAATCATGTGCGGAGCTGTAATCATAATAGAGCTCATAGTCATGGCACTAACATAGTTTTTTTTTGGTTAAGCTTTTTTGCTTTCAACCCAATAAAAAGGTTATACTTAAGCTATAAATACTCATTCTAACAATTTCCATCTATGATACGCAACTATCTGAAAAAGTCTGTTAATGCTATTAAGAGGAACTTTTTTCAATTTTTACTTGTAGTTATTTTATTCTCTGTTTTAACAATGGGAATAATGTACATTTTCATGCCATCTCTAATAGAGATGCAAACATTAGAAACACAAGAAGAAATCGAAGCATTTTTTGAAGCCAATAACATGACAGATCAGTTATCAACAATAATTTTAGGTTATGTATTTTTAATATTTGTTTCAACTAGCATGAGTTTGGGTATAACAAAAATGTCACAAGAAGCCCTAAACGGAAAAACTTCCTGGAAATCAATGATTCCTATAATAAAACAAAAATTTATAACAAATATAGTTGCAGCTTTTGCTTTAATAGCAATCATATTGACATCACTTCTATCAGTTGGAATAGGAATATGGGTATTGACGTCTTCACTCACAAGCGGGCTAGCACTAGCAGGTTCGGGAATCCTATACGCAATCTGGTTAATATTCATAATGCACTTCTCTCTATACACATATGCAATTGTTATTGACAATTTAGGGTCAATAGCATCTTTAAAGAAAAGTTATAACATTGTCAGGAAAAACTTTTTACAATTCTTACGACTAATATCGGCTATACTGATCTTTGTAATAATAATGTCACTCGTATTAACAACTATAGAAATTGATATTCTCGGATTAGATGGATCAATAACAAATATGTTAATACAAATGATAACAACAGTCCTATTCAGTATAATATTTGTTCTATTCTATCTAGACCACAGAAAATCTAAAAAACAACCAATCAAGAAATACACACAGCTTAGAAGAATATCTAGAAAGACAATTAGGAATAAAAATAAAACAGTTAAACGAAAAAAGAAAACAACAAAGCGAAAGAAAACATCTAGAAAGAGAAAGACTAGAAGACGTTAATGTCATATTTAAATTCAATAACATACGCCAATTGTCGTAATATTCCAACCCCCATTTAAATACCTATCTAGGCACAATACCCCTGTGGTACTATGGAGAAAATAATTTTAGTTGATGAGAACGACAATCAAGTCGGAACATGTGAAAAAATTGAAGGTCACAAAAACGGCGGAAAACTCCACCGCGCTTTTTCTGTTTTTATTTTTAATTCAAAAGGAGAAATGCTTTTACAAAAAAGAGGAAACGATAAATATCATTTCGGTGGTTTGTGGACAAATACTTGTTGTTCCCATCCACGCGATGGAGAAACAACAGAACAAGCAGCTCATCGTAGATTATCAGAGGAAATGGGCTTTGATTGCCCAATAAAAGAAATTTTCGCTTTCATTTACAAAGCAACTTTTTCTAACGGTCTCACAGAATGGGAATATGATCATGTTTTTATTGGAACACATGACGGAGAAATAAAACCTAACCCAAACGAAGCAGATGGTTTTGTTTGGATGACCATTGATGACTTAAAGAAGGACATAATAGAAAACCCACAGAAGTATCCTGACTTCCCAGAACGTTATACACCTTGGTTTAAGCAGGCTTTCAAACGAGTGATAGAAGCAGTTGGTAAAGCTTAAGTTTTTGCTAAATCTTTTTGATCCAATTTCAACCATAAAAAGGTTTAAATGCATTTGCACACGAACTTATTATATGACATTAGATGGAGCCAGTGGTGGAGGTGGATTTGGTTTTGATCCAGAATCACGTTCATCGGGAAAATATCTTCTTAGAATGAGATCACAAAAACCAGGACATGAAGATGTATATCTCCCTGGGGATTTTCCAAAAGAACAAATGCGAATATGGACACTATACCCTAAGGGGCATGAAGATGCTGATTCTAAAAAAACACCAGTCGGTAATGAAATAAAAATGGTTCTCGATTATTTACCAGCAGAAGGATTCCAATATGATCCAAAAAGATCTTTTGCAATTAGCCCAGAAGTATTCAAAGGAGAACGTGAAGCAATTGTAGGAGATATTGAATACAGAGATGCAGAAGTAGTAAATTTCTTATTTTTCTCAAGACAAACTGAAGGATATACAACCCTAAAAGAAAGAGCTGAAGAAGAAACAGGATGGTTAGTTGATGGAGTAGAAGAAACAATTTTAGTTACAAATCAGGTTACCTATGCAGGAATTCCTGACAAGCATCTAAAATTAGAATCTGCTGTTAGGTTAAAAATGACAAACCCACAAACAGAGAAAACACATTTTATTATGGTCGGTGGAGTCACCACACCTAAATTTAGATTAGATAATGATTTTCTTAAGAAGGAGCATTTCATAAAACCAGGCGACTTCGTGTATTCTAACAAATATGTAGAAGCGGTTGAAATAGCTAACAACCATTTTGAAGAGGTGGAGAGCATGTCTGAAGGATTTGAGCACATTGACAATACATTAATATTGGAAGAAGATTACATATTCGCACAAAAATATTTACCAGCAGACGTGAAAGCTGTTCTCAATGAATCGTCAGAATTCATGGCTAAAGAATTGTAACTTTCCCAACATCTCCATCAACTATCAATTCAGTTTTCCCTTTCAGTTTATCAATATCAACTTGATCAACACAAGGTATTTCAGAAATAATAACACCAGTTGCAATTATTGCTTCGCAATTTTTATTTACTATTGCCAACGGCGCTTTACCATTTTTCTTTAAGCGGTACAAAACATAAGAACCAACTGTCGATCCTTTTCCAGAAGGGAAAACTAAAATTTTCCCAGATATACATTTACCTTCTAACTCATGACCCTTTTCAGTAACAATTCCAGTATCAGGATCAACTCCACCAAAAAAAGAAATAGCTTCACTAGTAAACAAAACTTCCCCATGAACCTTACCTTTACAAATTACTCGTGCAGTTACCATCAATTTCACCTATTACCATTTTCCTGTTACCCCAGCATTAATACATTGTTCCAAAGTTCCAATCTTAGTTTTGAAATCATTAGTTCCCCGTCCATAATAACAAGCTTTAGCAGAATCAGTTCCTAAACATTTGAATCTACCTTTCAAAGGAGAAACTGCCATACAAGTATCACAAACAATTTGTGCACCTGCATCCAGAATAGTTTTCGCATAACCAGCTTCCTCAGCCTTTTCTTTGGTTTTGCGTGCAGTAAATATCCAAACAGGTATCTTTACTTTTTTACCATCTAAAAATCCAGCTACTTGTTTTAATTCTTCTAGAGATGCATGTGGACAGCCAACTCCAATAAAATCTACTTCGTCAGCATCTGTTAAATCTGAGTATCCAAGTTGCAATTCTTCTTTATTGATTATTAAAGTTTCTTCAGGAATATTTGTTTTACCAGGTGTTATTCCATCTGCATAAAACATAGCAGTTCCACCATACGTAGCAATAGACGCACCAAATATTTTTAGCTTATCGCGATCAGGACTATTATGATTTACTAAATAAGGAATTTTATTTCCTATCTTTTCTCCTAAAACTTTTCCCAATACTGCCCAGTCAGCTTCTGATTTTACTAATCCACACAAATCAATTTTTACACGTGCCTGCCTATTTTCATCTAAATGAAGACCATAATTAGGAGTAAACCCAGTTAGTGCAGAAGCCAATGCAGAAGGCCCACCTTCTCTATTTGTTTTTAATCCTAGAACAGAATTAGCAAAAATAACTGCAGAACTTTCACTCCATGCTACATGACTTCCTTGACTAGGCAAGTTACCAATTAAATAAGGAGTACATGTACAAGACACCTGTATTCCCATTTTTTCAAAAGCATCTAATACACGTGTTTGTTTTTTTGCAAACTCTTCTGGATAACCAAGTGCTTCCCAATTCTCAACATCAATACCAGCTGGGTTTAAAGTTGTCAGTACTTCTACTTTACCATCTACTGCGGTTTCAGACAAAAATTCTAATCCAGCTTCCCCTAAATTTTTATAAGAAACACCAGCAACTTGAACAGAAGCAACTGCAACCATTTCAGTAGCTCCATAAATTTTACCCAACGCTACCAAAAGCTCCATAGCCTTTCGCTTAGCTTTACCTTTGTTTCCATCTAACATTTCCTGTTGACTAGAAGTTAACTTCAATTCATTCACCCAAACCATAATCTTTCAAGTTTACTGTAGGATAATGCACTTTCTTAAATTCTTTTTTATCTTTATCTAACGGAATCGTAGCATCCACACCAACTTTATCTGTAATTGTTTTCTTTCCAGGTTCAGCTAGTGCACTCGGATCAAGAGAAGAACCAAATTGATCCTTAAAAATAATTATATCTTTACTACCCTGCACACGAGTAGCAATTGCCCATTCCATCTCAGCAGGATCGTGTATGTTTACATCACTATCAAAAACAACACAATGCTTCAAAGACTTATGTCCCTTAAACATAGCTTCTATTGCTTTGCGACCATCTTGTTCTGTTTTTTTCGTAATACTAACAACCCCATGTAACCAATTACATCCACCAGGAGTTATCAGAACATCTTTACATTCAACTACTTTACTAACTTCATTAAACATTGTAGGCTCTTTTGGCATTCCCATTAAAATTTTATGTTCTAATTTACCTGGCAACAGTGCATGATAAATAGGATTTTTCCTATGAGTTATACATTTTACTCTAAAAGTAGGTTGCTTACGAACACCATCATAAGTCTCAGTCAAATCCAAAAAGGGACCTTCATCAGTTTCATCTTTAGTCAAAACACCTTCAATAACAATTTCAGTATCTTTTGGTACGTGAACATCAATTGTTTTACATTTTACCAATGGAGTGTCTTCAATTGCATTTGCCATTGCTAATTCATCTTGGTCTTTAGCAAGCGAAGTAGACGCAGCTATTAAAACAGGAATAGAATTTCCTAAACAAATTGCCATTTCCAATTCCTTAACCTTTTGCAAAGCAATATCAGTTCCCCGATGTTGAATTATTCGACCAACCATATCAGTTGGAGAAACACACATCATTCTATGATAACAAGAATTTCTTCCCAATTCATTATCCTCAATTACACAAACCCCAGAAGTGATATATCGCTCACCATCTTTTTCCAAATGTTTAAGTAATGGGATTTTATTTAAGTCCGGTTTATCCAAAACAACTTCCTGACAAGGAGCATCAGTGACTATCTCTGGAGTCTTCAAGTTTTCAGCAGCATTAGCAATGGTTTTCAAAAGTTCAGATTTATCAACATCAAATGCTTTACTAACTAATTCACGAGTAGCACAAACATTACCAACCAATCGCATATCAGATTCTTTTATTTTTTCAAACAGCACCGGCGTATCCCCAAGTGTTGACATAACATTAGCAATCTCTAAATCAGTAGAAACTTCTTTACTAACTTTTTTTAATTTACCATCATTTTCTAACTTTTCAATAAAACTTCGTAAACTCATTCACGCCACCTCTTATACAAATTATTTTCAATTCCTGCCACATCTAAAATCTTTCCAGCAAAGAAACTTACTATATCATCTATATTCTTCGGTTTATTATAAAAAGCAACATTCAAAGGCAAAACAATCCCACCAGCTTTTAAAATTTTACCCATATTTTCAACTTGTGGTAAACTAATAGGAGTTTCCCGCGGACATACAATTAATTTCTTCCCAGTTCGTAAACACCCATCAGATACTCTCGTAATTAAATTATCAGTAATCCCATTTGCAATTTTCCCCAACGTAGCAGCAGAACACGGACAAACAACAACAACATCTACATTATTGGAAGTAGAAGCAATTGGTGCAGTGAAATCATTACAACTATAATCAGATACCATTTTTTCCCCAGTTTCTATCTCAAGAACTTTTTTTCCATTTTCAGAAATTAATTTAATTAAATCAACTTTACCCTCAAGTTCCTTAATCAACTTCAATCCAACAACACTCGCAGAAGCGCCTGTCAAGCAAATAACAACTTTCATAATCATCTAATGATAGTACCCAATCCACGTTCACCCATTAAAGCACGTTTCAAAACCCCAGGCTTATCAGCATTTATGATCTCCGACTCAATACCATACTTAGCCAACTCCAACATCTTCTCAACTTTATGTACCATCCCACCAGTAACATCAACTCCATCACTACCTGCTAAATATTTTTTAATTTCATCAAAATTCTCACTACTTATTACAGGTATTAACTTTGCAGAAGAATCTTTAGTTGGATCACCAGTAAATACACCATCTACCTTACCAGCTATAATAACTCTTTTAGCTCCTAATTGTCTAGCTAAATAATCTAAAATAACTTCAGTAGAAATAATCGTACATCCTTTTTGAAAATCAAGAACAACATCACCATAAGGAACAGGCAACAGATTACTCTTCAAACCAAGTTCAATAGGTTTAATTCCCCACTGAACAATTTTATCATTGTCTGTAATACAAATCGCAGCAGGTGGTATAGAAATAGCATTTTCTCCACTATGGATTAAAGCATCAATAAACATAGTATTCAATTTAGTAGCATCATTATGAACTTTAGAAATCCCACGACAACTCTCATCATTGACAATTCCCTTATGTGTTTGATATTTTGCAGCAGATCTATGTGGAAAACTTCCACCACCGTGGCCAACTATCATTTTAATTTCGCCATTTTCTGTTCTAGCTTCATGGATCTCCTTAGCAATTCTCGAAATAACATCCGGTCTAGGAGTAAATGCCTGGGTTTTGTCTGTTATTAACGATCCACCAATTTTCACCAACATTAGATCAGTCATAATAATCACAAAATTAGATAATCTCTCTCAAATTATATAAGCCAACTAGACTCAAAATACGACAATTGTCTTATACCACTAAATAGCTGTCTTTCTAGCCACATAACTATACTTAGAGTTGAGAGGATTTAAACATTCAATAATTTGGTGTTTTCCTTAAGGTGTTTGGGAAGTATCAAACATCTCGTTCAATTAAGAAATCAGCAAAAGCTTTCAATTTCTGCTTAGCATCGCTTTCTTCCAGAAGAGCATCCACTTCTCCCCAAGAATCTTTCACCAAATTGCGTGCAAACTCTTTAGAATATTCTATAGAACCATTTTTCTTCATTATTCCAATAGCCTCGTCCCGTAAACTTTGATTATCTGTGTGCATATTCAAAATTTCTACCAATCGTTTGCTATCTTCTTCCACACCATTAGCTAACGTGTGTATAACCATTAAGGTCCGTTTACCTTCAGTAATATCTTCACCAACACCACCTTTAGTTTTAGAAACCCCAGACTCAATTAAATTCAAAATATCATCCTGTATCTGAAAAGCAATTCCAACAGTTTCAGCCAACTTACCTATAGCTTCCACTTGCTCTTCTGTACCTTCAGCAAGAACAGCAGCTAACTTAGCAGACATCCTAGCCAAACATCCAGTCTTGTAAGCGCACATTTGCAAATATTCTTTCTCAGTTATATTATCTGCATTTGCCAAACCACGATGCCAGGCAATATCCATCCCCTGTCCAAAACCAAGGTTAATCATTTCCTGTAAGTAGATATCATAAACTTTCAGTTTAGTGTTAGCTTTCAGTTCAGTATTCCGCAACACAGACAACAAAGGAGCATAATACATAAAATTCCCAGCATTGATAGTAATATCTACTCCATATTTTATGTGTGTACACGCTTCCCCTCTACGTTCTTTACTATCATCCTCAATATCATCTATCAATAGTGTCCCATTATGAACAACCTCAGGAATTATAACAAAATCTTTCACTTTTTCCAGATCACCTTTCAATGCCTCAACTATTAACAAAAACAAAGCAGGTCTCCACCGTTTACCCCCTCTAGAAAGCATATCCCAAATAGGTTTTGCAAGACTCTCAGTAGGCGCCTCTATATTATAGGCATATCTAGGCTTTCCAGCAGATCTAATCAAAGAAGCATCGTCATACTTTCTAGGAATGTATTTTTCAATTATTTTATCAACTAGAGATGCCTGTTCCTTCAGAAATTCCTTAATATCAATATCAGCCATATACAACGTACCAACTACTCCCAATTTAAATCATAACATATAAAAATATACCTATGCAATCGAAAAGAATAAAAGAGGGTAGTGTTGTGGTCACTATTCCCCCAATAAAGAAAACAGTTAGAAAATCTGATTCAGTGTTCTATAATCCAGAAATGGAGTTTTCCCGCGATATTAGCGTATCAGCTCTTGCAGTCTTTTTAAAAAACCAACCTCTAAAAAATGGATGTGATTGTCTATCAGCTACCGGTATCAGAGGTATCCGCTATTCAAAAGAAACTAAATTAAAAATGGTTCTAAATGATCTAAATCCAACAGCTTTCAAATTAATCAAAAAAAATATAAAACACAACAAACTAACTCGCAAATGCAAGTCTTCCAATAAAGATGCATCATTATTACTTAGGGAAAATACATTCGGTTTTATAGATATAGATCCTTTTGGTTCACCTGCACAATTTCTAGATTCAGCTGCGCGTTCAATTTGGCATCGCGGACTTTTAGCAATAACAGCTACTGACACAGCTCCACTTTCAGGAACATATCCAGAAAAATGTCTACGCCGTTATGGAATCCGTTCAATCAAAACACCATTTTATCCCGAATTAGGAATCAGAATTCTAATAACTCGTATAATTCTTTCTCTCTCAAAATATGATAAAGCATTTATTCCAATACTTTCCCACGCCACTAGACACTACTTCCGTGTGTTTGGAAAAATAGAACACCAAGGTTCAATATCTAAACTACTGAAACAATTTGGTTATGTAATGTATTGCAAAAAATGCGGTCGCCACTTCACAGGAAAACTAAAACTAAAATGTAAATGCAAATCTGATCTTGAGTTTACCGGTCCTATTTACCTAGGCCCAATTCAAGACAGAAATTTTGTTACACAAGTAAAACTTGATTTAGCTTCTCGTAAATTTAGTAAGTGGGAAAGCGAGTACAAATTACTAAAAACAATTTCCAAAGAACTCCAATTACCATTCTACTACGACCTACATCATCTAGCAAAAAAGAAATTAATCAAACTAAAAAAAACAGATGAAATCATTTCCAAGTTAAAAAAACACAAACACAAAGTCTCCAGAACACATTTCTGTCCGACTGCAATTAAGACAGATAAGAAATATTAAGCAGCTTCCGAACCAGCGCTTGCCGCACCAGTTCCTACAGATGTTTCACTTTCTTTAGGGTATAATCTTTCAGCTTCTTTACGAATAGTATATAAAAAACGTTTAACTTTTTCGTTATTACCAACATATTTGTTAAAACTGAACGATAAACTAGTTCTACTATCAAAAATATTATCAAGAGTTGATGATGTAATTGGTTTGGATCCACCATGTTCATATATAGCTAATGAAATAGGATAGTCATAACGTATTTGACGTAAATCAACCCAACATCCAACCATATTAGCAGCTAATTCTACAACCCCAACAGCTTTTTCAAAATATAATTCACGACCAAAATCAATATTCACACGTCCATCTTCAAAACCTTTAACAAAAGAAAAGTCTTCTTCTGATTTAGGACCTTCTAAACATCCAATAATGTGTTTAGCTCGTTCATACAGAACTGGATTCTTTTTAATCCAACCCCCAAACCTAGTTTCAATTTCTACATCATCTAGTTTCTTAATATTATTTACAATTGCAAATATGTCACAATATGTATAATCAGCTGCGAGTCTTTTAGTCAGTGGTACTATTCTAGAACCATCATAAACAGCTCCCCAACAACCTTCTCCTCCATTTTCATCTTCTCCCTTAAACATAATTATCCCACCAGACTCAAACGTTTCACCGTTTTTAATCCTGTCACGAGTATCACCAAAATCCAAATCATGTTTTAATTTAAAATAATTAAATTTCCTTTTTGCATCCATCAAATCAAATACAGAACATTCTGATTCATCCAATTCGGTTTCATCATATACTGATCCATCTAATTCGGAAACAGATCTCCAAGAAAAACCATTTCTTCTATTTTCTTTCACGATTTCACGACAATCATCATAGAACGATTCGTGAGCATTCTTTCTAGGTTCATATTTATCAAAAATATCACCATCAAACATATCACATAGTAGATCAGAACCAATCATATCACAAATAAACCCACGAACATCTTTTTCATCATTTAGGTTTGGAAGTCTTTTCTGGCCATTTTCATCAGCATATACAGCCACAGTATCACTAGCATCAACAACAATCACATCATACTCTTGTCGTTGCTTTTCTAAAGTAACTTGTCCTTCATTACCAACAAGCACACTATAATCTTGTCGAAGTTTTTCTAAAGTAATCTGTCCCTCATCACCAACTATAGTTGTAGTAGTTCCATTTCCTACTACATCACATCCATTAGAACCATAATGTTTCAGAGTGTCAACAAAACCTTTAGTATCCATATTATTATTTACTACTAAATAGTATATAAGTATTCAGAAATTTAAGGAAAACACGGATCGAAGAATATTAAGCAGTACATCCAAACGACTCAGTATTTTTACTAATACCCTCTCCCTTATCAACAACTTCAATCAATCCGTCCTCATACATTCTATCAAACTCAGATTTAACAGCACCTAAAAATTTCATTAGTTGCGGATCTTCCATGTGATAATTATCAAAATTCAGACCATCTAAATCTGAATGCACATTACCATAAAAAATAACTCCTGGTGTTTTTGTACCAATATGAGTTATTCTAATATCGTCATGAGAATAGTTACCACCAGACCATCTTTGTTGAACTTTCAGGTCATGTCCCATAATCATAGAAGCAGATTCAAGAACCTTCAAAATATTATCATTATCCAAACACAACCCATCTCTAAACTTTATCTTACCATAACCAACATCACTAAGATATTCTTCAACAAATTCATCATTATCTTTGAGAACAGACCCATCAAAACAATTAACAACCCTTTTTGCTCGGTCATACATAACACTGTTTTTTTCAATCCATCCAGCAAATCTCTCATCAGAACTTTTTATATTGTTTGATTTTACATAATTATCAAAAGAGAATTTATGATTACCCACGTTAGCTAATACCTCATTAGCAAGACCCACAGTTACAGGAACAACATCACCATCATCGCTACGAACAAAACCAAAAGTTTCATCATTTTCATCTTTAATCAAAATAAACCCATTTCGTTTTTTCGTATTAGTATCATCTTCAACAATGTATGTAAATCCAGTACTGTATACAACCTTCTTTCCACCATCAACATGAAAACCAATAACCAAGTTCCCATCTGCAAAAGCATTAGTAACATAACTAGCATTACATCTGTCTTTTTTATGATCTTCAATAAATTCAAATGCATCAGGTCTAGGATCATTCAAAACACGATAATCTACATAACCAGCTAACAAGTTATCTACACTTTCTTGGCTATTCAGATCAGGACGAAGATCTGCATCAGGAAGCTTAAAATAACCATGATCATCACTATCATGAAATTCAACAGAATATCTATGTCCTCTCCCCCTTTCAATGACAATAGAACCAGCACTACCAGTTATAGTTGTAGTAGTTCCATCTCCTACTACATCACATCCAATAGATCCATAATGTCTTACCAGTTTAACATAACCAAAATTATTAATTATCCCCGGTTGACCGGATTCATTTAATCGCTTATCACCAATAGACATAATTAAAGCCTCTTTATTTTTTCTGAGAAAGAACAATTTTCATCAGATTTTTTATATTTATCAGGTAAAATCCGTTCACATTCCTTACGAACTGTATATACAAACCGTTTCATTGTTTCTTCAGGAATTTCATCTGGATAAAACCCAATGAATGATCCACTCCTAACGTCATCCCTATTTGCACTAAAAACTGCAGATGGTTTTTGTTTATCTTCTATAATGATACCCATATCAGTAGATTTGTATTCAAAAAATGGAGGACCACTACCTCTGTGTTGTCCTTTTAATTTATAACCAAACATTCCAACAGTTGAAAGAAGAACAGCTTTGAATTCGTCAAAATACAATCCCGCTCCAAAATCTATACCACCATCACCATCTTTAAAACGATCAATATCTTCAATAAAAGAAATATCTTCTCCTGGTTCAGGACCTTCCAAACATCGTATAACATGTTTAGCCCGTTCATGTAGTTCTGGATTCTTGTTAATCCAACTACCAAATCTAGTTTCAATTTCTGATTCACTTTGTTTACCATATTTACGTACAAGACCGAACACACCCGGATTCCTATCTTCTACTACAAGTCTTTTAGTCAGTGGTAGTATTCTAGAACCATCATAAAAAGCACCCCAGAAACCATCACGACCATTCTCATCTTCATTTTTGAATACTATGATTCCACCACGTATGTAATTTTTACCAGCTCTAGCTTCTTTATCATCTGCGTTAAAGTCAAAACCTAAACTATATTCTCCTTTAAAATAACTAAATTCACACAATTTTGTTTCACCATTTGATGTTTTGTCGGGTATCACTCCATCCATTCTAGAACAACGAGCCCAAAAAGAAGCAAATGGTTCACCTTCAGGTACATCATATTGATCATCTAAAGAGTCATAAGAATCTTCTCTAGGTTCATCTCCAAAAAGATCAACATAATTATCTATCCCAAGACTATGACGAAGCATCTCATGGACATGATTTGCATCATCTAAATCTATACGTCCTTCACGATAATTTTTACTAACAGGTACGCGAGCAGTATCATTAGCATCAACAACACTTATCGCATATTTACCTCTTCCAGTATTTTCTAAAATAATAGAACCTTCACTACCAACTATAGTTGTAGTAGGATGCACACAGCTAACAGAAAATCCCTGAGAACCATATGTTTTCATTATCTTAACATATCCAGAATCATCAACTGACAATCCGTTTGCATTATCCAAAGAACCATTTAATCGTAAATCACTAGTAGGCATAACATACATTTACTACTAAATAGTATATAAGTATTCAGAAATTTAAGGAAAACACGGATCAAAGAAATATTATAATTTTCGTAACTTTCCGTTCTTTACCCAACCGTTTGTTTTAACCTTTCCATAATAGTTTTTCTTTGTGCTTCCATTTTTCCCATTTCCATTCTTTCCATTAACCTTAGCAGCTAATCTATTGAAAGTTGGACAAGTTCCAGCTTTAGGCCAAAAACAACGAGTGCCTAAACACTCCTTCGTATTACAATATAGAAAACATTTAGTAACAGTATTCCCCTTTCTCATAACCATAGGTCTCTGAGGAACAACTCTTTCATATGGACATCCATTAAGAAACATTCTTTTTGGGGAAGGTTTTAAAGATCTCATGTTATCACTGCTATGTAATAATATATCACTCGTAGTATATAAAGTTTCTAACTATATAGTAATTAAAATACATATAAAGGTTTCGTAAGGTTAACTTTACTAAAAGTAAAGCTTTATTTACATAAAGTAACTAATATCTAACATGAAAAACAGACTCAAAGAATTCCGAGCAAAGTATAATTTAACACAAGAAGCCCTAGCCGAGCGTGCAACAGTTTCTCGGCAAACAATAATATCAATAGAAAAGGGCAAATTCGATCCATCCCTCAGTCTAGCCTTTTCTCTAGCCCGTATATTTGAGGTAAAGATAGAAGATCTGTTTGAAGAGTGATTATTCAATACTAATTACCCAATATTAACAATAGCCTGATCCAATATTGTATTCAATGTTTGGTTTGTTTGTTCTGTTCCAATAATAACCATTCCAGTAAACACATTTGTGATATACAATACACTGACTATTATTACTGAAGCTGCTAAAATCATAACAACATACTTCAATGGAAGCCCTTCTATACCTTTCATAAAATAACCCCAGACAAAATAGATTCAGCTATAATGATCGTTAGTAAAAATACACCAAAGACAACAGGAAAACTTCTATACATATTAAAATTCAGCATAATAGAGTCATTTCCATATTCTATTTTTGTTGTATACCATACAATTAGGAAATTAAAACAAAATAAATATAGGCCAACAATTAATCGAAGTACAGGAGGATCCATATGGGAATGACCAAAAGAAACTAATCCACCATAGGATGCAGATACAATCATTTGAAAAATAACAATTACAATACCACAGATTATAGGAGCATAAAACATAGCAGTGGTTTTCATCATTGATAGATTCCTATCAAGTATATTTTTCAGAAGCTTGTTAGTCTCCTCTATTCCAATAAGATATTTGTATACAACATCTGTAGTTTTGATAGCAGCCTTGTTTCCATTTTCAAATGAATCTACAATCATCTTGAGAGTATTTTTAATGAGATAGCTATCAATTTTAATTATATCCAGAACTTTATCAACAGGCATAGATGTTTTTCTAATTCTATTTGAAATATCACTATAGAACAAAGAAATATCCGAACCAGACATAAGTTTACTGACAGATTCTATTGATGATTCTAATGGTTTTCCATCAGCTAAGAAATTCCTTAAATGATAAAGAGAGTGTATAAATTCATTCTCTAATTTCATTACTTCATCTCTAATAAATTTAATACGAAAACATTTTGAATAAAAAAACACCGAAGATGAAATTACAATACCAATTAAAATAGAATATGTGTTTATCATATTGACAGCTATACCAAACCATCCAGACAAAACAATTCCATATTGTTGAAGTAAATAAAAAATACTTGGAATAGAAAATAAAAATAATATTACAAATGATAAAATCAGAGGTTCAAATAAAAACCCATCAATAGATAAAAATTTATCACTGTCAACTATTTTATTAGGAGAAAATATAATAGGTCGTTTTTTTAAAATAGATAATGAATACAGAAAAGACACAAGAAGTGAAGTAAAAAGAAGCAGTATCACAGAAATAATACCAATACCCATCCCAAGAAAAGAAATCACCGGAAATACAGATAGAATAATCAAAGGAAGAATCATACCAAGTCCAAACAATGTCAATGTTGGGATATATAACGAGTTGCAGTAAGTTGTCATTTTTTCACTAATTTCTAATAACAAAACATTTACAGCCTTATCGAGAGTCTTTTGTTTTCTATTCAAATCAGATTCATGGAAGCTGCTAAGAATCAGGTATACTGATCTTCTGAAAGCTTTGGAATATTTTCCCCACTTATCACCAATACCACTAAAACCATCATGAATATTTTTAGTCTTACCACACAATACATCAGACATTAATTTTTTCAAATCAGAAGACAATTTATCATTTCCAGAAATAGTGCCAATTGATTTCTCGAGATTATATTTAGCAATAATACCAGTAGCTATTTGAGAAATTATTTGTGGAGACTTTCCAAGAGAATCAATATATTCATCTCGTGTAGAAAATATATTCAATAAAAAGTCTTTAACCATATTTCCCACCTATTATAAATTAGCTTATAATCATTAGATCCAGAGGCAAATTCTAAAAATTTATTATTTGATTTAACAATAAAATCAGCAGTCACTAAGTTAGGAGCTTTCTTGTGAAGTAATATTAAATCATTTTTGATTTTCGTGCGACACTCCACCTCTTCAGAACAATTTTTAACATCCCACACATCATTTAATTTATCATAGCCAACAACATTGATAAAACTATTATCAATTTTTGTTATCTCTAAAAGTTTTCTTGTTCTTTTAGTAGAACAATCACATCTAACTTCCCCGACAGATACAATATTATTAACAGCATTAAAACTACTTGGAGGAACACCAAGATCATTAACAACTCTATCAAATGTATTTTGAGCATCTGATCCATGTATTGTTCCAAGCACAACATTTCCAGCTGCTCCTATCCTCATCGCTTCAAACAAAACTTTAGCTTCTTTACCTCTAACCTCACCTATAACAAGAACACTATTCCCAAGACGTAACGAGGTTCGCAATGCATCCTCTGTGGATAATTCAATTCCCTTTGCAAATGCCTCGGTTTTCATATGTTCAATTTTAAACCCAAGTCTACGAAGATCATCAACAGGTATCTCTGGAGTATCTTCTATTACTATTATTCTATAATTTTGAGGTATTTCTAAAATCAAAGCTGTTAAAAGAGATGTCTTACCAGAAGATCTTGGTCCAGTAATTAACAAAGATTTTTGAGAATCCACTAAATAACTTAACAACCCAGCACATTTCCCATTTATCATACCAAGTGATGCAAGTTCAATAAGCGACCATGGAGTTTTCTTTCTCCTTCTAAAAGCAAATCCAATACCACTATACGTAGAAGGTGGTTGTATACCACATACCCTAACACCAAATTCTTCAAGTTCTGTGTGAAGAACAGGACAACTAGTATCCATGGGTCTACCACTAACAATTCTGAGTCTAGTAACAAGTTTATCAATACTATCTTTTGTTAGTGTCAAGTTCGTTATACATTCTCCAAATTCAGAATGAACTACGTGAACAAGTAATGACCCAGAATCAACATAAACATCTTGTATTTTTTCATCTTGTAAAAGAATTTCAATACATCCATATCCAATACTGTGTCTAAGTAAAATATTCAGAATCTTTTCTCTATTGACAAATTTATATTTTTTCAAGATATTACTCACAAGTTTTTTGAAATACTCTCTAGAATTAATAATACCAATATATAATTCACAATTACAAAGTTCAGAAAAACAGCTATTCAATATATCAAGTTCATCATCATCTAAACAAATTTCAGGACAACCGAGAAAATAGAAATTGTCTGGCCTGTCTAATATATTATAAATTGAAATATAACAGTCATTAACAGAATAATTATCAAGAACAGTGCCACGTGGTTTGCCAATTTCAACATAATCAGAAACAATTCCAGGAATTACTATAGGTTTGAAAATAGTAGAATATGATAAATCAACATCACATATTTCAATAGCTCTATTAATAAATTCTGTATGTTCTAGTACATCTATGATTTTATCAGAACATAAATCACATGAATTGTTTTTCAATTTATAGTAACACATTAGTGGATCGTGTAAATAATTACTGACAATTGATTTACAATCACCACAAAAATCAAATTCACCAATATTTGAAAAAACATCAACTAACTCATACATCAACCCAACTTGATCGCGATCAAATATTTTTTTAACATTCCCATCCAGAATCAATTTATCTATTCGACATCCCAGAGAAGCCAACACCTCAAACACAGCACATCTACATACAAGTTTACTAAAACAACAATCATCAACAGAAACAAACTTTATAGATAGTATTTTTTTATTCCCAACATTAGAAACATTATAAGAAAAATTCTTCTTTTCAGACTTTTCAATCTTTTTAAGAAACATATTTATCTCTGAGAAACATATCAATTTAAATGAGAAATCAGATTCGTCAAAAACCAAAGGGTACTTCTACAATACCCGTAATCATTTTAATCATATTCATTATAGCAGGGTTGATGATAATTAATTTCTCAACAATCGATAAAATTCTGATCAGTGGGATAAACAAAGAAATGGTTTTGGAGAGTCAATACTTCGATCAGGCAGAACAAGAGATAAACGAGGAATTAGCATATACGTCAAATAATGACCAATAAGACGACAATGTTTTTTTACTCTATTAGAAATTCTTTTCCATATACACAATTCACTCATTTTTCTTCATCTTGTCGCCCAATTCCTAGCGGAGGCGACAAGCCTCACAAAAAGGAGGTGTTGTATTGTGGATCATCTAAATGAATTTAAAAGACGAGGGAAAGATAGTGGGATGGAACTGAATAATATCACTGCGGAACTGACTGGAATAATTATAGGCGACGGTTGTCTGTATGGTAATTTTAACAGTTACTGTACTATGATAACTGGTCATCCTGATGATGATAAAGAATTCTATGAAATTTTAAGGAAGAACATCAATTCAATTATCGGAAGAGATCCTAGAATAAAAATTCATCAGAGAGCACTTAGACTAATAGTTACTGACAAGAAATTTTTCAATTTTTTTGTAGAAGATCTTGGTATGAAATATGATGGCGATAAGTGTCACAACGTTACAATACCAGAAGTGATATTAAAAAATAAGGAATTAGCAATTTCTTGCATCAGAGGAATATTTGACACAGACGGGTCTGTTTTTACTTCCAAAAAAGCCGGTTCCCCAAAATATCCATGCATAGAACTAACAACAGTTAGTAAAAACTTGGCTAGACAAGTATATAATTTTCTTAAGGAAAACGGATATAGAGTTAATACTATTCGTGAACGTGACAGACGTCCTGTCGGTGGAATGGCATATGTTATAGTCATTAATGGCTGGAATATGCTTAAAAAATGGTATTTGGAGATAGGATTTACAAATCCTGTAAAGAAGAGAAAAGCAAAAAACATACTAATAGAGAAATTTGGTAGTGTTGAATAGCTTTTATATATTTGTCGGTGAATAACCTCTTAATATGGGATGGTAGCTCATGTCATTAAGTTAGTTGCTTGATGATGGCAAAGCCTGGGAGAGCGCTAGGACAAGAAGTTTTGGAATGTCCCGCTAAACCCTGAAGAGGTAGTAGTCGTGTGTTCAAATCACACCCATCCCACCATTCACTATTTCTTATTATGCCCATCATACGGAACAATCGTACTAGAAACAGCTTTTGATTGCTCGGGCGTATAGACCATCAAAATCTTGAATACCCCAACTGTTTTCCCATCACCTACTGTGGTTCTCAGAATAGCAACCCTAGCAACAGCCTTCCAATCAGAAGAAAACAAGTCCATTGGAATATCTACTGAATACACACGGTGCCCATCTTTTACAAATTTATGTTCTCCATCAACCTCAAGCTTCTCAGGAAAGCCCTGAGCCACACTTAGCTTCAAACAACTATTAATGATCGCTTTGTAACCCATAATAATTGTTACCAAGTCAGCTATTAAAATCTATTTTAAACACGAGCCCCAATTATACACATGCTTATAAGAATAATTCCAGTGGGAAACGTATCTGAAAAGTTGTTGAACCACTTACCTAGAGAGCTGACAGCTGCTTTCCACTGTCATACAAAAACACTGCCAAAACTTGAAGTTCCAAAGCAAGCATTCAACCAATGGAGAAAGCAATATGACGGAGCAAAAATGATGGAAATCCTGGCAAATGATAAAGAAGGCGTATACATAGACAAAGAAATCCCAGCTGTTTTCATAACAGATGCTGACATATATTATAAAGGAATGAATTATGTTTTCGGTTTAGAAAACCCAAGTCAGGCAACAGCTATAATTTCAATAGCGCGCCTATCACCAGAATTCTATGGAAACGCATCTAATCTGTTTATTCTACAAGAAAGAATTCTAAAAGAGTGTGTGCATGAAATGGGTCATCACCTAGGTTTAGATCACTGTCGTCACCCTTTTTGTGTAATGTGTTTTTCACCATCCATCGTAGATGTGGATAACAAAAAGAAAAACTTTTGTGCCAATTGTAAGCTCAAGCTGTCCATGAAAGGGATCGATGTTGAGTAATCTTTGTTTTTGCTAAAGCTTTTTTCTCAGATAGAACCAATAAAAAGGTTTTTATAAACATCAAACCAATTCTGTAATTATGAAAGCCACACTAGACGGCGATAAAGTAACAGCTGAAACAACTGAACTGTTCGATACAGGATGGTATGGAAAAACAGTTGGAAAAACCACAGTTCTCCAGCTAGTCGAAGCATGTTTACTAATGGAACGCGGCAGATTAGAAATAGATGGATTCACATTCCAAAAATTCTTCGACTTCTGTTCAGAAAAAGACAAAAGATTCGTTTCTAGATATCTTGTATACAGAGATTTGCGAGAGCGTGGTTTACCAGTAAGAATAGGTTTCAAAGTCTGTGATTTTAGAGTTTACGACCGTGGTGCAAAAAACAAAGCAGAAAGCATAAAATGGATTGTTTTCGTGCAAGGAGAAGACTATAGTTGTGACTTGGACATGTTTGGAAAAATGAACAAACTATCTAAAAACATTCGAGCCGAAGCAATGTTAGCAGTAGTAGACAATGACACTGACGTAACTTACTACAAGATAAGCGAACTAGTTAAGCTTTGAATTCTTTATCATCAATTCGAAATTCTTTGAAAATAACTTTCTTCCCCTTTACAAGTTCTCTCACTCTTCTTTGCTTGCTAGTCAAATGAGAACTTGCTGTCTTAAACTCAACAAGAACTATCTTATCATCTTCAAACTGAATACCGTCTATAGGGCTTCCTATAAATCTGAAATTGTTTTTATTGTAGGGATAGCTTTCTAAAAACGGAAAGAAGTGTTCAGTCATTTTACCATATTTGGTAGACAAGCTCTGTTTCTTGCTTATCAAATCTTCTATCATATTGTGTTGATTATAGATTACAAAAAGCGCTACAATTATAACCAATATACCCAAACCTTGCATTATTAATTCTATCATAATATCACCTATTCAAGTATTTCTGCCGGAGTTTCTTTATAACATTTTTCCCTATACTCACACATCCTACACATCCATTTCCTTTTCTTATCCATCCGAGATTCTGGCTCAGGGACAATTTCTTTAGTTAAGCAAATATGCAGTTTCCTAAATTTATCTATTGTTTTCGCTGCATGATCTTTATTATACGAAATATAAAATACTTTACTTATCATATTTTTCTTATCAACATAAAGTAAAATACCATCTTTTATTCCAGTAAAATGTAAATAAAGTTGCAACTGATCAATGTTGTGTGGCGAAGGCTCAGATACATATGTAACATCAGATGTTGATTTCACCTCTACAAGTAGGTTTGTATTATTTTCTTTTACAAGAATCAAATTATCAATCCGCCCAGAAATTAAGAAATCATCAACTTTTTCTTTAAATGGGAATTCAGATTTAACAAGTTCAATGTGTGGATTTTTACTACTCTCAAAAACCTTAGCAACATAATCATGTATCATGTTTCCAAGAGAGAATATCTTCAAAAGCTTTGGTTCTAATCCCTTAGGATACAAATATGAATACCAGGTTTTTCTAATACACATACCAATTTCAGAAGGATAGTATCTTCCTATAGTCTTAGCTCTAGGTTCCCTAGAAACAAAATTATCAACCATCTCATTAAAGTCAATCATAGACTATTCTATACACACCAAAGAGATATATGCTTTTATACTCTTCTACAGAATAGTGTAATGTGGTTCTATGGTTGTCGATGCTAAGATTTCAGAGAATAGAGTGATTGTTTGGAATAGGGAAAAAGCTAAAGATATTTATGAGGAAAATTTCTTCGGTAAATTAAGAGAGGACAGATTAGAGCTGTCTCTGTTAGAAGCTTCCTATCTACTTGAAAAGAAAAAAATCAAAATCAAGGGAACAACTATAAAGAAATTCCGAGAATACTGTGAAAAAATAGATGCCAGATTTGGTTTTAGATATACTGTTTACAAGGATCTCAGAAACAGAGACATGCCCACACGAACAGGTTTCAAGTTCGGCTGTGATTTCCGAGTCTACAATAAAGGAGTAAAGCCACTAAAACGTGGTCCAAAACAAGCAGGAGAGCATACAAAGTGGATTGTATTCGCAGTAGCAGAAGGATTTAAGTTTTCGTTCCCAGAGTTAAGTAGAGCTGTCAGGTTAGCTCACAACATACGCGCAAACATGTTATGGGCAGTTGTCGGGAAAAAAGAAAAAGTGAGATATTTTAAAATTACATTTTTCAAACCCTGAGGTAAATACTGCGTCACTATCGTTCCTAGTTTTCATGTTCAGCTACTGCTGAACAGGCTGTACAACAGAAGTTGTACATCAACTAGGTAAAATTGGAGGAATGTTTAAAATGTTAAAATCTATAAATCCTGCTACAGGAGAAGTGGTCGGTGAAGTTGTTAATTCTAGAGAGCAGGAAGTTACTGCTGTTGTAGCAAAAGCTAGACAAGCCCTACCAGCTTGGAAAGATACTCCTTATGAAGAGCGAAAAAAAATAATTCTAAAAGTTGCTGAGATAGCAAGATCCAGAGCTGATCAATTGGGAAAGATAATTACAAGTGAAATGGGCAAACCACTGAGTTCAGGAGTCGGAGAAGTAAATGGAGAAGCATGCGACGCAGAATTCTTTGCTGAGAATATAGACAAGTGGCTAAAAGACGATATAATAGATATAGGAAATCCAGATCGTATTAACAAAGTTATTTTCGAACCTTTGGGAGTAATCGCAGCAATAACACCATGGAACTATCCTTTCTCATTACCGATGGGAGCAATTGAACAATCCATTCTTTCAGGAAACACAATAGTTGTCAAACCTTCAGAGTACACACCACTGATAGCAGTTGAAGTAGAGAAAATATTCCAGCAGGCAGGTTGTCCAGACGGAGTTGTAAATATTCTAACAGGAGACAAAGAAACAGGCAAGTTGTTAGTAGAATCAGATATCGATTTAGTATTCTTAACTGGTAGCGTATCAGCTGGAAAAAGTGTTGCACAGAACGCAGGCAAGAACCTAAAGAAAGTTGTTTTGGAGTTGGGTGGTTGTGATCCTTTCATAGTTTGTGAAGATGCAAATTTAGAAAGAGCAGTTAATGCAGCTGTATGGGGACGATTTGGAAACTGCGGACAAATTTGTTGTTCAACTAAAAGATTTTACGTGCATGAAAACCTTTACGATGAATTCATAAAAAAATTCCTAGAAAAAACTAATACACTTCAAGTAGGCGATCCACTAGATCCGAAAACACAAGTCGGTCCTTTAGTTAGCGAAATTCAGCGCGATCGACTGGAAGAACAATTAAAGCGAGCAGTAGGTGCAGGTGCAAAAATTTTGCTAGGTGGGAAAAGAAAAGAAGGAACAGGGAATTTTTTTGAACTCACAGTTCTAGAAATTATAGATAACAAAAATCCAGCTATGCAAGAAGAACTTTTCGGACCAGTTGCTTCTATAATGAAATTTTCTAGCGATGAACAGGCTATCCAATTTGCTAATGATAATAAGTACGGATTAGCTTCTACTATATTTTCAAATGATGAAGAAAAAGCCAATACAATAGCCAAGCAACTAGCAACAGGAACGGTTTGGATAAATAATACAATTGGAATCAATGCAAAATGTCCATGGGGTGGAACAAAAAATAGCGGAATGGGTAGAACAAATTCAAAATACGGAGTACTACAACTAGTAAACATAAAAACAATAGAAGTCAATAAGAATAAAGACAAACCAAAAGAAAGTTATTGGTTTTAGATTTGGGTTTAGAATATCTGGAGGTATGATAATATGAATTGTCAAATATCAGGATTAACCGAGAACGAACAGGAATACAAAGAAGAAATACAAAAAGCAATTATGAGCAAATGCGAACGAATAGGAGTATTAGCTGATATCATAGAATTAAAAGCCCATTTCAAAAAACATCATGACACCGGAACAAAAGCAAAACATTCTGTTAAATTACATTTATTTTCTAATGTGGGGGATTTCGTAGCTGAGCACACAGATTGGGAAATAATGAATGCTCTGCATGAAAGCTTGCGAACTCTAGAAACAGAAATCAAGAGAAAGAAAAGCAAATTAGCTGATTAAATGCAAACTAAATGCGATGGGTGTAAAAAAACAATCAAGGAAATAGGCAGACTTAGACATATATGCACCCGTGGTTTAACACAACGTCTATGTAAAGAATGCTTAAAGAAAACTAAAAATGCTTATCGCTAAGCTTAAATGTTTTAGTTTCTCTATTTTTCATATGTCAACAGAAAACATTACTTGTAAAATTCCTAAAATAGAAGGAGATTGTAATTTCATCCAAGTATATACGAAAAAAGACAATAGATACCATTTTGCATTTTCTAGGGTTAAAAAAACTAGTCATATTTTACATGGATTTTTAGAATTGAATGAAATTCCTATTGAATATGCCAATAGAGACGAGAAAACATTATTATATGAGACAGATGATTATTTATTTATGGGAGCAGGTACTGCTGTGAAAACAAAAATAGGAATTGTGCTACATCCTTATGAAAATTTTAAACCAAATCACGTGCATGCACACGAATATAAGAAACAGGCTAATTATAGAAAGGATATTTTTGTTCTATATATTTAATTAAAGCCTATCAACCCATCCACCCGTCTTCCCATTGTTTAAATCTTTGTTCTGAAATTGGATTGATTGCACGAAAAGGTTTCTCACCAAATTTTTTTCTCAAAAATAACCCAGCTATTAATCCGAAAAACATACCACCCAGATGCGCAGCACTAGCTATTCCAGATGGTGCAAATAATCCTAAAACATCTCCAGCTACCCACACTAAAGCCGCAACAGCCATTGGCATTGGAACCATCCAAACATAAACTTTCATACTAGGTCGCAAAACAGCTAGGCATCCCATCACAGCCATTATTGCACCAGAAGCTCCAAGTGCTGCTGGATAAAAAAGTGTGGCAGCCACACCAGCAATTAATCCACCAGCAAAGTAGATAGTCAAAAACTTCTTACTACCAATTATATTTTCTAATATAATACCAAACAATCCAAGTGCAAACATATTATAAAATAAATGCATAAAATCTCCATGCAAGAACATCGAAGTAACCAAAATCCACGGCCTCGAAATAACATCAGAAGATTTCAAAACAAATAAGTTCTCAAAACTATTAAGATCTGTTGTTTCCTCTATTGCTGAAAAAGCTAACTGTACTAGAAAAATCAGTGTACAGACAGCTACTATTTTCAGTGAAGTATTTTTTATTTATACCACCTTTTTCCAAAGAAAGTTCTTTAGTTCAGAAATCTTAACTCTTTCTTGCTTGGTAGAGTCGCGTTCACGAACAGTCACACTATCATCTTCCAAAGTTTGATGATCAACTGTGATACAAAACGGACAACCAACTTCATCCATACGCCGGTATCTTTTACCAATTGATCCAGAAATATCTAGGAAAGTTGGGAAGCACTGATTTAAATCAGAAAAAACCTCTTCTGCTTTTTCTTTCAATCCACCTTTCTTAACTAGCGGGAAGACAGCAACTCTATAAGGAGCAACATGTTCAGGCAATTTCAACACTACTCGTTCTTCTCCACCAACCTTATCTTCAGTATAAGCAATATCCATTAAACAATAAAACAATCTATCAACACCCATAGAATCTTCCCAAACCCACGGCAGAACTTTCTTATCACTATCAATAACCTGCAGATCTTTCTTACTTCCCTTTGAATGAGATTTCAAGTCATGGTCGGTTCTATAATGATTAGCTATAACCTCTATCCATCCAAGCGAAGTTAGGATTTCCAAATCCCAAGCTGATTTAGCATAGAAAGGTTTTTCATCTTTTCCAACCTCTCTCAAACGAATATTCTTCCTAGGTATTTTCAAAGATTCTAGAAACTGAATAATTAATGAAAGATAATATGCTTCTATCTTACTAACTAATATTTTCTTTTTGATTCCATCTTCACAAGAAATCTGTTCTATTTTCTCACTACCATCCATAAACAGCGGCAACTTAAACTTTTTCACAGAATCGTATTTCTCAAATCCATCTTCATGTTCAGGATTGAAAAAAACCTCAACCTCAGCGTGAGTGAATTCTCTTGTCCGGATTATAGCTTGTCTAGGAGAAATTTCATTTCTAAAAGATTTTCCAACCTGAGCAATTCCTATTGGTAATTTAGCTCTCATGCTTCTGAAAACCTGAGGAAAATCAACAAAAATCGATTGACAAGACTCTGGTCGCAAATAAGCAGGTTCATTTTTTTTCGGTCCAACCGGAGCAGCAATCATAAGATTAAACATTTTTACATCACCTAATGGTGACTTACACTTCTCACAAACAATTTTATGCTTTTTCAAAAGCATATCAAATTCCTCAGCTGGTAGTGCCTCTGGAATTATCTGCTTAGCTGTTTTCTCTATTAATTTATCAGCTCTAAAGATGGACTTGCACTTCTTACATTCAGTTAAAGGATCTTGAAAACTACTCAAATGCCCAGAAGATTGAAAAACAGCCTCAGGCATGATCTGACATCCATCCATTTCCAACATACCATCACGTTTAACTATCCACTTTCTCCATTGCTGAATTAAATTCTGCTTTAAGCTAGTTCCCAACGGTCCATAATTCCACAATCCAGCTACATTTCCATAAATCTCAGCAGAAGGCCAGAAAAACCCTCTAGTCTTTGCCAATGCTTTAATCTTTTCTAAATTTGACATATCAACACCTTTGTATAGTATATATTAATAACAACATGGTTAATTAAAAATAGTGGTAGGCATGAAAGAAACTATAAAATACGAAGATTTCGCAAAACTGGACCTGCGTGTAGCCAAAATACTAGAAGCTGAACCAGTGGAGAATACTGATAAACTGCTAAAGCTAAAAATAGATATAGGCGAGGAACGCCAAATAGTAGCAGGCATCGCAAAACATTACACTCCTGACGAATTGGTAGGCAAATCAATAATCGTGATAGCTAATCTCGAGCCAGCCAAAATTCGCGGAGTAGAAAGTCAAGGAATGTTACTAGCAGTTACAGATGAGAATGGAGTTTGTGTAGTAACAACAGATAAAGACATGCAACCAGGAAGTAAATTAAGTTAGGTGTAATTATGAAAGCAAAGATAGAACTAAACCCATTCGGTAAATCAGAAATAAAAGACTATGACAAGATTTGCAAAAAACTCGGAGTAGGAAAATTCGAGAAGTTTTTGCCGCAGCTGCGCAATCCTCCAATATTCATGAAACGCGGTTTGGTTTACGGAGAAAAAGACTTCTCTAAGATAGCTGAAGCAATAAAAAAGAAAAAGCGTTTCGCATTATTAACAGGTTTAATGCCTTCAGGAAAATTTCACATAGGTCACATGGCTCTAGCACAACAGATAATATATTATCAAAAACTAGGAGCAGAAATTTACATAGTTGTAGCAGATGTAGAATCATACTTAACCCGTGGTATAAGTTTCAAGCAAGCTCGTGAAACCGCAATAGAAGAATACATACTGAATTATATTGCATTAGGATTGAAACCAACCAAGTGTAAAATATACTTCCAAAGCGATGGAGGAAAGGAATATAATTTACTTTCTAAAATAGTTGCAAATAAAACAACACTAAACGAGTTAAAATGCGTTTATGGGGATTTGGACACTGGGAAAATCATGTCTATATTCACACAAGTTGCAGACATCCTATACCCACAAATGAATAAACCAATACCAACAATAGTTCCAGTTGGTTTTGATCAACTTCCACATATTAACATAACAAGAGACATTACCAAAAAAATAGGAAAGTATATTTTACCATCAGCAACACTACAAAAATTCATTCCAGGACTGGGTGGAGGAAAAATGTCTTCATCAGATCCAAGTTCGTATGTTGCTTTGACAGATACACCAAAAGACATAACTAAAAAAATAAATGGAGCATTCTCAGGTGGACAAGAAACACTATCAGAACATAGAAAAAAAGGAGGAAACCCAGAAGTCGATGTCCCATTCCAATACTTGAAATTCCTATTTGAGGAGAGTGATGATCAACTCAAGAAACTAGAAAAGGACTACCGATCAGGAAAATTACTAACAGGTGAGCTAAAGAAATACACAATAACGAAAATAAATAGCTTCCTAAAGGCCCACCAAACTAGACGAAAGAAAGCTAGAAGTAGCTTTAATAAATTCTTTAACTAATGGTTTTATAACCATTATGACAAATTATTATTTGTGGTGCTATGTACATACTAACTAAAGAAGGAAAAGAATACCTAGAAAGGGGATTGCCAGAACGCAGGCTAATAGAACTAATTAGTAAAAAGCATGTGGCTGTAAAACAACTAAAAGGAATGGGCATAGCCATTAATTGGGCTCGCAAGAATAACTGGATTAAGATCATCGAAGGAAAAGCAAGTCTCACTGATAAAGGAAAATCAGCTTTAAAAGAAAAAACAGTTCTTGAACTTTCACTTTTTGAATTGTCAGAAGGAAGGGAAGTCAGTAGCCAAATATTAATGATTCTAGAAGACAGAAAATTGGTTGAAAAAAGAAAACTCCAAGTGACAATAAAAGGAAATGAAATTAACCAATTAACATCTGATCTAATTATTTCAGGAGCATGGAAGAAGTATCCACTGCGTAAATACGATGTATGTGCACCTGCACCAGAAATCTTCCCAGGAAAAAAACAAGCATACCGTGCATTTCTAGATGAAGTAAAAGAAGAGTTTGTATCTTTAGGATTTTCAGAGGCATTAGGACCAACAGTGGAATCTGCTTTTTACAACTGCGACGCACTCTACATGCCACAAGATCATCCAGCTCGTACAGTACAGGACATTTATTTTGTTAAAGGAAAAGCAAAACTTGATAAACAGCTTGTTAAATCTGTAAAGAACATGCACGAGTCAGGAGGGTTTGGATCAAAGGGCTGGGGAGTTAAATTCTCAGAAGATGTTAGCAAAAAATTACTTTTACGTTCACATGCCAGTGCAATAACATCTAGAACTTTAGCTAGCGGTGTAAAAACTCCTGGAAAATTCTTTTCATTAGCTAGAGTTTATAGACCAGATGTAGTTGATGCTACACATTTAACAGAATTTAATCAATTGGACGGAACAGTGATAGGAAAAGATATTAATTTTAGAAACTTATTAGGAATGTTATCAACTTTAGCAAAAAAAGTAGCAGGAGTAGAAAAAATAAAATTCTTACCTGGATATTTCCCATTTACAGAACCAAGTGTTGAAACATATATCTACCATCCTAAATTGAAAAAATGGATAGAGGTTATTCCAGGAGGGATGTGGAGACCAGAATTAACAAAACCTTTAGGAATTCACGCTCCGGTGTTCTCATTTTCAATAGGTATTGATAGATTGTTTATGATTAAGGAAGGAATAAGTGATATACGCCAATTATTTAGTTATGATTTAAATTGGCTGAGGAAATCGAGGTTATAGTTATGCCAACAATTGAAATAAACTTAAAAGATTTAGAAAAGATGATCGGGGTAAAGTTGCCTAGGCGAGCTGATCAATTAGACAGTGCTTTCGAGTGTGTAAAAGCTGAAGTAGAAGAAGTGAAAGGCGATGAAGTTAAGTTAGAAATAAAGGGAAACGACAGACCAGATATATGGAATGTAGAAGGAATCGCTAGACAGATGAAAGGTCAGTTAGGAAAATCAACTGGTCTACAAAAATATTCTATTGCTGATTCTAAATTAGAGTTACTATCAAAAGATGTGAAAGTTCGTCCATATATAGCTTGTGCAATTATCAAGGGAATAAAATTAACTCCTTACATTCTAGATCAACTAATTCAACAACAGGAAAAAATACATGGCACATATGGAAGAAATAGAAAAAAGGCATCTATCGGTCTATACAATTTCGATATGCTAACATTTCCATTAAAATATGAATTGACAAATCCAGACACAACCAGTTTCGTTCCTTTGGGTTGGACAGAAAAAGCAACAATCACTAAAATTCTAAAAGAACATGACAAAGGAAAAGAATTTGTAGATATTTTAAAGGATCAGAAAAAAGTTCCTATTTTCAAAGACTCAGAAGGAAAAATACTTTCCTTACCACCAATAATAAATTCTAATGACTTAGGAAACGTAACTACTGAAACAAAAAACATTTTAATAGAAGTAACAGGAACAGATTGGAAAGTTGTTGAAAATGTTTTAAGAATAATGACAATTAGCCTAGCTGATAGGGGCGGAAAAATACATTCAGTAAAAATCCGTTCACCAAGCTTTTCAGGAACAACCCCAAACTTCTCAACTGAAAAAATAGAAGTTCCATTACATGAAATAAATTCACATATAGGAATGAACTTTACAAAAGAAAAAGCTACCCAATTACTAAAGAGATCTAGATATGGAGTAGAAAGTAAAGGAAACAAATTCATAGTAGAAGTTCCTTCTTACAGAACTGACATAATGCATCCAGTAGATATCATAGAGGATGTTGCAATTGCTTACGGTTTTAACAATTTAGTATCTGATCCACTAAAACTTTACACTTTAGGAGGACTAAGCGAACAAACAAAATTCTCTAATAAAATCCGAGAGTTGATGGTAGGTTTCGGTTTACAAGAAGTAATGACATTCACATTAGTAAGTAAAGAAACACTGTCAAGTAAAATTAATGTTTCACCAAAACTTACAGAACTAATAAATCCAATAAACATGAACTATAATTCACTACGAAATGCATTAATTCCAACAATGCTAGAACTTCTAAGCAAAAACACACACAACAAATTCCCACAAAGAATTTTTGAAGTTGGAAACTGTATAGTCGGAACTAAAGACACGGAAAAATTAGCATGTCTAATAACTCACGATCAAGCAAATTACACAGAAGCAAAAGCAATTTTACAAGCTTTGGGAAATAGTTTAGGAAAAACTTTCGAGGTGCGACCGATAAAACATCCAACATTCATAGAAGGTCGAGTAGCAGAAATTCTACTAAAAGGAAAACACCTAGGAGTTATAGGAGAAGTTTCACCTAGTGTTCTAGAAAACTGGAAATTAGAAAAATCAGTTATTGGATTTGAAATTAAGTTACAGGACATTCAACAACAAGCTTAGCATTGATAAACTCTTCAACATCTTTAGGATCGCCAGTAACATAACATGGAACATGACGAGTTATTCTACCAATACCACAGGTTGTTTGTATTTCAATATCATATATTATTTTCGCATCTTCAATCAACATGCCCAAATTAGGACTTCCGATAATAGGAATATATTTTACAGTAACTTCTTCAGAACCCATAAAATAACTTAGATCTAAATAATTTAAACTTTAATATTTTAACCAATTCACAACAGTCTCAAATAGACCCATTTGTTCTTCTTCATAATGATCATTCATTATTGTAGCTGCTGTGCGTTTGAAGTCTCGAGCAGATACTGATCTAGGTGAATGATAGATAACAGGCTTTTTGTTGGCTATTGCTCGTTGAACATTTACATCTTCCCGGATTTCCCCAAGAACAGGAACACTTAACATATTCATGATTTCGTCTCTACCCATTTCATGAGTTCGACCCTTAATTCTATTAATTATTACCCCAGAAACATGTCGGCGATGTTTACGAGCAATCTTTATTGCCTTTAGTGCATCAGTCACAGAAGGAATATCTGGATTTGTTACTATTATTACAACATCTGAAACTTCTATTACTGCACGTGTTTCCCTACCTAATCCAGCTGACCCATCAACAATAACCACTCCTTTCTTAGCTGTCAATCCCTGAATAGCTTCTCTAAAACCTTCTACATTCAAATCATTCAGATCTTCAACTGACAAAGAAGCAGGAACAACTTTCATTCCAGATGGGTGATTATAAATTGCTTCTTCTATGTGTGCATCTCCCCGTAACACATCATGCAAAGTAACTGGATATAGTGGAATTCCCAGGTGTAAAGAAACATTAGGAGTGGTTAAATTCCCATCAACTAAAAAAGTTTGATATCCACGATCAGACAAGCTAGCTGCCAAGTTAATAGAAGTTGTTGTTTTACCAACACCACCTTTTCCAGAAATAATACCCAGTATCATAGTCATACTAATCACTAAATATTAGACTCGGAGAGGTTAAAAAGCTTGTCAGTAGGTTATAACAGTTCCGTTTGATGGCTTTCTAACCTCTTGATTGAACTTTTCTATCAGCTTGAAAGTGATTTGTCCTATTTTTCCATCACCAATACGTTTTTTACCTACTTTAACAACAGGAATGATTTCAGCACCAGTACCTGTCAGAAAAATTTCATTTGCTGTCAGTAATTCGTGTGGTTTAATATTTTTTTCCACTACTTTGTACTTCATTGATCTAGCTATTTTCATAATAAATTCACGAGTTATTCCAGGAAGTATATTTCTTGGTTTGGGGGTGAATAACTTCCCGTGTTTAACCATAAAAATATTATCACCTGATCCCTCAGCCACATTTCCTTGCATATCTAATAATATTGCTTCTTGAGCATTAGCTTGGTTAGCTTCTATAACAGCTAAAATATTATTAACATAATTACATGCTTTAATATTCGGATTAATACATTCAGGTGGAGTTCGCCTCGTTTTAGCAATAATTACTTTTATTTCTTTTTTAGGATATAATTTTAATTGGTTTACTATAACAACAGTAGATGCTTTTTTCGCATTTTTCGGATTAAGGCCAAGTCCTGCTGATCCTCCTGTAACATAAGGGCGACAATAACCATTTTTTACTTTGTTCAGCTTAGCCAACTTCTTAATTATCCCAATCAAATATTTTTTAGAATATGGAATTTTTATCCCTAGATATTTTGCAGATCTCCAAAATCTATTCATATGTTTGTCAAGTTTGAATATATTCCCATCATAAATTCTAATCCCTTCAAATACACCATATCCATAAAGCGTAGATCTGTCCATTACAGAAAGTTTAGCTTTATCAAAAGGAACAATTTTTCCATTCAAAAACACTTTTGACATAATATAATTACCTCTTATCATGTTATAATAGTTTGCGGGTCAGAAAAAATATTACAATTCCAAATCTTTATGTATTTTCTGCAAAGAAACAAGTGCAATTTCAAAAAACTTTTCTTGTTCGATTCCCACTCGTTCACAATATAGAATAAGCTCGCGTCTACAAGCCCGCGCAAAATCTTTTGCTTTAAACCGTTTACTCACACTACTCAATTTAACATCTTCAAGTTTTTTGCTTGGATACACAAGCGCAGTTGCAATCACAAGCCCAGACAATGAGTAAGCAGCTATCAGAGCATTATCCATTCTGCTCTCAGGCTTCGTTCCAGTATGCTCATTATTATGAGCCTTGATTGCATGCAAGCTTTCAGGAGAAAGTTTTCCCTCTAACCAGGACTGACACATTAAACCATGCTTACTGGGATCATTTTTAGTAATCTGAAAATCCAGATCGTGAAGAATACCAGTATTTGTCCATTCTTCTATAGAAAGACGACCTTCGGTCGTCGTCTCAACTTGTTGGTTATTGATGTACTCAGCCATACCACCCATTATCGCACCAACAGCCAGACTATGCTTAATCAGAACAGGTTCGGTTATTCTTTCTTTCAGTAGAGCAACAGCTTTTTCTCTTATCACTTAACCACCTTAAACATTTTCCCATGACCAGGTATTATCCAATCCACTTGATCAATAATTTTCTTACGACTTTCTTTTAGTTTAACCATATCAAATGCGCATGGATCTTTTAAATTAATTAAACTTTCTCTATCAGTTTTTTGTTCAACTCCATCAACCCACCAAACCAAATCCCCACCTATACACACCTTTCCTTTTTCAGTATCTACTATCAGACAAGCATGCTCAGTAGCATGTCCGGGTGTTTTAACAACTTGGATATTGGTTCCTGGAATTTTTCCCTCATAACAAAATATCTTTCCATCCGCATTCATGTCACCACCATCACAAAGGTCTGTTTTTGGAAATATTCTGATATTTAGTATATGATCTATGTGGTGATGTGTTAAGAAAATTAAATTAATATCGTTAGTAGAAAGGCCTTCTTTTTCCAACCCTTTTAGCAGAAGCCCCTCATTCATACCTGGATCAACTAAAATTTTCTTCCCAGAATCTTCTATCAACACAGTGTTAGGTGTTGCTTCCCACCCCTCCTTAGCTTTTCTTGCATACCCATCCACCAATATTTTAAAAGTTGTCATAATAACTCCTCCAATTCCTTAATCACATCATCATCAATCTCAATCCAACCTCTTTTCATTGCTTCATCTTTCAGTTGTTGACCTTTCTCACCAGGAATCTGAATTTCTCCTTCTTTAGCTGGGCGAGAAGATTTTACCTCTTTCTCAAGATCAGCCACGTTATTTCTAAAAGTTTCCAAATCACCAAAAGCAGTTGGATCAATTACAATAAACAAAAATCCTCTACATGGAAAGGTTTTCAAATTAAACATACATCGAGTTAGTAATTCCAAAACCAAACAAAGTCCAGATCCTTTATACCCACCAAAAGGATAAACTGCCCCATCCATTATTTCATTGGGATCTGTACTAGGATTACCATCTTTATCCATTCCTAAATCCTCAGGAACTTGCCTATCCAATCTCTTAGCAATTCTAACCATTGAAAAATTTCTCTTAGATGTTGCCATATCCAATACAACATTAGGCTTACCAGGAATTCCAAAAGCAATCGGGTTCGTACCAAAAATAGGATCAATGGATCCGAAAGGAGCTACACGTTTTTTACCACTAGAATTCGCAACTATTCCAATCAAACCAGCCTCGGCTATTTTCCTAGCATATGTCCCTGGACAAGAATATGATTTAGCATTATGCATCCCAAACATAGCTATCTTATGTTTTTTAGCTTTCTCTAAAAGTTTAGGCAAAATTTCATCTAAAATAACTTGCCCATAGTTTTGTTTGCCATTTACAAGCAAATAGCTTTCTTCATCTTTCTCAATCACCCATTTAGGCAAATCAGGTGCAGAACCAACTCCGAATTTTTTAATTAAAGCAATACCATGACTATCCACACATCTCAATTCATTTTCCAAATATTCTCCTAGTACAAGCTTACAAGTTCTATCATCCAGCCCAGACTTCTTCATAACCTTCATACAAAGTTCTTTCAAGTCACCAATATTGATCTTCACCAAATCACCTGTTTTCTATTAGATTTTAAACATTTTATAAGTTATACCACCAACTAAAATGTAGGCTCCCGTAGCTCAGCTTGGATAGAGCGCTTGGTTGCTTGCCGTATATTATCGGTGGCAAGGTGTACCTTCTAAATCTAAGCGTTAGAAGAACAGATGGCAGAAACGCCAGATGATGATAGTAAGAAGTCGAGGGTTCAAAGGACCTTTTTATTGGTTAAGTTGGAGAAAAAAGCTCCAGCAAAAAACGTAAAAGCTAAACCAAAAAAGGTAAGAAAATCCCTCCGGGAGCACCACTAATCTTTTTATGGATAAAATTGGATCAAAAAGATTAATCAAAAATAAAAATTTTTTACTGGATGTTCACATGAACCACAAAGAAATTGAGCAAAAATGGCAAGCTTGTTGGGAAAAGCAGAAAGCTTTCTTAGCTAAAGAAAATGGAAAAAAGTTCTACTGTTTAGACATGTTTCCATACCCTTCTGGAAAACTACACATCGGCCACACTAGAAATTACTCAATAGGCGATGCTTTCGCTAGGTTTAAGCGTCTACAGGGCTTCTCAGTACTGTACCCAATGGGATTTGATTCTTTTGGTTTACCAGCAGAAAACGCAGCTATCAAACGAGGAACCAATCCACAACAATGGACCGAGTCATGCATAGCAGACATAACTGCCCAATTCAAACTAATGGGATTCAGTTATGATTGGTCTAGACTGGTAGTTACTTGCAAGCCAGATTACTACAAATGGAATCAGTGGCTTTTCCTGAAAATGCTCAAGTGTGGACTAGCTTACAAAAAAGCAGCATCTATCAATTGGTGTCCTAGTTGTTCTACTGTTTTGGCAAATGAACAAGTAGAAGAAGGCAAATGTTGGCGATGTGAATCAACTGTTGAAAAGCGAGACTTAGAACAGTGGTTTTTCAAAATTACAGATTATGCTGAACCCCTGTTGAATGATTTAGATAAACTAAAGGGATGGCCAACTCGTGTAAAACAAATGCAGAAAAATTGGATAGGCAAAAGTGAAGGTGTAGAAATCAACTTCAAGCTCGAAGACGGTACTCCATTTTCAACTTTCACAACCCGTCCAGATACTATTTACAGTGTCACTTTTCTAGTAATAGCTCCAGAACACCCACTGGTTCTTCAGTTAGTAAAAGGAACAAAATATGAAAAAGTTACCAAAGCTATATTGAAAAAAATAACCAAGCAAACAGAAATCGAAAGAACTTCTAATACTGGTAAAGATAAGATCGGTTGCTTCTTAGGAAAGTATGCAATCAATCCAGTAAACGGGGAAAAAATTCCTATATACGTAGCTAATTTCGCATTGATGTATGGAACAGGAATAGTCATGGCAGATGCTCATGATCAACGAGATTTTGAATTTGCTCAAAAATATAACATTCCTCTAAAGTTTGTTATTTCTAAAGACGGTTCACCAACTGATCCAAAAAATTCAGATAATGCTTATACAGAAGACGGAATACTTTTCAACTCTGGTGAGTTCTCAGGTCAGAACAATCAAGAAGCCCTACCAAAAATAATTAACTGGTTAACAAAAAAGAAATATGCTAAAAAAGTGGTTAACTACAGGCTTAGAGATTGGTTAATTTCTCGTCAACGATATTGGGGAACACCTATACCAATTATCTACTGTAAGAAATGCGGCACAGTTCCAGTTCCAGAAAAAGACCTACCTATCAAGCTTCCAACAGATGTAAAATTCGGAAAAGGAAATCCTCTAGCAACTTCTAGCAGCTTCGTAAACACCAATTGCCCAACATGTGGTGGACCTGCGAAAAGAGAAACAGATACAATGGACACTTTTGTAGATTCCAGTTGGTACTTCTTCAGATATACAGATTCTAAAAATACTAAAGCCCCATTTAGTTCAGATTATTGGCTTCCAGTCAATCAATACACAGGTGGAATCGAGCATGCTATATTACATTTACTTTATTCACGATTTATTACTAAGGCTTTGCGTGACTTGAAACTAACAAAAGTCAACGAGCCATTTGAAAAATTAATGACTCAAGGTATGGTTCTAAAAGATGGAATAAAAATGTCTAAGTCCAAGGGAAATATTGTTGGTATAGAAGAGGTAACAAATAAACATGGTGCAGATACAGCTAGATGGTTTATGTTGTCAGTAGCTTCACCTAAACGTGACATTGAATGGGACGAAAAAGGTGTGTGGAGTACAAGCATTTTTTTGAATAGGATTCATGAATTTTATACAACAGTAACTTCAGGAAGTGGAGTAAAAGACAAATACATTTTATCACGATTGAATTCAACTATTCAGTCAGTTACAGAGAGCTTAGAACAATTAGAAATGAATACGGCTGTTCATAGCTTAGGTAGTTTTATAAATGAATTTATAAAACTCGCTCCTTTCATTTCAAATAAATCCCAATCAGAAATTCTAAACATATTACCAATTTTGCTAAATCCATTTATTCCACACATATCAGAAGAACTTCACGAAATGAGAAATGGAAAAGGTCTGGCTTCCATAAGTAAATGGCCAGTAGTTAACAAAAAACTAATTGATAAAAAAGCAGAAGCTGGTGAGCAATTGGTGAGACAGATTGTTCGCGATACAAAAGAAGTTATGAAGTTGACTGGAAAGCAGAGTTTAGAAAAAATAACTTTATTCATTTCATCTGATTGGAAATATAAAGCTTACAGTCTGGTAAAAAAACAAAAAACAATGAAAGACATAATGGCTACTCCATTAAAGAAAAACGGCAAAGATTTAGTGAAGTACATTCAGCGCCTAGAAAAGCGCAAACCTCTAATTGATCTAGTTCTAACACAAAAAGACGAGCAAGCAATTATAAAACAAAATATAAAACTCATAGAAAAGGAGTTTGACTGCTCAGTAAATTTAATTCTATCAGAAAAATCAAAAGAGCAAAAAGCACGAAGTTCAGAACCAAACAAACCAGGAATAATGATTTATTGATTTTTTCGATAAGGACATTCATCTGAACAAAATATAGGAGTGACTTTACCATCACATAGTTTTTTTTCATCTATTGCAATTCCATATCCAGACCAGAATAAATTATTAGAATGCATATCTGGTAATTCCGCTTTTTTTAAAACACTTCTCGCATCTTGAATACTGTTTTTTTTACATTCTATACCTAAATAAACCGGACAAACATTTGACATAGATAACATACTGTGCCAACATTTAAATCTTTAACCATTTATTGAACCACTTGATAACAGGTCCACAAACCATTTCTTCATTCCCATGGAAAACATGATCTCCCATTATTTCAACTTTCTCTTTAGGCTCACTTGCTTTATAGAATAAATCCCGAAAGTCCTTTAGGTCAACCATATCATCATTGTTACCACATAAAAACAGAGTAGGTTTATTGAATTCACCAATTTCCCGTTTCATATCAAATAATCTAAGCTGATCCCATAGATCTTTCTTAACTTTATATCCACCGTGCTTGTTAATGAAAACATAGCCCTGTCTGAAAAAATCTTGTTGCCACCCCTTCTCAGCAAAATTATCAAATAATAATGTAAAAGAATTCTTGTGGATAACTACCGGACTAATCAAGCAAGTAGATTTCACTCTATTGTCATGATTCAATATCATAATGGTTGTTCCAAGTGAGTGACCTAACAAACCTATTCTATTTGAATCAAGTTGTTCATTTTCACAAACATAGTCAATAGCAGATGTTAAATCCTCAATCATCCCACCAGTGGTCATATCTTCAAATTTTCCACTTGATTGGCCATTACCACGATAATCAAAACGAAGAACAGCAAATCCATTTTTCTCTAAATAATTAGCTAGTGTGACTAGAAGTGGGCTATTCTTATTTCCAGTAAACCCATGAGATATTATAACAATAGGTGGCTTATGAACATCGGGTAAATGTAATATACCGGAAATTTTCTTACCACGATTTTCAAACTCAATTGGTTTTTGCATTTGATATCACATATTATTTACTCTATAAAGAATCAGACTTTTCCCAAAGCTCTTCAAACTTCGCTTTATAATCTGTATTATAATTTAAGAACAACTCACCAGTGCCATCTAAATTTAATTTAAGTCCATGACGAGAGTCAACAATAATAGCTTGTTCGTGACCAAAACCCATCTTCAATGGAATTCCAGCACCTTTCATTTTTCCCACCAAAGCCTGATCAGCAATTTCTGTTATTATACGAATCTTAATTCCTCTAGATACAGCTCGTTTCAACCCATCCAAAACTACAAAGTCATCCATAAACTGTTTAGTTGTTATTAAAATTTCTTTCTGAGCAATATCGAAAATATAAGCTACCTTCTCATCAAGACCACTATCAAAAACTTCTTTTATTTGCGCTCCTTTCCAAACACTTCCACGAGAAGTATAATTCCTATAGATATTTTCCATTCTCTCAAACAATCTCTTTCGCTGAAGAAAGTCCTTACCAATTACACTAAACAATCTAGGAAACGGATTAGTGCTCTCAGCTAACCAGAATATCTTATTTTTTTTATCAGTCCGGAATTCTATTAATCCCTTTTCTTTCAGAGAATAAAGATACTTGTAAGCATTAGTTACTGACATTTCAGCTTCCTTAGCTATAATATTGGCAGTTACTTCCTTTTTCCCATCTTTCCACAAAACAACCAACGCATCCAATATATCCATCTCTAAAGAGTCAAAATATCCAGATTCGTCTAGTAGGGAGAAGAAATCCTTCTCCTGATATGGCATTCTCATCTGATTATATGCGCAACTATAATATTTATAAATGTCAATTGGGAAGTGATAGCATGCAAACTAACGAATTTGTAAAAATAAAGTACGAAGGGAAGATCAAAGAATCTGGTCAGCAGTTTGACAAAGGTGATGACCTTTGTGTAGTTATGGGAGCAGG
>Ga0233431_1000817_pt1 | contig 61981 bp, 65 predicted proteins | sample SI_118_April2016_FD_179867 | JGI IMG/M metagenome (GOLD analysis project Ga0233431, IMG submission 179867) | Seawater microbial communities from Saanich Inlet, British Columbia, Canada - SI_118_April2016_200_MG | ecosystem: Environmental > Aquatic > Marine > Inlet | place: Canada: British...
GAGCATTTCCTCTTATCTCTCCTTACTGCCCAACTCTTTATATTTCCGCATCTTGGACAACTTCTTTTGTATGCCATACCACCATTCTCTCATATTTCGGTGGCTTTTTTAAGATATTACCCTTGATATTCCTGAATCATGTCCACCTGTCATGGCCGATCCGGACAGCTTTGAACACATTCTTACGAATCTGCTTGGCAATGCCAACAAATTCACCCCGGGAGGTGGCGAAATACGTCTGCGTGTCTGGGTGGATGGAAGTCAAATGATTATGCAAGTTGCAGATTCGGGGCCTGGTGTACCGAATGACGAGGTTGATCTGATCTTCGAGCCTTTTTATCGAGGGGAAATAAGCCGGAGTGGCGTTAAAGGAATGGGCGTAGGACTGGCTACGGTAAGGCAATTGGTTAAACTCCATGGCGGTACAATCCAAGTAGCAGGCAATAATGGAGGGAAAGGCAGTACTTTCACTGTGACCTTACCGTTATTGTAGCGATGTTGATTGGTAGTGATTGCTACACAAATCTGATTGCTTGATGTAGAATAATGCGAAAGGGGAAATCATGAAAGTAGTAATCATTGAAGATGACCCGGAAATAGTGGAAGCGGTTTCACTTTGTTTCGATCTGCGCTGGCCTGATGTTGACGTGGTTTCTGCCAATGAAGGCATTGATGGGTTGGGCTTAATCGAAAAAGAATGCCCTGACATTGTTATCCTGGATGTCGGATTGCCGGATATAGATGGCTTTGAGGTTTGCCGGAGAATACGGCTTTTCTCTGATGTGCCTGTAATCATGCTCACCGTGAAGGATCAGGAGTTCGATAAGGTAAAGGGGCTGGAGCTGGGGGCTGATGATTATATTACCAAACCATTCAGCCATGTTGAGCTTTTAGCCCGAGTCAAGGCTGTACTGCGGCGCTCTACCATGCCTCAATTTGAGGAAGAGGAAGAACCTCTCACTGTGGGCAAGATTAGGATTGATTATTCTTCCCATGAAGTACGTGTGGATGGTAACGAGGTCAAACTGACTCCCACGGAATACAGCCTGCTTCACTTCCTTGCCAGAAATGCAGGGCGGGTGATACCGCATCGAGTCTTGCTGGAAAAAGTCTGGGGGGCGGACTATGTTGATTCGACCGATTATCTCAAAGTGTATATACAGCGTTTGAGAGTTAAACTGAGGGATGACCCACAGAATTGCAAACTAATCATCTCTGAACGAGGAGTTGGCTACAAGCTGTCTAAATAGATACGCTCGGTAGCTTCCGAGTTTCATGTAATTAAAAGGGATTCATGGTTCAACCTGAATCCCTTCTTAATATATTCCACAATTGGTAAAAATATCTTCTGTTTTCTAACCTCTTATCCTTTTGTTTAACCATTTTGAGGCAATAGCTGTTACCAAATGTTTACCCTTGCTTAACTATACCTTTACATTAATTTACTCAGACTTTTACTTTTGTGCAGTAGGATAAAAGTACTAGGGATAGACTTTAACGACGATTTGTTGTGTGTGGCAAAGTTGCGGTCAATGAATCGAGAAGATGTGGGCAAGGAGATGATTGGAATGGGGCTAGATAAATCTTCGGATAGCGAGATAGCATCAAACGAAAACACAAGAGTTATGGTTATCGGTGATGACCAAGTCTCTGCCCGAGAACTTGTTTTGGTTTTGGAAGACGCTGGGATTAAAACTACAATGGCTCGAAGTATCAACTTGAAGAAGCTAGGGGGTCATTTGCCGAGCGTTGTTGTCGTTGAAGAAAAAGCGGGAAAAAGTGGATGGGAGGTAAGTTCCCAAATTCGTCAAGAGTCCGATATCCCTATTATCATGCTGGGTAATAGCAATCAGGAAATAGCTTGGGCGAAAGCGGCCGCATATGGAATCGACTGTTACATGGTAAAACCTTTTAGTTCGCGTGAATTGGTTGCCAGAATTAGAACTCTTGTCCGCCGATACGATGGCACTATTCAGGGATTTGTTGGGCCTGAAGGCCAGGGAATGCCGGCACCAGTATAATACTTTCATTCGAGAGAATCTGAAACTCCTTCCCGACCTCTTCGGTTTCTGTGATATTTAGCTGTTGCAGCCCTACCCCGCGCGCATGACCAACCTCGACTCACCGGATGAGCAGGATCACTCATTATACGTTTGATCTTCTCGCCTTCCCACCTAATCAACATGCCGCATCTGCTGGCACAAAATTTGCATGATACGTTTGTTATCATTGTGCTACTTCGGGAACAAACAAAACCGTTTTCGATTTGAATTCCATGTATTTCGCCAGCTCTTTGATTGTGCCATATTTCATTACACCAGCCTGGCAGTGTTTGACACACGATGGTTGAAGTCCTTCGGTAATCCTATCCCGGCACAAATCACAGAGATCAGTGGGTACAGGGATATAATCAAAGGTCCATTTATCATCCGCATACCGCATCGGACCTGACTGGCTGATCTTTATTCCCCATTGCCCAACCGGTAGTTCGTGTTCCTGCTTGCAGGCGATCTCACAGGTGTGACAGCCTGTGCAATATTCATAATCAATCAGCAATCCATACTTGGACATATGTCTATTCTCAAGCTCCGGTTTTGCTCTAGTTCTTTCTCACGAGTTCTTCGATCACACTCTGCACCACATCCGATGGTACATCCTTCCTAATTACGGTTTCTCCGACTTGCTTAAGCAAAACCCATCGCACTGCTTTACCCTGGACTTTTTTGTCCAGTTCTATCGCTCTCATGATGGCTCGCAAATCAGCTCCGGGATAGGTTGCCGGAAGACCGAAGTTGACAAGAATATCCATCTGGCGTTTCACTGCATCGCCATTGAGGAGTCCTAGCTTCTCCCCGATTTGCGCGGCACCTATCATGCCGATAGCGACAGCTTCACCGTGAAGCATTTGAGTGTAATTAGTAGCTGTCTCCAGTCCGTGAGCGATTGTGTGCCCATAATTGAGAATGGTGCGCAACCCTGCTTCTCTTTCATCTTCGCTTACCACAGCGGCTTTGATGGAGGCGCTACGTCTGATGGCTTCAGTTGTGACTTCTTTATCCAGGTTAGTCAGGTTGTCCACATTTTGTTCTAGAAATTCGAAATATTCTAAATCGCGAATGAGGCCATGTTTTATTACCTCGGCCCAACCTGAAGTGAGTTCCCGCTTTGGAAGAGTGGCCAAAGTCTGAACATCGGAGAGAACCAGCCGAGGCTGGTAAAATGCCCCGATAAGATTTTTCCCTTCCGGATGGTTTACGGCCACTTTGCCGCCGATTGAGGAATCGACCATCGCCATAAGGCTGGTTGGAACCTGAACAAGCGGCATTCCTCTGAGAAAGGTGGCGGCGATAAAACCTGCGAGGTCTCCCACTACCCCGCCTCCCAATGCCACAATGGTATGAGATCGCTCGGCGCGGTGCAAGACCAGGAAATCGTAGATTCGCATCGCAACTGCCCAGGATTTACTCGGCTCTCCCTGCGTTACGACGAGTGATTCAATGTTGAAACCCGCACTTTTTAGCGAGGCTCTTACTCTTTCCCCGTATAGTGGGAAAACTTGGTCATCACTAATCAAGTAAGCAGTTCCGGCAAGTCCGGCATTTTTCATCTTTTGTCCAAGGGTATCCAATAAGCCCCAGCCGACCATTATGGGATAGCTTGCTGTGGCGGTGGTTACCTTGCATGAAATGTCACTATCGGTGGCAGCGGTTGAGTGTTCTTTGTTGATATAATTCCAGCCGCGTATCAATTCGCTGGCTACCTCTTCCAGCGTGAGGTGATCGGTTCGAACGGTCCAATCGGCTTGGTCATAATTAAGCTGACGAGATTCTTTGAGCGACTTGATACGTTCCAAGGGATCGTCAACCGATAGAAGGGGTCTAACCACTTTCTCCTCTGATTTTTCGGCATCAATCATCAGGCGCTGGTATATAGTCTCCGGTTCCGCTTCAAGGCAGATCACGGCCCCGGAACTCTTTATTATTTCTCGATTCTCGGCTGCCATGATAATTCCGCCGCCGGTGGAGATAATCCTCTCGGCTTTCTGGCAAACACTCTCCAGCGCTTGTCTCTCCAGCTTGCGAAAATGATCCTCTCCGTCCTGAGCGAATATATCGGGGATAGGTTTACCCGCCAGTTTCACGATCTCTTCATCGGTATCTACTAGCTCCCACCCAAGTCGTTTGGCCACGATCTGGCTCACTTGGGTTTTTCCGGTGTAGGAGAATCCGGTTATGATAATGTTTCTAGGATTTCTTTTACCCATTTGACTCCGTCTTGATAATCATGATTTCCTAACGCTTCCGGATAAGAAGCAGGACTTTCAAAAATGACAGGATAGGTTGGCTGCAGGATTTCCAGTAGCCTTTTGATGTCTGCCCACCCTTCCTCTGGATCTTGACTGGGATGGACTGCAATGTGTCGAAAAGTAAGGTAGTCCTCGGCTCCGCGGGTATTCCACAGATGCATCGATCCCACAAAAGGAGCGATTTCCTCCGCGAATTCGTAAAGGTCAAATTCATTTACATGTGATGCCAGATTCATGTGGCCGGTATCGAAACAATAACGCAAAGGGTACTGCTCGAGCGCTTGAATCAGGAATCCATTGTTCAGATAAGGGCTATTGCCCAGTCCCTCGATGTGTATTGATACATTCCTTTTCATGCTGAGTTCAGCAAGCTGATCGCAACTCTTCCAGGCAATGCTTTCCAGTTTTGGTTCGCTTTCTCCGGAAAAATCGGTACAAGGGATCGGGAAGTGAACGATAATGTATTCGGCTCCGATATCCTCAGCATGTGCCAGGGTTTCAGTTACCATTTTAAAAGTGCGATTGCGGCTGTCTTCGTCCACGTCGCATAAAAACGACCATGTAGGCGGATCAGGATACCAATCCAACTTGACGAGTGGGGCATGGATACTCCTGAATAAACCATTTTTTAGGAGTTCTTTCTTGAGTTCTGCTATGTCCTCCGGAGAAAAATTGAAAAACTCCCCACGGTTGAGGCTGTTCCCTAATACGCCATGTTCAATGTGTTTGAGGCTGTGACAATGGAAACCCAGTCTGTCCTTAAGCATTCCCCTTGTTCTTTTCTCCTTTTAGCGGTTTCAGTTGGGATATCTCAATCTCTACCGTGGCCTCGCTTTCGAGGTGTACTATTGCGGTCCCTTTCAGGTAATTGATATTGAGTATTTTGGCTGGGCCTTGTGGTGTGAGTACATTTTTCCCTTTGTTGGGCAAGTTTGCTTTGATATCTAGGTATTGCTCGTGCTCATATTTGAGGCAGCAGAGCAACTTCCCGCAAATACCCGATATCATCTGCGGATTAAGCGGCAGGGATTGATCGCGGGCCATCCTCACCGAAATAGGGGCAAATCTGGAGAGTGAGGTTGTGCAACATATCTGTCTTCCACATCTACCGATTCCTCCCAGCAGTTTGGCAACATCTCGTGCCCCGATTTGGCGTAGTTCCACACGGGTTTTAAATGTGGAGCCCATTTCTTTCAACAGGGAACGAAAGTCTACTTTGTTTTCCGCGCTGAAATATATTGTCAGGTGGCTCCCATCGAAGTTATATTCCGAAGCTATGAGCTTCATAGAGAGGTCGTGTTTGGCAACCAGTTCACCGCATTTTTTCAGGACTTCCCTATCTTCTTTTTTGAGTTCTTCGAACTTTTCAATTTCCTCAGATTTCGCTTTGCGTATTACCGGTTTAAAAGGCTCCTGAACCTCTTCTTGAGATATCTCTTTGCGAGGGGCGATTACCCGCCCCATCGACTGCCCATGAGCAGTGTCCACTATGACCCAATCACTTATCTCGCATTCGACGTCTCCCGGGTCAAAGTAATAGCTTGGTCCGGCTGGCTTGAAACGAACTGTAACTACATCAGGCATGACTTCTCTCTCTTTCAATTATAGGGATATTTAACATTAATACCTCGAGCGCAAGGCGGGGATTGGCATTCTGGTCTAGTTGTTGCATTGTTTCCTGAATAGCTTTTATTGTCTCCCCGATTACGCTCGTACTACATTGTTCCGCATGTTCCCGAAGCACGTTTTCATGGTCGATATTAATAATTGAATCAGCGCAACCATTTTTCATTAGCATGATATCTCGCCACCAGGTGACCCATAATATAAGGTCTTCCCTTACTGCTAATCTGCTCTTGCCGAACTGTGTGGCGAGTTCGGAGGCAAACTCAAAACGATCGGTAGTGTCTGCGCTGGCGAGGTCAATGAGATTTGACAGATTCCGGGAACGTTCCTCCAATATGCTTTCGTCTTCGATTGCTGAGATGGCCCATCCTATGCGACCGTGACAGATTCTAGCCAGGAGTTCTGCGCGTTCAGGTTGTATTCCATACTGCTCTATCAGTGCCTGGCGTGCTATGTCAACAGTCATTGGGAGCAAATCGAACTTCCGACAGCGAGAAAGAATAGTTTGTAAAAGCAGGGCCTCATCGATTGCAAGCAGGACAAAGACAGTGTTCGATGGCGGCTCCTCCAGCGTTTTTAATAGCGAGTTGGCTGCTCCATCACTCATATGGTCCGCTCCATCGATGATGATGACCCGATGGCTTCCTTCATATGGTTTCAGATTGATACTGTATTGCATATCCCGTATCTGCTCAACACTGATCGTTTTGCGAGAAGATGATTTATCGGTATCGTCTGCTTCGGCCAATTGGATGAACTGGATATCTGGATGGTTGCCGGAAGCAATACGTCGGCAGATATGGCATTGACCACACGGCTTTGAGTCCGACTCGCAATTCAGAGCCTGAGCCAGATTGATAGCCAGAGTCATCTTTCCTACGTTCTTCGGGCCCAAAAAAAGATGGGCGTGCGAAAGATGCCCGTCGGAGAGGCTGTGCTTCAATGAGTCTATGATTTTATCCTGTCCAATCACTTGCCACATTTTGCGATCCATCACTGCGTTTAACAGTTGCTTTCGGTGCTACCTGAATTGATATTACCTCTGCGCCGGGTTCAAATAGCTTCGATTGTATTTCATGCACCAAACCATATTCTACCGCTTCTTCAGGGTAAAGAGTGGTACGGTTTAACATATCGTCAATCACTTGCTGCTTATCTTTAGCTACCGTATCGGCTATTACGCGGGCAATGTTGCCCATATCTATTTGCAGCCCTTTCAGTTTCTCCTCAAGTTGTTTCTCTTCCAGACTCATTGGCTGAGGGAATCTGCATTGTACCCCGTGAAGCAGAAACCGTGCATGCGGCACGGATAACCGTCTGGAACCGGCACAGAAAAGGACCACGCCTATAGAATCGGCACTCCCGAAATTGTGAGTTACTATTTCCAATGGGATACCTTTTAAGTAATTGTAGACGGACAGGCCCTGGAAGACATCCCCTCCCGGAGTTGAGATCAACAAACCGAGCCTCGTGGCGCCCTGTTTGATTTTACTATCGACCACTTGCATGAGAGCGGCTACGGTTTCCGGCACTACGGGCGCAAAGAATTTTATATAAAAAGAAGAATTCGAAGTCATTACTTACTCCTGGCTCCATTTTGGTCCCTGGGGTGTGTCCTCAATAGTGATTCCCAGTTCGGAAAGACGATCTCGAATAATGTCGGCGAGTTGCCACTGTTTGGCAGTACGCAATTGTGTACGAATGTCTACCAGCAAATCGACAAAGGGGCCGCCATCAAATTCTCGCTGGACTTTCACAAGGGTGAGTCCCAAAACCTCGGCGAACTCGAGGAGTGTGCTCTGAGCATCGGCTATTGGAATGCTTTCTTCACTGGCCTTGTTTATCTCCCTTGCCAGATCGAAAAGAGCAGCGATTGCTTGTGCTGAATTGAAATCATCGTCCATGGCTTCGATAAAACGTTGCCGGTATGGCTCAGAATTCAGTGGTTGGCCCTGAGTATCGTTACTCTCCAAATTCGCTGCTCGGGTGAGTCGCTCGGCTCCCTTTTCCATAGCTGCTAGTCCCTCATCGGAAAATGACAAAGGGCTTCGATAGTGTGAGCTGAGGATGAAAAGCCTCAACGCATCGGCGCTGTTCTTGCGCAGTATTTCATCGACGGTTATGAGGTTGCCCAGAGATTTGCTCATTTTTTCTTCATCGAGCTGCAGTAATCCGTTGTGCATCCAGTACTTGACGAACGGGATGACTCCGGTGAAAGCTTCTGATTGCGCAATCTCATTTTCGTGATGGGGGAAGACAAGGTCCTGTCCTCCACCGTGAATATCCAGTGAATCGCCCAGATATTTCTGAGACATGACACTGCATTCGATGTGCCATCCCGGTCTTCCCTCTCCCCAGGGGCTATCCCAACTGGGTTCGCCGGGCTTGGCCGCTTTCCACAGGGCGAAATCCAGGGCGTATTCTTTATCCTCATCTACTTGAATCCGGGCCCCGGCACGCATATCGTCCAGATTGCGATGGCTGAGTTTGCCGTAATTGTTGGCGCTCTGAACTCTGAAATACACGTCGCTATGCAATTCATAGGCATGGCCTGTCTCAATCAATTTTTGGACGGTGTTGATGATATCCGGTACTTCTTCAGTTGCCCTCGGATAGATATCGGCCCTCATGATATTGAGGGAGTCCATATCTTTGAAATACTCATCGATGAATTCCTCGGCCATTTCTTTGGCGGGAATACCGCGTTCATTGGCGCGGGCGATAATTTTATCATCGATATCAGTAAAATTCTGGATATATTTGACTTTGTAGCCCTTGAATTTAAGGTAGCGCCGGACCATATCGAAGATGATATAACTCATGGCATGTCCAATATGACACGAGTCATAGGGCGTTACCCCACAGACATACATCTTTATTTCATCACCGCTGGGTACAAAATCCTCTTTTTGTTTGGAGAGCGTATTATGGATCTTCATTTGGTTTCCTCAATAAAGCTACTGCGTGAGCAACTATTCCTTCACTTTTTCCTTCGAATCCAAGTTTATCGGCGGTTTTGGCTTTTATCCCGATCTGGTCTTCGTTGATTGATAGAGCCTCGGCAGTTTTCTCCCTCATCGTATTTATAAAGGGTGCCAGCTTTGGCTCTTGAGCAATGATTGTAACATCAATGTTGCCGATCTGCCATTGATTTTCTTTGAGCAAATCACCTGTCTTTTCAAGCAGAATCAGGCTTGATATATCTTTGTATTGGGGATCATCGGAAGGGAAATATGTCCCAACATCTCCCAAGGTAGCGGCTCCGAGTAATGCATCGATGATGGCATGGACCGCGACATCGGCATCGCTCCATCCCAGCAACCCTCTATCAAAAGGTACCTCCACTCCGCCCAGCACCAGTTTCCGCCCCTTTTCCAGTTTATGAACATCGTAGCCAGTTCCAATGCGTATGTTCATTTGTTCCTCAGTATGATTTCTGCCAGCGCCAGATCTTCAGGAGTGGTGATCTTGATGTTTTGGTATGAACCCATATAGAGCTTGACCTCGTGTCCCAGTTTTTCTACCATAGTGGCATCATCGGTTACCTCTTCGGTAATCTGGCTATGGGCTTGGATAATCAAATCGGAACGAAACACCTGAGGTGTTTGAACTGCCCATAGATTGTCACGCAATGGCGTATCCCGAACGAATCCCTCCTCAGAGGTCATTTTAATGGTATCTTTAACCGGTACCGCAGCTACTGCTGCGCCAATTCCGTGTGCTTCTGCCAACCCTTTCATTATAATATCAGAAGTGACCAAAGGCCTGGCTCCATCATGGATTATAACCCATTGGCAGTTATTTAACCTTTTGAGCCCTTCATTAACTGAGTCCTGGCGTCTGGCCCCACCAAGGCATTGTGAGGATACTTTCGACCAGCCATTCTGACTGGTCATTTGCTGTGTTCTTTCCAGGTTTTCCTGCCCCAGGACAACGATTATTTCATCGATTGAATCACACTCCTGAAAAACTTCGATCACTTTTGCTAGCAACGGTTTTCCATCCAGCAAAGTGAATAGTTTATCAATTCCATTCATTCGCTCGCTTTTCCCTGCAGCTACGATTATTGCTCCGATTCTCTCTTCTGTCATCCACTAACTCCGAGGTAAGGGAAAATCATTCTGAGGGCTCCAGTTTGCAGTATCAGTATTATTGATATAACAACGTTTACCCTCGCTGATCACTGTGGGCCCTCCTTCGAACCGATTTCGTGATCGTTTCTGCCGTCCTTCCATAATTCAATACGTTGCTATCAGTACTTTTATATTACTACAAAAGAATTTGCATGACGAATTCGGCCTTAACGGAACTGATTTATAGCCAGGAATATGCCTGCAGCCAATCCCAGGAGACTGTATAAACTAGGGGTAAGGCCGAAAGCGACAGCTACTCCGTAACAGATTCCAACACAAATGCCTACTATTATTTGCAGCCCAATGCCTCGTTTTCTTTTAACGACTCGACTGGGAAGCTCGCCGATGATATAACCGGCCGGCAGCGCCAACAGGTAGGAAAATCCTAAAACAAACGGAGCCGCGATACCCCACACTGCTCCCAAAACACCGGCCAATACCATTCCTATTCCTAGTATTTTGAGGTAATCCAAAGGGGATACTTGGAAAATGGGTAGACGGGTGAATTTGGCGCAATCTGGGCAGCGGGCGCCTACAGGGGTTTGTACGATGCATTTGGGACAGATGATTTGATCGCACTTACCGCATCTTAAATTGGTTTCTACCTTTGGATGGCGAGGGCAATTCAATCGAAGAGCCTCCTGGGCTATAGCGTATTTCTGTTATAGCGGTCTCTTTGCAGGGCGATTAGACGATCTATAGTTTCCTGCGGCACGTTGCAGTTCCCGATGTTATTGCTGGTATCTTCGAATCCATGATAGTCGCTGCCTCCGCAACCTACCAGACCGTGCTTATTAGCTATTTTAAGGAGTCTTTTTTGAGTTTTTTGAGGGTAGTTTTTATAGTATACTTCCATGCCAATAAGCCCCGATTGTTTAAGTTGGGGAAGTACTGCATCCATATCATCCGTCTTTGCGGGATGTGCCAGAACTGGCAATCCGCCGGTCTTAGCAACCAGTTCAACGCATTCCGCTGGAGTGAGCTTCTCTCTATCAACATAGCAAGGTCCATTGTCGCCAATATATTTATCGAAGGCTTCTTGCAATGATGATATAAAACCTCGCTCCAGCATGGCCTGGGCTATGTGAGGTCTTCCTATTGAAGCTCCTGCTGAGATGCTGATAACATGCTCCCAATTGAGATGAATTCCCAATTTGATCAACTTGGAGACCATTTTCTGTCCCCGTGTTGCCCGGGAACTGCGCAGCATTTCCAGTTTATGGCAGAATTCAGCAGAATAGTGATCCACGAAATATCCCAGGATGTGCATCTCACCATTAGGGACATCTGCACCTAACTCTACTCCAGGTATGACCAAAAGCTTGGGGAACTTGCGAGCTTCAGCGAGGGCTTCTTCAATGCCTTCAACCGAATCATGATCGGTGATGGCAATGGCTTTCATTTCGAGCTCTGCTGCCCTGTAGACCACTTCTGTTGGAGTTGCGCGTCCATCTGAAGCTGTAGTATGGATGTGAAGATCAATTTTCATGGCGATAACTCTCTATCAATTCGGATGATACTGGCGGCTTTGCCATCTTCTTCAATTTCTACCAAAACGGAATTGAAAGTCACTCTTCCCTTGCCTACCGATAGCCGCCATGGCATCTGGGTTAGGAATTTGGTGATAATACTTTCAGCATCATCGCCGATAACCGAATCTTTGGGCCCTACCATTCCAATATCGCTGACAAACGCTGTTCCCTTGGGCAGTATTTTGGTATCGATCGTGCCAACGTGAGTATGTGTGCCCACTATAGCGCTGACTCGACCGTCCAAATACAGTCCGAGGGCGCCTTTTTCTGAAGTAGCCTCGGCGTGGAAATCGATTACCGCGATCTTTGGTTTGGGATCGATTTCATCCAAAAGACGGTCGATTGCCTGGAAAGGACAATCCATCTCTCCCATGAAAACACGTCCCAGCAGGTTCACTACCATGACCTGATTTTTCATAAGATAACCTCGTCCCGGTACGTTTGGCGGATAATTCAGGGGCCGGAGCAAAGGGAGATCGCTATCGAGGTAGGGAATGATCTCCCGGTGTTTCCAGATGTGGTTGCCCGAAGTGATAACGTCTATACCCGAACGAATCAGTTCCTCAGCCATAGGTGGCGTGATTCCGATTCCTCCGGATGCGTTCTCACCGTTGCCAATAACCAGATCGATTCCGTGTTGCTTACGCAGCTCAGGAAGTACAGACGCGACAGCCTTTCGACCTGGTTTGCCTATTATGTCTCCAATTAGAAGTACCTTCAATTGAGCCCTGCACTCTCTTGCCTATTTGGCATAGTCTACTGATCGGGTTTCCCGGATGACGGTAACTTTGATCTGTCCTGGGAAGGTTAGCTCTTCTTCGACTTTCTTGGCAATATCTCGAGCCAATCGTAACGCTGCAAGGTCATCAACTTCGGTGGGTTTGACCAGAATGCGAACTTCACGTCCAGCCTGAATAGCAAACGTTTTTTCCACTCCTGGGAAGCTATTGGCGATGTTCTCCAAGGTTTCTACGCGCTTTACGTAATGCTCGGCCGATTCCTGTCTTGCACCGGGCCGAGCGCTACTGATGGCATCGGCAGCAGAGACTATGAATCCATATGTTCCGATAGTATCGGCTTCTCCGTGGTGCGCGGCAACTGCTTCAACGATTACCGGAGCCATTCCCAGTCTTTTCAATATGTTAGCTCCGACCATTGCATGAGGTCCCTCTCCTTCTTGCCCCGTTCCTTTGCCGAGATCATGAAGTAATCCTGCTGTCTTGGCTATGTCCACGTCAGCTCCAATTTCGGTTGCCAGTGCTGCCGATAGCTGCGCAACCTCAGAGCTATGGCTGATCATGTTCTGTCCATAACTGAATCGATATCTGAGACGTCCCAGTAACCTGATAACTTCAGGATGCAGTCCGACAACCCCTGTTTTGTAGGCAAGCTGCTCACCTTGAACCTGAATATTGGCCTCTACCTCTTTGGTGGCTTTGTCCACTATTTCTTCGATACGTCCGGGATGGATACGGCCATCCTTGATGAGTTTCTCTAATGCTACCCTGGCTATTTGTCGCCGCACCGGATCGAAGCAGGAAAGTGTTACTGCTTCTGGTGTATCGTCTACGATAAGGTCGACTCCTGTGGCAGCCTCCAAGGCTCGTATATTGCGTCCCTCTCTTCCGATTAGCCTGCCTTTCATCTCGTCGCTGGGAAGAGCAACGACGGAGACAGTACTCTCAGCGGCAACTTCGCTGGCGCAACGTTGCAGTGCTTCAGCTAGAACTCCTCGCGCGTTTTCATCTGCTTCAGCTTTGAGTTGGGCTTCGACTTGACGCATCCGCTGTGCAAGCGCATTTTTCGTTTCGTTTTCTACCGCCTGTAAAAGGTGCTCTTTGGCTTCGGCGCTGGACATACCGGCTATGACTTCCATCTGCTGTCGTTGCTCTTGCTTAAGTTTTTCAACGCGTGCCAGACCGGAGTCGATCTCCTGCTCTTTTTGGGTTAGAGCCTTCTCACGTCGTTCAAAAGCCTCAACCTTGCGGTCGAAGTTCTCCATTTTCTGGTTGTGTTTTTTCTCTTGCCGGCCGACTTCAGCCCGCCGTTGGCGGTTTTCGGCCTCTGCGTCAGACTTGAGTTTGACCGATTCCTCTTTGGCTTCAAGGAGTATTTCTTTCTTTCTATCCTCAGCTTCCCTTATGACCTTGGCTACGGTCTCTTGAGCCTCGCGAGCCTTCTTGGTCAGGGTTACTCCCCGAAACAAAAGACCAACCAGCCAGCCACATACGGTGGAGGCAAATACTATGATGATCCAAATTTCATAACTCATTTCTATCCTCGCAAAGTTTTTCGTTCCATAATTTTTCAACTACAGTCGAAATCACGTTGTAGTCAAAGCCCCTGCGGCGCAAGAAAGCGCCCAGTTTCTTGCGAAATTCATAACGATCTGATGTGTTCAGGGTACGTGATTTCTTATATCCTGCTCGATATGCTTCGGTTTCATTGTCGATATCATCGATAGCCGCATTGATTATTTCAGGGTCGATGCCTTTTTGTTTGAGCTCTTGCGCTAGAAACCGGGTGCTTCGGGAGCTGAAAGTCGATCTGTTTTCTTTCCAAAACTCAGCGAATGAAGCATCATCTACATAACCGGCATTGCGCAGTCGATCGAGAGTTGTTGCGATTATTTCATCCTCGTAACCATAACGTCTCAGCCTGTCCCTAACTTCAGATTCGCTCCTTGGTCTGTAACTGAGATATTTCAGTGCCCTATCTTTTGCACGTTGACATTGATCGGCTATTTTGAGGTTATCCACTTGAGCTTGGGAGAGATAATGCCCAGCACGGATGCCTGATTCTTCAAGCACAGACGCGCTCAGACCCATGGTGAACTTGCCATCGAGGAACAGGCTAACTCGGTTCGCCCTTTTCTCCTGAGACTTAATGGCAGTGACGGTCTGGGCTTTGACCATTGAAGATTCCCGCAAATACACCTACCCTGTAGTTTATTTCACTAGGCTAGCTGTAACGGGAAGAGGCGCTCCCAACGGAACTATCAGTTCCGTTGGCCCACTATTCGAGAGGGAAAAGAGTGTCAGCTTCCGGTTCCGGTTCAGTTTCTGGGGAAGGAACATTTTGGCGGAGTGGTTTTGAATCAGCTGTAATTTGTCTGGCAATTTCCTCAGTCAGGTCTTTATTCTGGCTAAGATGTTCTTTTGAGTTCTCTCGTCCCTGGCCAAGGCGGGTTTCCCCGAAAGAAAAGAAAGCACCGTTTTTCTTGATTATCCCTTTTGCTACACCCAAGTCAAGGATGTCTCCCTCTTTGCTGATCCCACTACTGAACATGATATCGAACTCAGCCGTGGCGAATGGAGGGGCTACCTTGTTCTTGACTACCTTTGCTTTCACTCGGGACCCAACGATTTCGGAACCTTGCTTTAAAGTTTCCTTTCGTCGGAGATCTATCCTTACCGAGCTGTAAAACTTAAGAGCTCGGCCACCGGGGGTTACTTCGGGATTCCCGAACACCACGCCTATTTTTTCCCTGAGCTGATTAATGAATACCACTGAGGTTCGTGACCGACTTATGGCTGCGGTAAGCTTCCGCAATGCTTGAGACATCAGCCTCGCTTGGAGCCCCATATGGATGTCACCCATTTCCCCTTCGATCTCGGCTCGAGGAACCAAAGCAGCTACGCTATCAATTACTACCACATCGAGGGCGTCGCTACGGACCAGTTTCTCAGTGATTTCCAAAGCTTGTTCTGCGGTATCGGGTTGTGAGAGCCACAGATTATCAATGTCAACTCCACAAGTGGCAGCGTATTGGGGGTCCATGGCATGCTCTGCATCTATATATGCTGCTATTCCACCGAGTTTCTGGGCCTCAGCCATAATGTGCTGAGCCAGTGTTGATTTGCCTGCTCCCTCGTTACCGAAAATCTCGATAACCCGTCCGCGTGGGATTCCTCCAATGCCAAGAGCCAAGTCCAGGGATAACGAACCCGTAGGTATAGCTTCCACAGCCATTCTGGCTTGGGCTTCGCCCAACCGCATAACCGATCCTTTGCCAAATTGCTTTTCAACTTGGCTGATTGCCAGTTCTAGGGCCTTCTGTTTATCGTTGGCCAATTTCCTTCCCTAAATTTATCTGAACACTAGGACTTCCCACTATTGCAAGCCTAGCGAATACTACATATTAGCACGATAATATTTCTGAGGCAAGTAAAACCTTGTTTACATGATTTCGTAGGTAATTATGTGTTTTGAGGCTTTAGAATGATTGGTTTTTACTGCAAATTACCGGAGAAGTCCAGGGCTTCCTCGGGCGATAGCAGTTCCCGGGCTTGGTCACGCACGTCATTCAAATTCGAGAAAAACTCTCGCATCATTACCACTAGTAGATAGCGTCCTTTGGGCGTTAGGGTGATACAATTCGGGTCACTACGCTCGAATGCCCCCGCTAATTTCATGAAGAGTGTCTCCATCCACAAACTTCGCTCGACGGATTTCCCAAAGCTCTCTTTGAAGCGTTGTTTATCGAGTCTGAGTCCGAATAGCTCCATCATAAGGCGATAGCGCATCTGTTCGTGCTTGTTGAATTTGCGAATCTGGGAAACTGACATTTGGCCGCCTGAGATCAGGTGATCATATTCGCGCAGAGAGAAAGTATTCACGTATAAAGCACTGTCCAGGTGACTGAAAGCGCCTGATCCAACGCCGACGTATTCCTCGAAGTCGACTATATATTCGTCGATCATATCGCCACTCTGGCGGGAGAAGCACCATGCGGATACCGGCCTAAACTCTTTGCTTAGGCCTTCTGACAGGATTTGATAATACTCGGCTTCACGGGTGTAATCTACTTTTCCCACTGTATTCTTCATTGATCGGGCTACAGCAGGTGAAGTCATCAGTGCATAGTATGTTGTCTGATTTACGCCCGAGCCGATAATTTTTTGAATGTCTTGTTGGAGAATTTCCTTTGTCTGGCTCGGGAAGTTGAAGATCATATCGGCATTTAGTGTGGGGAAACGCCCGGCCACGCTCTCGATATGTCCTAGAATATCGTCCCCCGAACCGTATTTATCATAGCGCTGCATTTGTTGGAGTAATCCATCATCGAAGCTTTGAATGCCAACCGAGAGACGCTGAACCCGGCCCTCGAGTTCGTCAGCGATTTGGGGAGTTAGATGGTTCGGGTTGGTCTCACATGACACTTCGGTTACGCTGAACAGCTCACGGGCAAGATCAATAGTTTTGGTGAGTTCATCGATCATCACGGTCGGAGTGCCGCCACCGATGTACATAGATGAGAAAGTGTATCCAAGTTCCGCAACCAGGCGCATTTCCTTGCGCAGGCTTGCGAAGTAAGCGCGAGCGGCGTCTTCGCGAAATGGGAATCGATTGAACGAACAATAGGGACACAATTGCTCGCAGAATGGTACATGCATATAAAGGAGGTAAGCATGACCCGGCCTTGGAATGGGAATGGTTTTTAGGTCTGTCTGAGAGAGGGTCAGGGTCTTTTTGAGGTCAAGTTGTAGGAAACCAGTTAGGAGACGTTCAGAGATCATTCGTGATGCCTTTGCACAAAAGTTGTTTTGAAGCTGACGGTATGGTGATCCGGGTCGGATTCAAATCTGCTAAACCCGATTGTAACTGCGCAAAGGAATCTCCCGCAATGTTTTTTCGATGTTAGTCTATATTAATTTGAAAACTGAAGCAAGTTAGTTTCTGAATATCTGGTACCTAGTCAAAAAAACCAAAGGTCGTAGACAAGAATCGGGAGCGGCGATTTGAATAATTGCAGATCGTGAAGGGAGGAGAGAGAACAATACCGGATTTGAGTGAATTAGTTTGAAACAAGTTTGTGGGTGGTTTGGGGTCTGCCCTGGCTTTGGGTTAGGGAATCAGCTCCCTAACCGTGTTCCAGTGAAGAGGTGACAAGCTGTCTATGTCAGGCTAATAAACAATTCTTTCGCCTTTCCTTTCGAGCCTCTCAATCAGTTTCTGGCGCATCTGGGTAGCCCGGTCTATCTTGCTTGTTGGGCTTGGACCATAGCCCAGCGTCTCAGCTAATTCTTTGAGGTAATTCACCAGCAAGTCGAGTTTTACCTTTAGCACATCCATATTTGATTATCTCCTTTTTCACAGAAAACACTAATCCAATGGCACTGATTGTGATTCTGAGTCTTCTGAATTTGTACTTGTATTATTAATGATACACAAATAGTCTTGTGTTTTCATGAGGGCGAACACTCAAACGTGCTAAGCAATCAAGCCTACGCCATACCAAGAGTTGTTGCCTATATTGGTGGAGAGTTAATCGGTGTTTTGAGAAGTGGATTTGCGATGAGTGAAGCTGGAGTTGACACGATGACCATCTAAACTTGGGGGAAATGGAGTCACTGAAGATTAAGCGTACGATCCGAGTTCAAACGTTTGAGTGCCAATTCAAACCACTTTATCTTCATTTGGGTGGCTTGGCTGGTTTACTCATCCGGCACTCGAAACAGGTGATGAACTAGACGATTCCGGTAATTACGGCACCATGGACCTTATCAAGGCACTCGAATGGATACAGGATAATATCGAAGCCTTCGGCGGAGGCCCCAACAGAGTCATCATCACTGGGGAGTCTTCGGGCGCAGTTAATGTCTTATCACTCCTACTCTCACCACCTGCAAAAGGGCTTTTCCATAGAGCATTGGTACAAAGCGGTATGGTCGTTTCCACACCAATCTCAGACGGAGAAGCAAGCTCTGAGAAAGTGCTTCTGAGGTTGCTCGTCAACGATGGTACTACCGCAAACCAGACCGAAGCAGCAACATATATTGAAAGCATGTCCGATGCTGAAATCGGAGGATATCTCAGAAGGAAGTCTCCCACAGATATTCTCGCGTGTTACGAACAGAAAGGCTTCGGGATGGTGATCATCACTGAAGTTCTTGAAGATGGGAACGTAATCGTCGCCGGGGGAGCTGACGCTTTTGACTCAGGAGCGTACCCCAACAAAGTGCCAATCATGGTGGGCAGTACCAAGGAAGAACAGAAGATGTTCCTGTATAGGGACCCATTTTTCGAAGGCAAGGAAGAGCTTAACCAAACAGTGGCGAACTATTGCAGCGCTCTCTGGAAAGCCAATGGTGTAGACGGCTTTGCCAGAAAAGTGAGTGAGCATCCAGATCAGCCTGACGTCTATGCATACCAGTTCAACTGGGGGGCCTACATTGAAGACGGCAATAGCCCGATTCCAGAACCGTATGATCTCAAAATCGGCTCAGCCCATTCCCTGGATATTCCTTTCTTCCTGGGCAACCACAGCTTCAATGTTTTTATGACCAATTGGGTATTTACCGAAGAGAATCGTCCGGGTAGAGAAGCCCTCTCAGATGCCATGATGGCTTATGTAGCCCAATTTGCTCGTACAGGCAATCCAAACGCGCCGGAGTCCGACTTGCCCGAGTGGAAGCCATGGAACAATGGTATACAAGAGCCAAAGTGCATCCTATTCGATGCTGGTCTTGATACCGCCAGAATAAAGATGTCGGATCAGGAACTTACTATCACGAATGTGCTTGGATCGATGAAGGCTGAGGTTCCTGAGCCACTGTATTCAGAGGTATTCGATCTCCTTTCATCGTACGGGACAACATCCAGTCTGAGTGAAGGAAACGAATAGGGCTCAAATCGATGGAGGGATACTTTCGAAGAAATTACAGGAGTAGCTCTTGCCCTGCAGCAGCCATTTTACCAGAATGGTGATGTGATTTGTCGCTGCTTTTCCGTAGAAACCATGCAGCCCTAAAGGGCTTTGCAATTCGAGTTGCAAGTTTGCGCAAATACACCCCAGGCAACCATGTATGGTCCACCCAACCTTTCTTGAGAGAATTACTCCCAGCCATAGCAGCCAGGTTTGCGATCTTGTGTGGCCCGAACCAACTCGCCAGATTGGCAGAGAATACTGACGAAAGCCCATCAGATCCCATATTTGCAGTCTCCATTAATGCTGCCTGTGCAACTGCCGATGAGATCACCGTAACTAAGTTGGGAGATTGTTCCACCACCTGCAACTGAACAACATCTTTCGGCATTGACCTATGCGATACTCGATAGTCTCGTTTAAAGACGTACCAATATCCAAGGAAATAAATACCAATATACCCAGCGAAACTTCCAAACTGGCTTGACAGTACTACTATCCAAGTATCCAAGTCGCTGGTGGTAAAAGCAGCAATGGACCTGCCCGCGAAGGCTCCTACTCCAGCACTGATCTGCACCGCCACTAGTTTTCCGCTAAAGTATTTCTTCAGTGTTGCTTTAAATCCGGCCATATCACTTCACCGTATCCAAAACCCGGAAACGCTCTTGATGCCTAGAGTATAATGCTTGTAAAATGGCTTCACAATAGGGTTCACACCCATCCTCGTCCCCATGATTTTTCGTCATTATCGCAGGCATATTAATGTTATGCCACAGACAATAGGTTACATGTGATAAATACCATATTTTCCAGGAGAATTGCCTTCCAAACCCGCCCCCTGAATCCTCTCCAAAAATACCTCGACTTGATGATCATATCAGCGTCAATCACAACACCCATCGAACCACTGTGCATTTCGAAAATTGAAATCAATCCCCGTATGGGATCAGTTTTTGTTTACCAAGTATTGACTTAATCTTTACCTGTTCTTAACCATAGTGCGTTGCCATTTATTCTCTTTTTACCTTGAAGATAGTACTATAGTACCATTGGGATTGTATCCGAAAGTGCCGGAGAGGAAAGATATTATGGGAGCTGGAAAGACCGTAGGGCTGTTGCTTGCGATTATTTTACTAGTCATTGTAGGCATGCCCATTCACATGGCATTCGCACAGGTGGAGTCAACACTGCCAGAGACGAGCAGTATCACGGCTCACAAATTCAATGATTCCAACAGCAATGCTATACAAGATGCTGGCGAAGAAGACATCGAAGGATGGTTGATTCGCCTGTATGAATGGGATGGTACTGATTTGGAAAGGATCTCTGAAGAGCGTACCAACTCAGCCGGCCTGGTGAGCTTCAGCAATTTGGTGCCTGCCACCTACAAGGTGTGGGAAGAGCAGATAGGATGCTGGCAGCCAACCACACCGGAAGGTATGAACAGCTTGAGCGGCGGTTATTATGCCCGCATCGCTCTGGAAGAAGGTCAGAATGTTGTCGTGGAATTTGGCAATGTCCTTGCCGATGACGAAGCCCCAATCATAGATATGCCAGAGGATGTTTTTGTAGCGTGTGGAGGAACAACTCGTCCTGATTCTACAGGGTATGCTTTAGCCAACGACAATTGCGATCCAAGCCCGGTCGTCACATATGCAGACAGCCGAGACGGAAACGTAATAACCCGAACGTGGACTGCGAGCGATGCTTCCGGAAACAGTGTCGGCTACGACCAATTCATCACGGTTGAAGACACGAGCGAACCAATCATTGTATGCCCGGGCGCCATAACAATTGAGGATGGAGACCCGACATATCCGAGCAATACTGGTGGGTGGGCAAGTGCGACAGATGACTGCAGCGATAACGTAGACATCACCTACAGTGATAGCCGAAATCAGAACACCATCACCCGAACATGGACCGCTACAGATAGTGCCGGCAACACAGCAAGTTGCGTTCAGGTAATTACTATTATGGAGCCTGCACCAACCTATTCACTGACAATAGCCAGCGGTGAAGGTGGCTCGGTTACCACACCCGGTGAGGGTACTTTCGGACCCTATTACCACGGCGAAACCGTCAATCTCGTTGCAACCCCCGATACAGATTACTCCTTCGTTAACTGGACTGGTACCGGAGCAAGCACTATCGATGATCCCAATTCCGCCTCTACCTTCATCACTATGATTGGCGATTGTGACATTCAGGCTAACTTCGTTCTGAATCGATGGCTCCAAGTTGACGGTATGCTCAATAGTTGCTGTTCCATAACTATAGATACCGATGATAATACCCCTAACGAACTAAGTAGCGGTGACTCCGGCGTCTTCGCCTTCCCCGAAGGAACCACCGTCACTCTTTCCGCCACAACCTGCATCGAATGTTGCGGGGAAGAAAGTCAGTTTTTATACTAGTTGGTTTTCACCGGTGCATCCGAAGGCCAGTATGATAGTCTTTCCGTTTTCACTGATCCAACTATCTCCCTTGTCATGGAAGAATATACGTTAGCGCTTCCTGCCTGCTCAGATAATCCCCTGGGCTTGGCCAAGGAAGTTACTCCCAATCCATGCCTCTTCCCCGGTGAAGAGGATGCTACCGTTCACTACGCTATCGCTTTCAGTTTCGATGGTGATGAATTCGACTTCGAAGGTTCCGATACCTGTAGCGATGCCGTCGTCATCTCCGATTATCTCCCCGACGGATTGATACCTGCCGAAAGATCGATATCCAATGGCGGAACATACTATCCCGATGAACACCTTGTTCAATGGACCGTTTATGCCTCCACCGGAAGTGTATCCTTCGATGCCTATATCCTGCCTTCTTTCACTGGTGAGGTTGCAGTTAACGTGGCTGCTGCCTGGATCGAAAGTGTCTGTACCGAAGACGAAAGCCCGCTGAGTTACCCTGATGACGGCCAACTGCTTTCCCTTACATACATCAATACTGATATATGTACCGAAATGCCGGCTCTAGACACTTTGACAGTTACCAGCCGTGAAGGCGGTTCGGTTACAACGCCCGGTGAAGGTACTTTCGGACCCTATTACCACGGCGAAACCATCGATCTCGTTGCAACCCCCGATACAGATTACTCCTTCGTTAACTGGACCGGTACCGGAGCAAGCGCTATCGATGATCCCAATTCCGCCTCTACCTTCATCACGATGAATGGCGATTATGAAATCCAGGCAAATTTCGTCCCGATCCAATGGCTCCGGGTTAACGGGGTGCTCAATAATTGCTGCTCCATAACTATAGATACCGATGATAATACCCCTAACGAGCTGAGTAATGGTGACTCCGGCGTCTTCGCCTTCCCCGAAGGAACCGCCGTCACTCTTTCCGCCACAACCTGCGCCGATTGCTGCGGGGAAGAAAGTCAGTTTTCATACTGGTTGGTTTTCACCGGTGCATCCGAAGGCCAGTATGATAGTCTTTCCGTTTTCACCGATCCAACCATCTCCCTTGTCATGGAAGAAAATACGCTAGCGCTTCCTGCCTGCTCAGATAATACCCTGGGCTTGGCCAAGGAAGTTACTCCCAACCCATGCCTCTTCCCCGGAGAAGAGGATGCTACTGTTCACTACGCTATCGCTTTCAGTTTCGATGGTGATGAATTCGACTTCGAAGGTTCCGATACCTGTAGCGATGCCGTCGTCATCTCCGATTATCTCCCCGACGGATTGATACCTGCCGAAAGATCGATATCCAATGGCGGAACATACTATCCCGATGAACACCTTGTTCAATGGACCGTTTATGCCTCCACCGGAAGTGTATCCTTCGATGCCTATATCCTTCCCTCTTTCACCGGTGAGGTTGCAGTCAACGTGGCTTCTGCCTGGGTCGAGAATGTCTGTACCGAAGATGAAAGCCCGCTGGGTTACCATGATGACGGCCAACTGCTCTCCTTTGCATATGTCAACACTGATGACATATGCACCGAACGGCCAGCAACCAACACAGTAACATTCGTCGCGGGATCGGGTGGAACATTGACGGGAGATGTCACTCAGCAGCTTCCGGATGGCGGGGATTGTGCGACCGTCACCGCCAAAGCCAATACTGGTTATCAATTTGCCGGTTGGATTATCAGCTCAGGCGATAAGAATGGTTCTTTCAGTCAACTCCACCGAACCGCGCTGACAATAACCAACGTCACTGGTGATACACATGTCACCGCCAACTTTCGCCCAATTGGCGGCGGTGTCAGCTTTGTTGGACCCAACGGCGAGGACGATGATGGATACAGCGTCGAATTCCAGTCGCCTTCGGAAACCACTAACTACACACTATTGATCGAAGTAAACCCAGCCGATAGTGGTTCAACCGATCCATCATTAGGCTCATATTCCTACGAGGAAGGTACCGTAATCAACATCAGCGCAACACCATGGGACGGCTATGAGTTCCTTAATTGGATAGGAGATACCAGTGGTACACTTAGCGCTATCACCGTGACTATGGATGGTAACAAGTCTGTTACCGCTAACTTCCAGGTAATCCCATTGCCAATGATACGGTATATCCTGACAATGATCTCTGCAGAAGGCGGAGATACCGATCCTGCAGCAGGGGACCACTCATTTGAAGAAGGATCATTGGTCACTATTACCGCCATACCCACAGAAGGCTACATTTTTGAGGGTTGGACTGGCGATGTAGAGAATCCGGGTATGGCTACTACCACTGTGACAATGGATGAAGACAAGGAAATCACTGCCAAGTTCAGCGAGATTGGATCACCCGTGATTTTTCATACATTGACAATAGAAATCAATGGCGATGAGGGTTGCGAGACGAATCCCGAGTCAGGGTCTTATCAGTATGAGGCTGGAACAGTAGTTGTAATAACCGCGAACGCTGCCGATGGATGGGAGTTTTTGGAGTGGACAGGCACCGACGAGTTGGCTATTGATGAAAGTAACTTAAGTACAGCCACAATAACCATGGATGGTGATTACACCATTACAGCCAACTTCGAGGAAAACTCAAGTCCCACGAATTGGCCTATGATAAGTGGTTTGATTGCTGCATTACTTGCTATTCTGATAGCGCTAATCCTTTTCATTCTCAACAAAAGAAAGGAAACCGCGTAGGCAAATACGTCAAGTAATCATCAATAATCAGCAGGGAAAGTCTTGGAGGAATACCGGAGAGGCCGCTGCAACAGCCAGCGGCCTTCACTTTTGACTTGATTGAGCTGAACGCTTCCAGATCAATACAATGTTCACGGTAGTCATGATCCATATGATGGCAAAAAGGACTGCTTCCACATGCATTTCCCCGTAGGCATTCACATCTATCAATACCTGATTTGACGGGTTGAAACAGGCAGAGTAAAACATCAGGAACAAAAGTGACATTAATGCCCAAGAGAGCATCACTGACATCAAATTGAATAGTGAGATCTTGTGCGGATCCTTCTTTTCCATGTTTCATTTAGAAGTATAATAGAGAGAAGTAGAACGGACAAAAGTGCAGTCTGTAGTTTTTGGTAGTGTTTTCGAACATTTTGATGTTGGTGTAAACGCCCATTCCGTTTAGAAGGATTTGGACAATGCACGGTCGCTGCCCCTCAATAGGCTTACATAGCTGTCAACAGCTACAAAGTGCAAACCGGAAATCGAGGGATTCGGTCAGCCTTTGACTAGTACTTAAATGACTGCTACACTATTTGATATCATCAGGATGATAGCTTCGCCGCAACCTGATGCGGGCCCTATGCAGCATGAACACTACTGAAACCGGAGACCCTGAGCATGGTAGCTCGCCACATGTAACTGTGGCTGTTCAAACTGTAGGTTGCAAGCTTAACCAGGCAGAGAGCGAGGCGTTAGCACGCGAGTTTCTCGATGCCGGATTCAAAGTGGTCGCCCCAAACAAAAGACCTGATGTATACATTCTGAATACCTGCACCGTGACCCATATTGCAGATCGCAAATGCCGTCAGTACCTTCGATCATTCCATCGCACCAATCCTAACTCACTGGTAGTGGCTATGGGTTGCTATGTGGATAGAAGCGAGTCTGATGTCCGGGTTGAGGGTGTTGATATCACCATCAGCAATATGGATAAAGATCGCGTAGTGGAAATCGTTCAAAACCAGCTTGATCCAAAGCGCTATCTCAACATAAATGATTGCAGCACTCTAGATGATCCATTTCGTACCAGAGCAATGACTAAAATCCAGGACGGATGCAGTCACAGCTGCTCGTACTGCATTGTGCCTTTTGTCAGAGGGCCGGAACACAGTATTCCGATGAAAACAGTCTTGGATGAGATCGAAGCCCAAGCTGATAATGGCTGCCAGGAAATCGTTCTGACCGGGACCAGAATTGGTACATACGAAGGAAGGATCGAAGAGCTCATTCGACGTATTTTGAAAGAGACCTCTATTCCCCGTATACGTCTCTCGTCACTTCAACCGGAGGAGCTTTCTCCATTCCTGATTGGTCTCTGGGAAAACAACGATCGAGTGTGCCGCCACATTCACTTGGCGCTCCAGAGCGGTAGCCAATCAGTACTTGAGCGCATGAATCGTGCGTATACTATCGTCGAATATGAGGCAGCCGTAAAAACTGTTCGCGATGCCATGCCCGATATCGCCGTCACCACCGATATCATAGTCGGGTTTCCAGGAGAGACGGATGAGGAATTCCAGGAAAGTCTGGAATTCTGTAAAAAAGTCGGGTTTGCAGGCATGCACATATTCCCCTATTCGGCACGTAATGGGACCAAAGCCGCGGACATGCCAAACAAAGTTGCAGACAAAGTGAAGAAAGCCAGAAGTCAAATAATGCTCGATCTGGCAACGCAGAGCGCACGGGGTTTCTGTCAGAGATTCCAGGGAGAGACTATGCAAGTGTTGTGGGAAGAACGAAAGGGCAAGAATCTCTGGATAGGACACACGGGAAACTATATCAAAGTATATACCAAAACCGACGAATTTCTGGAAAACTGCTTGTCAAATGTAAGGCTCGGCACTGAATACGAGCAGGGCTTATGGGGAGAAATTATCACCGCCCCTAATACAGTCCGCCTGCCGGGTAAAGGAGTGTGGCAGCAATGACCATTTATATTATCCTTTTTGTACTTTGCCTGGTAATCTCCGCTTTCTTTTCAAGTTCGGAGACGGCGTTCATTTCACTTCAAAAGGTGCGCCTTAGGCACATGGTAGATAGTGGTGTTTCTGGCGCCGAAGATGTAGCCGAACTAACACGACGCCCTGAACGTCTATTGACCACGGTACTCATCGGTAACAACTTTGTGAACACCGCCGCAGCCGCTCTGGGCACATTGATTGCAGTGAAAGTTCTCGAAGATAGCAGCAAGGGTTGGGCAGCGGTTGTGGCGACTATCAGCGTCACGCTTCTGCTCCTGATTTTCAGTGAGATTATACCCAAGACACTGGCCACCCAGATGGGTGAAAAAATGGCCCTTTTTTACACCCGTCCTATAAAATCCATATCGTGGATACTCTTCCCATTGACATTCGTTCTTTCCGGATTAGGCACGCAAGTGAGCAAAATGCTGGGCGGCACTTCAATATCAGATAATCTGATAAGTGAAGGTGAAATCCGTGCGATGATCTCGATGGGGCGTGAAGACGGCACCGTTGAAGAAGGTGAAGCAGACATCATGGAAAGAGTGTTCCTTTTAGGAGACCGTCAGGTAGGAGAGATTATGACTCCGCGTACGGATATTGTCTGGCTTGAAAAGGATACCAAGCTGGGAGATTTTCTCCCTATCTACGCCGATAACCCTCATTCGCGATTTCCCGTATATAATGAAACGGTGGATAATGTTGTAGGCGTGCTGTGGATAAAGGACGTGTTGATGGCTCAAGCAAAAGGAACTCTGAACAAGGAAAGCACCTTAATCGAATTGACACGCCATACCCATTTCGTTCCTGAGACAAAGATAGTCGGGGAGCTCTTTGGAGAGATGCAGGAACAGCGCACCCAGGTCACCATGGTTGTCGATGAATACGGAGGAACCGCCGGACTGGTTACTATGGAGCAGCTTCTGGAGGAAATCGTAGGTGAGCTTGGAGATGAACTGGCAACAGGTCGCAAGGCTGTCGAAACCATCGATCTCAATACATATCAGGTTGATGGCGGTATGAGGCTTGATCAGGCAAATGAAGAGATCGAATTGGGCTTGCCCGAAGATGATGATTACGAAACTGTCGCCGGATTCATTCTAAGTGCGCTAGGCCACATTCCCAAAGAAGGCGAACAACTTAAGTATGAAAATATTACTATTACTGTTACCGAGATGAAGGGAGTCAAAATTGAAAAGGTCCTTATTATCAAAGAATGAGCCTCAACAACGCATTGCCGTTACTTTCAGCCGGGGGGAGGAGCTCAAATATATCTCTCACCTGGATATGATGCGGCTCTGGCAAAGAGCCCTACGACGAGCCGGAATGCCGATTGCTTACTCGCAAGGGTTTAATCCCCATCCCAGAATAGCCATCGGTGCCCCGCTGGCCGTTGCAGTCACCAGTGAAGGTGAATTGATAGACATATTCATGGAAAGGACAGTCTCTCTGGATTTCTTTGTCAAGTCAATGAGAGAGCAACTACCACTAGGCATTGGAATACACGGCATAAAGGAGGTATGGCTTAAACTGCCTTCAACCCAATCCCAACTACGTTTTGCCGAATACAAAGTCGAAGTAGAATCGAAAAAAGAAGCCAAGGAAATCGGGAAAGCCGTTCGCTCTCTGATAAAAAAGGAAAGCTTGCCCTGGGAACACACCCGAGGTGAATCGGTTCATCGATATGATATCCGCACGTTGATAGATGACATTTGGATAATCGGGCAAAGCGAGTATGGCTATACATTAGGGATGAGATTGCGCAATGATTCGAAAGGGTCCGGCAGACCGGATCAAGTTCTCCGAGCGCTGGGATTCGACGAACCGGCTACATCCATCCATCGCATCAAACTTATCCTGGGCAATAACTAATGCAACTCATTTTGGTCAGACACGGCCAGACCAACTGGAACAAAGAATACCGGGTACAAGGACAGGCCGATCTCCCACTCAATGCATCCGGCAAAGCACAAGCTGAAGCAATAGGCCGGGCATTGAAAAATGAAACTGTTGATGCGGTCTATTCCAGCCCGTTGAGCAGGGCTTTTGAAACGGCTCAGGCGATAGACACATTTCACCAGGCAGGGATAACAACATTGGACGGGCTCAAAGAGTTGGACGTGGGGGAAACGGATGGTTTATACTACCCCAACCTGAAGAAGGAGTATGCGAGTTTCTTTGAGCTATGGTCCATCGATGCGAAGGCTGCCCGATTCCCCGGAGGGGAATCATTGCCGGAACTGCAGAAAAGGGTATGGGAAGCTATTCAGAGCATCCTCGATAAAAACCATAGCCATTCCGTAGTTGTCGCCAGTCATTTTTTTGCTTTGCTCACACTCATCTGTAAAGTGCTTGATCTGGGCCTTTCAGATTTCCGGAAACTCAATATTAGCGTAGCCGGCATAAGCAAAATGGAATTTCTTGATGGTAAAGCCCGGCTGGTTTGCTTTAACGAAACCTGTCACCTTAAATCCGATTCCTGATATCAGGAGATATACTGTCAGATGATAGCCAAGCAGCTACCCCATCGCGTCGAACGCTTCATTACCGAACATAGCCTCATTGGGAAACGCGATCTATTACTGGTTGGGGTTTCAGGAGGAGTTGACTCCGTATGTCTGCTACATATCCTGATTACCCTGAAAGACAGGCTAAAAATAGACTTGCACGTTGCCCATCTAAATCATCAGTTGCGCAATGTGGAGTCGGATGCCGATGCAGAGTACGTGTTTCGCCTGGCCCGCAGACTTGGGATTGATGCCACAATCGATCGGCGCGATGTTCAAGAATATCAGGCATTAAATCGATGTTCACTTGAGGAAGCGGCCCGTGAGGTACGATACGCCTTCTTTTCCGAGGTAGCCGAATCAATAGGAACCAGAACTGTGGCAGTAGCACACACCGCCAATGATCAAGCTGAAACAATTTTAATGCACCTGATTCGGGGAACCGGTCTTTCGGGATTGCGCGGTATGCGCACTCTCTCGCGATGGAATATGCCGGAAACCAAGCCTCTGACTATTATCCGGCCACTCCTGGAAATTAGCCGCCACGAGACCGAATCGTATTGTACCGCTCACGCACTCGATCCCAGATACGATTCTTCCAATCTTTCGCTTCAATTCCTGCGCAATCGAGTTCGGGCAGAAATAATGCCTCAACTTCTGGAATACAATCCCAATGTCGTCGAAAGCCTTTCGCGCACCGCCCGCATCATTGCAGACGATATTTCATATCTCGATGATGAGACAGCCCGAATCTCAGAGTCAGTTATCGAAGAAATCCCTCACGGATTGGCGATCGATAACAAGGCATTTTCCGCTGTTCCGCCGGCCATCAAGCGGCACCTTCTCCGCTCGTCTCTGAGAAATCTGCTGGGCAGTCTGCGAGATATCGAGTCGATACACATCGAAAACGTTATAGATATACTGGATCAACCCGCAGGCAAAGAACTCTCTCTGCCATATGGACTGACATTCTTTGGCGACTATGAAAAAAGCATCATCTCCCGAGGAGAGAATCCTCTTTCTCTGTTACCGATTATTGAGGAAGGGCACTCTCTGAACATTCCGGGTCAAACAGCATTCACGGGCTGGCAAGTCAAAGCCGAAATCATCGAAGGCAATGCCGGTATAGCAACAGAAAATGATTTTACCGCCCACCTCGATCTCGATGCCGTCGGTACCGATCTGACCGTCAGGGGACGCAAAGATGGCGATCGATTTCAGCCACTTGGCATGAGCGATACCAAGAAACTCCAGGACTTCATGGTGGATTCCAAAATCCCTCGGGCGTGGCGAGACCGGGTACCGCTAGTGTGTGAGGGAGAGCAAATCATCTGGGTAGTCGGCTGGCGTATCGATCACCGAGTACGGGTAACGGACGCTACCAGACGGATTCTTCGCCTGGAATTTGAGATGGAATGATAAACTGTATCGTATTGCGACCCTTCAGTGTCGCTCACAGCGAGGTTGAGTCCGCCGAATCCATTCTGCCGGGGTTTGGGGCTGAGAGCACTAAACCTGATGTTCAGAATGAATGTGTAGATTCCGGGTCAAGAGGCTGTGTCACAATACAAGCGATTAATAACCGTTTGTGCTGAGCAGAGTCGAAGTACGAATGCACCGTTCGGCAAAAACCCTTCGATAAGCTCAGGCGAACGGGAATCCCGGCGATTGTTTTGCAAACCTCATCTATTTTGTGAATTGTGATACAGGTTGCAAGCCCGGAATGACATACTAGAATAAGGACTTGAGATATGGAGTACAGCGAAATACTTGACCAGCTTGAATCACTTTCCAATCCCAAAACCGTGGACGGGATGGCCAGATTCGGAATTACACCTCAAAAAGGCTACGGTGTTTCAATACCAAACTTAAGGGGTATCGCCAGGGGAACCAATGCCAACCATGAATTGGCCGGATGGCTGTGGTTAAACGGCAGCCGCGAGGCCAGGATACTGGCCAGCATGATCGATGATCCCCAAATAGTTACGGAAGAACAAATGGAGAAATGGGGTGGCGAGTTTGACTATTGGGAAATCTGCGATCAGGTCTGTATGAATCTGTTTCAAAAAACCCCGATGGCCTGGCAAAAGGCGACGGAATGGAGCACCCGCAAGGACGAATCACATAAAAGAGCGGCATTCGTGTTAATGAGCCGACTCGCCGTCACCGAAAAGAAAGCTCCGGATGAGAAATTCGAGGCGTTTCTCCCGCTGATTAAAAACGAAGCAATCGACGAGCGCAATATGGTCAAAAAAGCAGTCAACTGGGCATTGCGTCAGATTGGTAAACGGAACCTCAAATTGAATGCCGAAGCCATTCAAATAGCCGAGGAGATTTATCAAATCGATTCTAAATCGGCCAAGTGGATTGCTTCCAATGCTCTGCGTGAATTGAAGAGTGGGGCGGTTCAAAACCGCCTGAGGAAATAAGTCGCCCTGGTGAAGTGTTAACCCTGAACTGACACACAAGAAGGTGCAGGAACATTTTCCTGCCGGGGGTTCGCGGGGGGTGTCCCCCGCTTCCTCTCGTTACCCCCAAGACTGGGGGCAAGGGGGTTGATTATATGGATTCCGGATCGAGCAACCTGTGTCACAATGTAATCGATTAAAAACCGTTCGTGCTGAGCTTGTCGAAGTACGAATGCGCCGTTCGGCAAGAACTCTTCGATGAACTCAGGGCGAACGGGATTCCCGGCTATAATATGGTGAAATTTATCAATTTTGTGAATTATGACACAGTCTCCGGTGGCCGGAATGACATGTTTTATTTTATTGCCGGGTTAATAATTTGACACTTGTATGATAATTCGAGAAAGGAAGTCCTAAGGATATGTCACTGTTTCTGGTTCAACATGGGAAAAGTCTTCCACCAGATATCGATCCCGAAAGGGGTCTCTCGGAAGAAGGAATTTCAGAGGTAGAAATTATCGCCAGCATGGCGAAAAGCCATGGAATAGGTGTTGCGAGCATCCAGCACAGTGGGAAAAAGCGGGCTCAACAAACAGCCGATATCTTCGCAATTGCCCTTAATCCCAAAGGCGGAGTGGAAGAACGCAATGGCATAAATCCGATGGATGATGTTGAACCATTCGCTCGTGGTGTAAACGTCAAGGATAACGTTATGCTCGTGGGGCACCTTCCGTTCATGGAAAGGCTCGTATCCTATTTGATAACCGGATCGACTGACAGACCTGTAATCAAGTTTCAAAACGGGGGCATAGTGTGCCTGGAACAGGACCCCTATACCCAAATCTGGATTATCAAATGGACATTATTGCCCCATATCAACTAGAATATCCCGAAAAGAGGTGAACGCTTTGGAAAATATCCGAATTTCAGTCGAAGACATATCGATCACGGCCGAACTACTTGATACCCCAACTGCACAAAAGATAATTCAATCTCTGCCTTTGGAAGCCAGCGTGAATACATGGGGTGATGAAATATACTTTGATGTTCCACTAAATCTCGAGCTTGAGCCGGGGGCGCGTGCGGATGTGGAAGTTGGGGAATTGGGATACTGGCCTTCCGGACCTGCTTTCTGCATTTTCTTTGGCCCTACCCCAATGAGCACCGGTGAAAAACCTCGGGCTGCCAGCGAGGTGAATATATTTGGGCGCGTCATCGGCGACAGTACAATTCTGAAGTCGGTTCGCCGCGGAGCAACGATATCGATCACCGAAGCGGACTAATCCGACATATAGGGAAGATAGTTTGATAATAATTGCGCTTATAACAATAGCAGCACTCGCCAACATTGCAATAGTTGTGTTTCTGGTGCTTCGCAAAAAATCTATGGCACGTATTGGCGACGCTGCAATGGATGATGCCCGGCATAGAACTGATGGCCAGGATATCATCCTTCAAACAGGAAATGCGTCTTCGTTCGGACAGGCATCGAAAGGCGCTAAGCAAATTCGAGGTAACGGCGCTTTGATCCTTACCCGAGAAGCTATCCGCTTTTTAATGGCTGTTCCCCGAAACGAAATCGAAATCCCGCTAAGCCGGGTAACATCGGTGTCATTGCCCAAAAGCCATCTGGGCAAAACGGTATTCAAGCCTCTCCTGCGCGTAGAATTTGAATCACTCGAAGGAAGGGACTCCATCGCCTGGGCAGTGCGAGAGCCATCCAAATGGAAAGACACTATCGAAAATGCCCGCAGTAAACTTCGATGGTAGAAACTGGAATTCTTTTATCTGCTGAGGTACCATATAGGGAAGTCCAAAATCGGCATTTAAATATATACTAGAAAGGGAAAAATCTGATGAAAGCCATTGCATTCAACGGCAGCGCACGCAAAGACAGCAATACCGCTATTCTGATCAATCGCGTTCTGGACGAACTTAAGAATGAAGGTATCGAAACTGAGATGTACCAGCTCGCAGGCAACAAGATCCACGGTTGCCGGGGATGCTACCAATGCTACATCAACCAGGATAAGAAGTGTGTGATGAAAGATGACATCGCCAATGAATGCATCGAAAAAATGATGGAAGCGGAAGGGGTTGTTCTGGGATCTCCCGTCTATGTGGCCGATGTCAGCCCGGAATTGAAGGCCTTAATCGACCGAGCCTGCATGGTAGCTAAAGCTAACGGCGGCATGTTCAGGTACAAAGTGGGTACAGCGGTCGTCGCTGTTCGAAGGGCGGGAGCCGTCCGCACCATGGATTCCATCAATCATCTGTTCTTTATCAGTGAAATGATCGTACCGGGTTCAAGCTACTGGAACCTGGCTTTCGGACTGGAAAAGGGTGATGTTGAAAAAGACGCCGAAGGCATGCAGACCATGAAGAAACTGGGGGAAAACATGGCCTGGCTCATGAAGAAACTGTACGGATAGGCAGGCAAGTTGAGCCCGGTTTTCTGAGATAAGATTTCCTCTCCGGTTAGGGGAAAAGGAGAGTGGTACATGAAAAGCTATCGAAAAGAACTGATATTTGAAGTTGCAGGGCGACGAGCGTTCATTAATATCACCCCCGAAGTTAACGGAGCGTTGAGTGAGAGCGGGATTCAGGAAGGGCTGGTGCTGATAAATGCCAAACATATCACCGCTTCGGTTTTCATCAACGACGATGAACGCGGCCTTCATCAGGACTATGAGGAATGGCTGGAGCAACTAGCCCCTCATGAGCCGATTGAGCACTATCGACACAACCGCACCGGCGAAGATAACGGCGATGCCCACCTAAAGCGGCAGGTAATGGGACGCGAAGTTGTGGTGGCGATCACTGAAGGACAGCTCGACTTTGGCCCATGGGAACAGATTTTCTATGGCGAGTTCGATGGTGGCCGCAGGAAGCGAGTCCTGATAAAGATTATCGGCGAATAGTCGCTCACACTGGCATGGAGGGTTACTATGCAAGACCCGATGCTTGATCAACATCGATATTTTCTAAAGGACAGTATCCGTAAAACCATCGATTTTTCACAAACCGATCAAAGCCAACGTGTGCCTCCTCCTCCCATTGAAAAGCCTTTCAACCCGAATGCTGAACGGTTCGATCTTGTGCCCCCTTCCGAATTCGGGGAACTGGGTAACATCGACCTGTTTTCCGCAATACAACGGCGTAGAAGCCGACGTAATTTCGGAGAAGACCCCCTCAGCTTGGTCGATATTTCATTTCTGCTCTGGGCAACCCAGGGAATCAGAAGTCGCATGGATAGCGGTCACGCTTTACGAACAGTGCCATCGGCTGGCGCCAGACATGCGCTGGAAACTTACCTGTGTGTTTTGAATATCGAAGGCTTGGATACCGGCTTCTACCGATATCTGCCTCTTGAGCATCAACTGTTGCTGAAGCAAAAAGACTTTCGGGCAGGCAAGAGGATTGCCGAGGCCGCTTTTCATCAGAACTGGATGGCCACTGGTGCGGCGGTGTTTATCTGGACTGCGATATCGTACCGGATGGAATGGAGATATGGGCTTTCGGCGCACAGAGTGATCCTTCTTGATGCGGGGCACGTGTGCCAGAACCTCTATTTGGGCTGCGAAGCAATTGATGCCGGGATGTGTGCCGTGGCCGCCTACGATCAAGAACTGACAGACGAACTATTGATGCTGGATGGGATAGACGAATTTGCCATTTACATGGCCGCAGTGGGCAAGAGAAAAGAACATTCCGCAAAAGATCCCGAATAGTTTTTACAAGCTTCAATTTGACTATTTGGTGATGAGTGGTATAGCCTTAACAAAATATTCCTAACGGTCTATTCTAGTTTCTACTATATATATTCATACTTGTCCAAAATAAGTTCTCTAACTGAATAGTTGAGACGGCGCTCCGCGAAGCAATATCACCAAAGTACAGCTAATCGCCCAATCAATTCAAATGAATCTCCATACAAATCACCTCACTCCCAACTCAGACTGCTATTTTAGAAATAGCTCCTTGTAAGATTTTCGTTTTCCACCCCTCCCTTTAAAAGTGTTGGTAGATTGAAATAACGGATGCTGTCTAAAATACCATGCTGATCTGGGGGTCAGGCAGTTTGGGGGGAGTTTCGAAGGGATCATTGAGCCAATCCCAGATATTTCGGTAGGAAAACAGGTTCAGGCGAAGCAGAGCCACGAGACGGCATAGTGGCAAATTGTATTTGGAACGAAACTGGAGATACTTGAGAAGCGGCACAGCAATCAATGCTGTCCAAATCTGAGGCTTTAAGTCATTGGGGCTGGTGCCAACAAAGGTCTTGATCTTCAAATGTTGCTTGAGTAACTTGAAGAAGATTTCGATCTCCCAGCGCTCACGGTAGACCTTTCCGATGGTAGTGGCGCCCAAGCGAAGGTGATTGGTCAGAAGCTCGATCCTTCGCCGGTTATCGTTATCCCAAACTTGCTGCCCGACGTAGCGTCCCCGGATACTTGAGGCGGGTCTGGGGTCCGGTGAAACGGATTAAGCTGGGCAGTGACTCTTGCGAAATGACCCACCTTCTCTTTTACTCAGTAGGATTGGTCGTTGATTCAACAACCTGCATATGGCCACTGCTCATCAGCTTTTCCACTTGTCTCAATTTCATGGCACTACTGGATTTTCACAATCGTGTTTAGCCCGGTAATCCAAATCTGAAGTTCGGTTTTGGCCATGTCTGCATCCTTGATGTCCTTGTCCTGATGGACCACATAGTTCCTTGGGGTATCGACCTCCAGCTCCTGAAACTGTGCAGCCATTCTTTGTGCCAACTCTAACTTTTGAGGTGGAATAACAGGAGGTGGCAACTGTCTTCATCCAGTAAACTGGATTTCCCTTCACCTAGATTCCGGGTCAAACCCGGAATGACATAAAAACTACTATGTTGTCTGTGTTAGCGTCGGGTTGTCTGTGGTGTCAATATACACGTAGACATTTTCAATAAGGGACATCCCTCTTATAGGAATGGACTACTCAAACACAAGAGAAGAGGCATTGATGTGTCATTCCAGACTTGATACGGAACCTATTCTCCCTTCGCACCTGGATCCCCGCTTTCACGGGAATGACATATAAATGATGCTTTGCTATTCGGAGATATCTATATTCAATTCGTGTTTAAGCTCTCGTGTCATGAGCGCGGGAACGGCTTCCTTGACTGCCAGCCCATTAAAAAGCACTTGGTAGACTTGCTCCGCGATTGGCATTTCCACGTTCAATGTCTTGGCTAATCTAAGTGCAGCAATAGTTGTATCGATCCCTTCGGCAATACCACTCATCGATGATAGTATCTCTTCCAGCGGTCGACCCTTGGCCAGTTCCTGCCCCACAAAACGATTTCGGCTTAATTGGCTGGTGCAGGTAGCCACCAGATCACCCATCCCGGCAAGGCCGGAGAAAGTCAATGGCTTGGCTCCCGCAGCTACGCCAAGTCGAGTGATTTCCGCCAGGCCTCGGGTAATCAGGGCTGCGCGGCTGTTGTCGCCAAATCCTAGTCCATCGGACATACCGACCGCTAATGCCATCACATTTTTCAGTGCCCCGGCAATTTCTACGCCAATCAAGTCGTCATTGATATAGGCTCTGAAAGAAGAGGTTGATATTGTTTGCTGGATTACGGTGGCAACTTCAATGTCCTCCGAAGCTATCACAGTAGCAGTCGGCAGCCCCTGGTATACTTCCTTGGCGAAGTTGGGACCCGAGAGTACGGCAATCTTGCTTTGAGGCCCGAGTTCTTCAGTAACGACCTCGGACATGCGTTTGGTGGTTTCTATTTCGATTCCTTTGCTAATGCTCAAAAGGAACGTTGATTCCGGGATGCTTTGTTTGATGAGTTGCAGATTATACCGCATCGTTTGCGCCGGTACGGCGAGGATCGTAAGCGCTGCCCCAGCCATAGCTTCCGCCGGGTAGGCGGTAGTGCGCAGATTTTCAGGGAAAGAGATGGCGGGAAGATGGGCTATATTCTCTCGATCGGCATTCAACCGGGCGGATTCCTCTTCAGTGCGAGCCCAGAGAACTACTTCCATTCCCTCTGCAGCCAGCATTATTCCCAATGTTGTTCCCCAGCCAGTGGTGCCGACAACAGCTATTCTGGAAGTCATCTCTTTTCTCCCTTTTGTCCTATCTTTCGTTCGGTGCCGGTACGTAAATTGGAAATGTTATCGCGGTGTCGCAGCAGAATAAGCCCTGCCACAATTATTGCGTATACCAGGTATTCAACCGGTTCGTGATCAGTGGCGACAAGCGGAGCCAGTATCACTACACCGCTACAACCCCCTATCATCGATCCCAAAGATACGTACCGCGTAATTGCAATCACCGCTACCCCGAGTACCAGACAGGCCACGCCAATCAACGGTGACATGGCCAGGAGCCCTCCCAGGGAAGTATCGACTCCCTTCCCTCCCTGGAATTTGAGATAAACGGACCAGTTGTGTCCGATGACGGCGGCTACTGCTGCCACGACCTGGGCGCTTTGATCATCGAATGTTATTGAACCTAATTCTGCGGTGTTATCTCCCACAATGGTAGCTGCGAGCAGCGTGGGAATTGCACCTTTGGAAATATCGCAGATGAGTGTGGCAGCACCGGCTGTAACTCCAACATTGCGCAGTACGTTGGTAAACCCGATATTACCACTGCCGTATTTTCGAATATCTATACCGCGTACCAGTTTGCCGATGATCAACCCAAAAGGAACCGATCCAAGCAAGTAGCCTAGCAAGATGACAAAAACAACATCAAAAATCACGGCTTCTTCTTCTTATCTATACGCATCTTAAAGACAAGTTTTAGGGGAGTGCCGACGAGGCCAAATGCGGTGCGGAGGCTGTTTTCGAGATATCTTCTGTAGGTGAAGTGAACCAGAGTCGGGTTACTGACCGCAAAGACGAAAGTAGGTGGCAAGGTATCCGGCTGTATCACGTCTCGAATCTGAAAGTGCCTTTTCGTCATAGGAGGATGGCTTTCATAAGCGTGCATGATGGCGCGTTTTAATTCCGCGTGATCGATACGCTTCAGCCTGGACTGATTGATTTGTTCGGCTTGGGACAGTATCTGGTTGATACCGGAGCCGGTTTTGGCAGATATGAAAACCATCGGTGCGTAATGCAGAAACTTCAGGCTTTTGGATACTTCTAAGCTACAGTCTTTCTTCCGCAATGCCAGTTCATCGGCCAGGTCCCATTTGTTTACTACGATTAATATCCCCTTAAAAGCATCTCTAATAAATCCGGCTATGTGTGCATCCTGCGCAGTTACCATATCGGATGCGTCAAGCATTAGCAGGCAGATATCTGCCCGGTCGATTGCTCGGAGCGCTCTTAATACACTGTACTTTTCGATTCCCCTGCCAATTCTGCCTCTCCGCCGAATTCCGGCTGTGTCTATAAGGAGTGCGCGTTTTCCACCGCGTTCGACGATGGTATCGATTGAATCACGGGTAGTTCCCGGAACATCGCTCACGATGACTCGCTCTTGTCCCAATAGAGAATTCAGCAGCATCGATTTCCCTGCATTGGGCCTGCCAAGGATGGCTATTTTGAGTATATCTGCCTCATATTCGGGAGGGGGAGATGGTGGAATCCTCTCCACTACTTTGTCCATGAGGTCGCTTACACCATTGCCGTGGTATGCACTGATAATGACCGGGTCCTCCAGTGGCACCTGGAAAAACTCGATTGCCTGATTAATGCGCTCTTCGTTTTCACACTTATTTACAGCCAGGACTACGTTCCTTTTCGAACGCCGCAGGGTCTCCGCGATCTCCTGATCAGGAATGGTGAGACCATCTTTCACATCAACCAGCATGATTATGGCATCGGCTTCTTCGATAGCGATGTCAACCTGGTCTCGGATCTTCTCGCTCATGCTTGATTCCGGGCTGAGTTCCAATCCGCCGGTATCAATAAGTGTGTAAACCTGATCTTTCCAGGTGATATCGGAATAAGCGCGATCGCGAGTAGTCCCCGGAAAATCCTCTACAATAGCCAGCCGTTTTCCGACGAGGCGATTAAAGAGGGTGGACTTCCCTACATTTGGTCTACCCACGATTGCAATAATAGGCTTGGTCACTGGCATATTCTATCACAATCGGTAATTCGGAACTATCTTTTCCCAGTTTTCTACGTTATATAATATATGCACAGGATAACTCAGCCTTGTTCTGCTATGTGGGCAGTTACAGCGGGGGTACGCCAGGTGCATGAGGAAAAGAGCCTTATCGAACGAGCTCAGAAAAATGATTCGGAAGCTTTTGCTCAGATATATGAAGAGCATTTCGATAAGATTTACCGATATGTGTTTTTGCGGGTGAGGACACAAATGGAGGCGGAGGATTTGACACAACAGGTATTCCTCAATGCGCTGCAATCCATTTCGTCTTTCAAATGGAAGGGGGCGCCATTCACTTCCTGGCTTTTCCGTATTGCCCGCAATCAGATCATCGATTATCAGAGGAAATCATCCAAAATGCAGACTACAACCCTTGAGATGCCGATGGCAGCTACCGATCCCGACCCGGTTGATATCGTAGAGCAGGAAATAGATATTCATAAGGTGAAGGAAGCTATCGGCGCATTGACGGACCTGCAGCGTGAAGTGATTTCGTTGCGATTTGCGGGGGAACTCTCAACTGCGGAAACGGCCAGGATCATGGGGAAAAAAGAGGGAGCAGTGAAAGCGTTGCAACACAGTGCGCTGGCAGCATTGAGACGAGCGCTTTCAGAGGAATGGGACTATGTCGAAGAAGTTTGACGACATACTGAATGAATGTCTCGATCGCGCGGCAAAGGGGGAGGATGTTGAGCAGTGTCTGCGAGATTATCCTGAACTAGCCTCGCAATTAAGACCTTTGCTTGAAACGGCTTCAAAAGTTCAAGCCAGCAGTGATGCGGTACAACCCCGGCCTCAATTCAGAACGGCAGCCAAGCATCAGTTACTGGCACAAGTGCGTGCCAAAGAGCAAAAACAGCCTAAACCGGGATGGTTTACCTTCTTAGAGTGGCAGCGTCGATGGGCTTTTGCGGCGGTGGCCGTGATCCTTGTGGTGATATTGGGGGGAGGAACGACGGTGGCAGCGTCTACCAATGCCATGCCCGATGATTTTCTTTATCCGGTCAAATTGGCAGTTGAGGATGTACGTTTAACTTTTGCCGGATCTGATGTTGATAAATCGGAGCTTAGAGCGGAGTTCGCTAACCGGCGGGTTGAAGAGATATCCCAGATGGCAGACGACGGGAAATGGGAGGAGGTTGAAGCTTCTGCTGAGCGGCTTTCTGATCTATTAGAGAAAATTGCTGATGTGGCCACCGAAAAACGGGCGCAGGGTGGTATCGATGAAGAAGATGTTGCCAAACTGAGGAGAACGCTAGCGCATTATGCTACGGACCATCCGTTGATTTTTGCCAAAGCGATAGAGCAAACTCCGGATGAAGCCAAAGAGAGTATCAGGAATGCCCTTAACATTTCAGAGAGCTACTATGCAACGGCTATTCAGAACGTCAACATAGCGGTAAGTTCGGGCGAGATTCAGTCCGTATCTCCTGTACACAGAACGAAAATTATCAGCGGTATCATCCGAATGATCAATGACAGCAAGTGGGTCATTGGTGAAGAAGTTGTGGATGTGAATGACAATACCATAATTACCGGCTCTCCTAAAATTGGTGCTGGTGCCAGGATTGAAACACAGGTGCAAATAGACGGTTCTTTGATGGCTCGGAAAATCGAGGTGAAAACGGTGAGCTTTGGAATATCCAATGTTGATACTGCGGTTTCTCCGAGACCGACTGCCGTAGAGACTAGCAAAACCTCAGTGCCAAGAACTGTTGAAACGCCAACGGTGGTACCAGTTGAGATACCTTTTCCGGATGAAATAGTAGAGACACCAAGCCCAACACGGTCGAGAAAACAATTCGTCGATGTATTTGCAGTAGATGACATTGAAGCACCCCAAACTCCCGAGGAGGTATCCGATATTTCGGCTATCCGGAATTTTAGCGGTACTATCCGGAGAATAACTGATTCCGAATGGACGGTGGGTGCTCGCACAGTGATAGTCGATGTTAATACTGTGGTAAGAGGCGATCCTACAGCCGGGGCAGCAGCCAGGATTTGGGTCACAGTGCAACCGGATGGCTCGCTAGTAGCCAGATTGATTTGGGTAAAAAATAGCAGCGTTCAAGTACCCAATACGATCGTTATCGAAACTCCCCAGCTCACGGTGGAGAAACCGTCGGTTGAAACAAACACCGGAATCGATTCCAGTCGGCCGTAATAGGGCTAGATCACAAAACCATGAAAAGATCGCAGTTGCGGTGATTGCTTTACTGGCTCTCGTAGATGCTAGTGCTACTCCGGCAATTGAATGAGGACATAATCACCTTGCATGTCATTCCCGCGAAAGCGGACATCCAGATGGGTGGGGAAAGTAGATTCCGGCTCGGAGGCCGGAATGACGTACCGCATTTATTTGCCGAAGTAATAAGATTGTGCCCAACCGGTACACTTCCGCTTAATCCCCTTTCAATTGATCTTAGTTAACAGGCCCTTCCTTTCGGCAAATGCCTCGTGTTTCTGATATAATGACGTCGGAATTTCAAGGCATATTTCACCATATTTGAGGAGGGAGAAATTGACTGAAAATCAAAAAATAGTTGTCATCGGCGCAAATGCTGCCGGTTTAAGGGCAGGAGCCAGGGCCAAGAGATTGTTGCCCAATGCCAGCATTACGGTGATTGATCATGGCAGATATATCTCTTATGGTGCATGCGGCATGCCTTACGTGGTATCCGGAGATATTGAGTATGCCGACGAACTCAGGCGGACCGCTTATGGCGTTATTCGTGATGCGGATTTCTTCAGATCGGCCAAGGGACTGGAAGTCATCATCCAGACCGATGTTGAAAAGATCGACCGTGAAGCCAAGAAGATCATCTGTAAATCGCTGATAACCGGTGAGACCTCAGAGTACTCTTACGATAAACTGGTAATAGCTACCGGTTCTAACCCCATCATTATCCCCGGTGTTCCAACAGGTAGCAAACGTATTTCCACTTTTAAAACCTTTGAAGATGCTTTGGCTATACAGGAAGCTTTCCAGAAAGGTCAAATCGAAAAGATAGGTCTGATTGGAGCAGGTCCTATTGGTTGTGAACTGGCTGAAGCTGCTGGTGCCATGTGGGGAGCGGAGGCAATTCTAATCGATGCGGCCCCCAATATTTTGCCTGCCATGCTTGATGTGGAAATGGCACGTCCTATTGAGAACTATTTGAGAAGTGAAGACGTCAAAATATATACCGATTGTCCGCTGGAAGGGATCACCGAAACAGAAGACGGCCTGGTTATTAAAACGCCCAAAGGTGAATTCGAAGTAAATCATGCAGTAATCGCTGTGGGCGTCAGGCCGAATACAAAACTTGCCGCCGATTGTGGGCTGGAGCTTGGCAAAGGTGGCGGAATCGTGGTCGATGAAAAGATGACCACCAGCGATCCTGATATCTTTGCCGCCGGCGATTGCGCTGAGTTGAAACACCTCATTACAGGCAAACCGATTCAACTCCCTCTCGGTTCGCTGGCCAATAGACAAGGACGGGTGATAGGTTCCAATCTGGGTGGTGGTGATGAGCGATTCGGGCCGGTCGTGGGAAGCGCGGCGGTTAAGATATTCGATATGAACGTTGCCTCCACTGGCCTTACGGAAAAAGCGGCCAAAGATGCTGGTTTTGATGTAGGTGTTGCATGGGGCACTGCCACTGACATTGCTGACTATTATCCGGACAAACAGAACCTTTTCCTGAAACTGGTTTATGATAAGGGCACAACCAAACTTCTGGGTCTCCAGGGATATAGCCAGGGTGAAGTAGTCAAACGAATAGACGTCTTTGCGGCACTGCTCAAGCACGATGGGAAGCTGGAAGACCTGTTGGATGCCGAGTTTGCTTATGCTCCACCCTATGCCCCGGCAGTCGACCCATTGTATTCCATTGGGTGTACCGCCAGAAACGATTTACTGGAGGGGCTCAAAGCTTTGCCGCCGGATGCTTCTATCGATGACAAGCTGGTTGTGGATGTGCGCCGTACTCAAGAAGCGGCCGATAGGCCCTTGCCGGAAGAGAGTTGCCAGAATATTCCGTTTGAGACTTTCCGGGATTGCTGTGCAGACGTATCGAAGGATAAAGAAGTTGTAGTTGTTTGCTCCAAAGGGGTTCGGTCATCAGAGGCCGCAAGGATTCTTAAACAGGCCGGCTGTGCTGATGTTAGCTATGTGGGCGGTGGTTCCCTGATGAAACTAGGTCAATAGACCATCGTTTGTACTGAAAAAGTCGTGTGGGTGCCAACTGTGCCCGCACGACTTTTTTATATTTTCACCGAAAGAACGGATTGTTTTGCTTCTCAAAACCTATGGTCGTTTTGGGTCCGTGCCCCGGTAGTACCACGGTTTTATCCGGTAGTGTGAAGAGCTTGTCGCGTATGCTGGAAATGAGCAGTTGATGACTGCATCCCGGCCCGTCGGTTCGTCCGATACCCTGATTGAACAGCGTGTCGCCACAAAATGCAACGCCATATCCCACAATGCATATGCCTCCGGGGCTGTGCCCGGGAGTATGCCGAATTTCAAAGCTAAGATCCCCAATATCGATAGTATCGTTGTCCTGGAGCAGTCTGTCCGGTGGGGGAGGTGCTTTGATCATAGGATCGAACCTTGTCATTTGACTGTAATCAGAGCGCTCGAGATTGTTAGCTTCAGCTTCATGTACGGCAAAGGTTGCTCCGGTGGATTCCTTGATGTATTTTGTGGCTCCAAGGTGATCCGGATGGGTGTGCGTGGCCACAATCGAGTGAATTCTCAATCCCAGTTCGTTGATATTACTCATGATTTTCATGGCATCACCGGCGGGATCGATAACCATTCCATCACGTGTTTCGTCTGATCCGACAAGGTAACAATTGGTCCCGAAAGGCGCCACCTCAATGCATCGATAAATCATCTTTACCATTTAAAAAACTCCTGCCTAATCCTGTTTTGATTATAACAGAGGATTCTGGGCGAAAATGGTTGACCTGGAAACTATAACGTGGTATATTAGTTGCCAAGGAAACTAAATAGCTGCTGAATAAACTGGAGAGTACTGGATGAAACGTAATGAGAGCCGGCCCGAGGAAGCCCTGTATATCATGCGGAATTTGCTGAAAATTGGTAGCGGGCTGCATCGAAATGGCGATAGAATTGCCGGTGAATATGGATTAAACCAGCAGCAGTTCGTGGTGCTCACTGAAATTATCGATAGAGGCCCGATCAATCAGAAACAACTCATTGGTGGGCTGGTAATCGAAAAATCCAATCTCTCAAAAATTGTCAAGAAACTAAAGAGTCTCGGATTCATCAGAATTACGCCATCGCCTGAAGATGGTAGAGCCACATTGCTTAGTGTTACCAAGAAAGGTGAATCTGTTTGGCAAGAATGTATGGGGAAGCTAAACACCTGGAGCGTTAGCTGGATAGAACCGCTGACCAGCGATGAGATCGACCAGATAAAGAAGATTTTGGTAAAATTGAAAGGACTACCAATATAGCGATTTTTAAATCAGGAGTGGTCGAGTAACCGGTACACAACGTAATCAAAAAACAAATTCAGCAAGGAGGAATACAATGGCAGAAAAATACGATCTGGTTGTAATTGGCTCGGGCATGGGGGGATTGTCCTCAGCCGCGCTAGCGGTAAAGAAGGGCTACAAAACTCTGGTACTGGAAAACCTGGGACAGGTGGGGGGAAGATATTCCACTTTCGAAGTTGACGGATGCAAATGTCTCACTGGAGCCTGCGTGATCCACTATTCCGGATGGGTTCCCAAGGTCTTCAAAGAAGTAGGCCTGAAAATGGAACTTCGCGATGCGCAGGAAGTATTCTACAACGTGCAGGGCGAAGAGTTCCCTGTGCCGCTGGAGAACCGGGTGACCGCGCTGTTCGATATCTGCAATCGAGTGGGGGCAGCCTCTGGAAAGGCCACAAAAATCGGAGCCGGACTAGTCAAGGAAGTAGGCTCCAAAAAGCTTTCAGGTATGTTCGGCAGAGCGGTCATGGACCCCAAACAACTGGGCGGTCTCACCTTAAAGGAATGGCTGATGCAATATACCGATGACCCGGTAGCTCACGGCCTTTTCGATTCGCTGGCCATTGGCTGGGTAGTGGCCCACTCTTATGAAATTCCGGCTTCCGAGTACTTCAATTTCATGGCCACCATGAAGGGCATGAATGATATCGGCCTCTCACCGCAGGGCAACAAATACAATATGGAAATGCTGGCAGGATTCGTTAAAAATGGTAACAGTGACATCTGGCTGGGCAGTCCTGCCACTAAGATCAACATCAAAAACAAACAGGCAGCCAGCGTGGTTTGCAAGAAAGAGGGCGGCGAAGAAGTAGAAATCGAGTGTAAAGCAATTATCAGTAACTGTGGCCCGACACTCACCGCCCAACTGGCCGATCAGGTAGATTATTCGGATGATTACCTCAGTGACATGCGCGTCAAGCTCCGGCCCATTCCAACCATCATGATGCACGTGGCCAGCAACGAGAAACTGGCCATGGCCGGTGGTGAGCATGGTATGGAGCTTGTATCCGGAACACGCCGAATCATGTGTGCCGTACCACTGACCAATACCTGCCCGGAACTGGCCCCGAAAGATACGTTCCTCTATCATTTTGTTGGAATGCCCAAATCTACTTTGACTCCAATGGATCCCGAGGAAGAGATCAGGCAGTGTATGGCTGACCTTCGCGATCTCTATCCCAGATTTGATAATGTTGCTAAAGTCATCAGTATTGAAGCTCGCAACTGCGATGATAACCTGAACTATGGCCGCAGCTGGCAGGCGGCTCCCTACCAGATGCCGCGCGAAACGCCCATCAAAAACCTCTGGTGCGTGGGTGATGGTAACCAGTCCAGGGGTTATGTGGGAACCTCCGGTTGTGCTGAGGGTGCCTTCAAGGCAGTGGATGCCCTCAAGAAAATAGTCAAACCCAGCAACTAAGAGGCGTTTAAAAGAAGCCCCCCCCGAGATTCTAGGGGGGCTTCTTCATCTGCAGTTGCCAAGTTGAAGCGTGCAGATTCAAATCCGGTCATATCCCCATAACACGTGATACTATCGCTTGTCCGCAGTAAAAGACTGAACAGCGATGGAAGGAGGTCTCATACATGGTCTTGGTTGCTGAAGAAATATGTGTGGGATGCGGAAGGTGTGAAGCGTTTTGTCCCGAGGATGCGCTATGGGTTTGGGGATGTCTGGAAATTGACAGTGAAAAATGTACAGAGTGCCTAAACTGTATCGAGAATTGTCCCGTAGACGCGATAAGTCAGCAGTAGAAACAGCTTTGCAAGAGGGAGGTTATCGATGAGGCAGGAGCACTATGACGTAGTGATACTGGGTTCAGGGATAGGCGGTATGTGTTCTGCTGCGTTACTCGCCAATAAAGGTTACAAAGTCCTGGTAGTCGAGAAGTTGCCGCAGATCGGCGGCAGATGCTCGACGATCGATTATAAAGGTTTCAAGATTCCAACAGGTGTACTCGGTGTTCCCAGCGGAGGCCCTTTTCGAGAAGTTTTCGAAGAGGTCGGTGCTGAGTATGATGCCCGTCCCAGTCCCCAGGGACGGTATATCAAAGATGGGCAGGAACTCAAAGTTCCGGATAAAGGCGGATTTCGTGCCATGCTATCGCAATTGTGCGCGGACGAAGCCGAAGTCACTCGTGTGCTAAACGCCATGCGGCGGGCGGACAAGTGGGAAGACCCATCAAATGAAATATCATTGAGGGACTGGCTGCTTCAATATACTCAAAACGAGAACCTTCTGATATTCTTCAAAAACCTATGCGCTCTCTATGCTATTACCGAATACCATGAAACCTCGGCTAAAGATTTCTTTCAAATACGCAGACTCATGATACGCTCGTATGGACAAGTACACTTCGCTCCCAAAGGCAACATTGCTTTGATGGAATCACTGGCACAAGTCGTTAAAGGTAAAAATGGCGACGTGCGAACTCGTTGCAGGGCCAAACAGATCATAGTTAACGATGAAGAGGCAACGGGAGCCATCGTTGAAGATACGAAAGGCGAGTTCGAAGTTGATGCCAAAGTGGTGATCAGCAACGTAGGTCCAAAAGCGACGGTGGGTTTAGTGGGAAAAGAAAAGTATGATGCAGGCTATTTGAAAGAAGTTGTCGGCATGAGACCGACCCTTCAGATGTGGGTGACGACCGTTGGAGACAGACCTTTCTTCGATACTCAGGTATCATTTCTTGGGACAAGAAGGGTTTTGAGTTGCATCAACCCAACGCTCGTTTGTCCGGAATTAGCCCCACCTGGCAAATATATGCATCACTCTATATCCGGGCCTGCTTCTCAAACCGGTTCCTGGAATTTGAAAGAAGAGATAGATTTGCATATTCAAGATTTAAAAAACAATATCCCAGGATTTAGTGAACATGGCGAAGTATTGCATGTTGGATGTTATTGGGGAGATTGGCCTACAACTCGCAATTCACCGTACGTAGGGTACACTCCTCTACCTCAAAAGACTCCGGTGGAAAACCTGTATGATGTGGGTGATGGGGTAGGTTCTCGAGGGTGGCCCAGCGGAACGGGTGGGTGTGCAGTCACCGCTAGAATTGTTGTCGAGGATATTGAGAAAAGAATTGAGCCGGGAACATGACTGAATTTGGATATGCCGGGAAAATTGCCAAAGTAGACCTTTCTGAAGGTAGAGTCTCTAAGCTGGTCACCGCCGATTATGCCGATAGATTCGTCGGCGGTAGAGGTATTGCGGCTAAGATCTACTGGGATGAAGTCGCTTCGCAAGTCAACGCCTTTTCTCCGGAAAACTATCTCATTTTCACAAACGGACCTATTAGTGGCTTTCCCCGTTTGGCTGGTTCGAGGTGGCAAGTCTGTGGAAAATCCCCCGCTACTGACCCTGAAATGTTTTCGTATGCCAATGGGGGAGGAAGCTGGGGGGCATGGCTCAAATTTGCCGGTTTTGATGGATTGGCGATCACTGGCAAAGCTGATAGGCTTGTTTACCTTTATGTGAACGATGGGCAAGTTGACATAAAAGACGCTTCCTTTCTCAAGGGCAGTACTGCGATTGAAACTCAGGAGATACTCAAAGGCGAACTGGGTAAAGGCGTGAAGGTAGTAGCCACGGGCCCGGCTGGAGAGAATATGGTATCGTTTGCTACGCTTTTGGGCGATAACGATTCCAGCGCGTCCGGAGGATTCGGTGCAGTGATGGGTTCGAAGAGTTTAAAGGCTATCGCAGTGGCTGGGAACAAACGACCGCTTGCCGCAAATCCTGATAGGCTGAGTGAACTCTCGGATCACATTTTCCAAACGAGGAGGGGAGCATGGGAGTCTTACACTGCCAGAATCGGCGGTCGAATGCGGCGCCAGATTTGTTGGGGATGTATCAGTGGTTGTGTGAGGCTCGGTTACAGAGCCAGCAATGGGGACGAGGGTAAATTTTCATGTCAGGCCAGCATGTTCTATTTGAAACTGGCTATGAAATATCATGGCAAGTGGGATGAGACAATTTTTCATGCTACCAGGCTTTGCGATAAGTACAGCCTGAATACCAACGTCATGGAGCCGATGATCGAATGGCTCACAAAGTGCCATGAAGCGGGAATTCTATCCGATACAGAAACAGGCATTCCGATATCCAAAGTAGGGAGTTATGAATTCATTGAGACTCTTGTCAAAAAGATATCCAGCCGAGAAGGCTTTGGAGAAATCCTGGCGCAAGGGACAAAAAAGGCGGCTAAACACGTTGGCAAAGGATCGGAAGAATTAATTGGCGAAACCATTGTCACCAAAGGGAATGAGGATAGGGTGTATGATCCCAGACTCTACAACATAACAGCACTGCTTTATGCTACCGAGCCCAGAAAACCGATTCGTCAGCTTCATGAGGTTAGTTGGGTTATGGCTCAATGGGCTGACTGGATTGAAGAGAAAGAGAATACCTTTCTTTCGAGTGAAGTTTTACGCAGTATAGCGAACCGATTCTGGGGTAGTGAAAACGCTGCCGACTTCACTACATACGCAGGTACAGCATTGGCGGCCAAACACATTCAAGATCGAACGTATGCGGATGAATGTCTCATTCTGTGCGATTACATGTGGCCCATGCCGTGGAACCGATATTCCGATGATCACTTGGGCGATCCTTCGCTGGCAAGCCAGATATTCTCAGCGGTAACCGGCCGAAATCTGGATGAAAATGAGTTGAATAGGATTGGAGAACGGGTTTTCAATCTTCAAAGGAATATCTTTATCAAAGAGGGTCATAAAGGAAAGCAAGACGATAGCCTATTGGATTTCTTCCATGCGGCACCTCTTGATAATGAACCTCATTTGAATCGTAATCTCTTGGTCTCGGATGCAAATGGGAATCCTGTGTCCCGAAAAGGAGCTATACTGGAGAGGGAACGATTCGAACAGTTGAAAGATGAATACTATTCATTGAGAGGTTGGGACGTGAGTACTGGTGTACCTATACCAGACAAACTCACGGAGCTGGGATTGGAAGACATCCCAATGACCAAGTAGTAATGCTGATCAAATGAGGTGTAGCATGTCCGGACGGCTGGAAGGCAAAGTGGCGCTGATCACGGGAACGGGTGGAGGCCAGGGGCGAGAGGCTGCCAAACTTTTTGCATGCGAAGGGGCAAAGGTGGTTGGATGCGATTTGAAGGTTGAAGGCGCCGAAGCAACCGTAGAAATGGTCCAGGCTCAAGGCGGGGAAATGGTCTCATTGCAACCTGTCGACCTCGGTGATGGAGAACAAGTCAGAAATTGGCTCGATTTTGCGATTCAGTCGTACGGAGGATTTGATATCCTGTATAATAATGCTTCATCCCCCAAGTTTGCCCCTCTGGATCAAATGACTTGGGAGGAATGGAGTTACACTATTCGCAATGAATTGGATCTGGTTTACTGGACATGCCATTATGTATTCGGGCATTTCAAGGCTCGCGGTGGTGGGGTGATTATCAATACTGCTTCGGTATCCGGACTAGTGGGTTCACCCATAGGCAATTTTGCTCATGGAGCAACCAAGGGAGGGATCATTGGTCTAACCAAACAGCTGGCAGTTGAGGGGGCTCCCTTTGGCATTCGAGCTAATGCAATCTCACCGGGAGTGATCGAAACTCCTGCCACCGAATTATTACTGGGAGACCCAAGATTCAGTAAAAAACTAATCAATGCGATACCTCTTCATCGCGTGGGACAGCCTGAAGAAATTGCCACCGTAGCATTGTTTTTAGCTTCGAGCGAAGCATCCTATATTACGGGAGCCAATATCGTTGTGGATGGCGGCTTGACTGCCATGTAAGCATTGATGATGGCCAAATCGGATAGAGAGAATATGAGCAACAACGAGTTTGAGCAAATTTTGACGAAAGTTCAAGAGCTTGTCAGTGCAAGGGAATGGCTCGCAGCACTTGACGCTTTGGACGAAGCTACGCGCCTGGACCACGAGTGTGCCGTTGCATGGTATCAGAAAGGAAAGATACTGAATAGATTGGGGAAGATCGAAGAGGCGCTCGAAGCGTTTGACAAGGTAATCGATATCAATCCGGAAGACACTGATGGCTGGTACAACAAAGGGGTATGCCTGACGAAACTGGGAAAAACTGAGGAATCTCTCGAAGCGTATCGTGAGGCCAGCCGTCTAAATCCGGTAGATTCCAGCGCTCAATTGGAGGGTGTCGATTTCATGGGCATTCTAGGAAAAGATCAAGCTGCACTTGAGTCTCTTGAGCGAGTAGCCAGCCGAGCTGTATCTCGCTCCGATGATATGACTTACACCAATTCCGAATTCCAGTACGAAATCGCGCTTGAGTTTGTTTGGGAGGATGGGGAAAAAGAAACACTGCAGGTTGAGGACCTATCTTCAGCGAATGTCATGTTAGTATCGACCCGCTATCCTCACTATTCACTTGCAATTGAAGCTAAAAAAAGAATTCCATGTAATTATCCGGCCAAAGAGCTGGTTTTAGATCTGGCTGCCGAATTGACCTCTGAAGGGGATGAAGGTTACTTCTATGCATTTCCTAATGGGCAACTACCCGCCTATGCCGTCAAAAGCTACCCGGAACATGGTTGTCAATTTTATTGTGATATTGTTGTTACCAATGGGTTTGCCTATCAATTGAGGCGGACTGTAAAATCGGACGAAGAAGCTGAAAATGAATTTGCCAAGAGGATTGTTTTTAACTTTCAGCCGTTACGGAACGAATGACTCAGTCTCTAGCCTCAAAAAACCCTCGCATTTTTACTGCCACATCCTCCGGCAAGAACTCGATTACCCACTCGTCCTGCAATCGTTCAAAGGGTCCGGTATCGCTTGAGTATACTCCTTGAGGGAACGGTCGTGAGATCATTTTTGCGTTAAGGGAGTAATAGTCCGTCTTTTCGCCAATCGGACCGGAGAACATATTCAGGTTGAAACTCCCGACCCCCATTTGTTTATACCCTTCCAATACTTTCACTATAGCGTACGCGAAGTCCTGCATTTGAGTTTCATTCAAATCCGTGAAACTGCAGACATCGTTAAAAATGAATTGAATCTCCCTAAATCCCCGAGGTGCATAGCTAGCGATAAGTGCCAGTGAGTCGTTCGAGTAAATGTATCGTTCCCCGATATCCTTCTCTTCTCGGATCAGTTCGTGCCAGAAGCTTGATCCGTTACTGCTGAGGTGTTCCCAGCTTTTTGCCAGCATGTGTTCCTGCATTGCGGTTGGGGCTTCCCTAACCAGTGATTGGACATGCGGATGTACCATACTCGCTCCGGATGGTGGCATATGGTTCCATATATATATCGGCCACTTGGCATGTTTGTTTTGCGAGTGAACTGCAATCATCCATTCCTGACATGCCATCATGTTGTCCACAAGCATTTGTGGGGTGAACTGATTAAGATCGAGAAAATGCGCTCGACTCAATGTTGCGACGGCATGGTATTCGGAAAAAGCGAAAAGGTTGGGGAAGACAGTACACTCGCCCTTTTTGAGCCTGCCTGCAGCGCAGATATCTGCCGGGAATTTCGGAGTCTCATTTTCGATATGTTCCGGACAGAAAAAGCAGCCTTCCTTTGTTCCTTCTGTGATGGAATCCGATACTGCTGTAGCAAGTTGGGCTTGTTTGGCTCTCTGGGCTCTTTTGATGTTGATCAGGCATTTCGATCCGGTTAAAGGATCCTCTCGATATTCGATCCTCTGAGTCTCAGGTCTGAAATCCGGTGGAATCAGAATCTCCACTTTTTTGATGTTACTCTTAAACTCCATGGATTCTCCCTTCGAGCCAAAGTATAGCGCATCTTAACTGGTTTGACGATTAATAATCGAATAATTTGTTTCTGCTGCAATATTCACCGAACGTTTACTGTCTGTTGACCTTACCTTAACCTTCTGTAACCGGTGGTTTTACCATTGGGTGGTAACCTTCAAATTGAAGGTAGGGTTTTCCCTCATTATTATGGAACTGACAGCAGAACAAAAACACTTCCCGGTAACCAATCCACATCCAAAATATTTCAGTGGAGTTTCTCCATCTGAAGGTATCTTTGGACGACTGATCACCGGATTGCTTATTCTAACGGTGCTGATGGCCGGGGCTGCGCTTGGAATGCAGATAGCCGATCTCCAATTTGGTGAGCAATCAACTGTGCTTTCGCTGAAATCGGTGGTGCCACCATCTGATACCCCATTGTTCATGGTCGAGGGATCACCGGGAGCGAGATACTTGAGAGGCGCTGTAGGAACCGTCTATGATGGGACCAATTGGAAATTGAAGAAGGCAGAGGACCATGGTCAGGATTTAAGTGTTTATTCCAGCAAAGAGCCCCTCGCTCTCCGCCCGGTTGCTTTGGCAGAAAGTCATCTCGATTATGATAGAGACGTTCTCAACCAGACACTGGTGGTAACCGATTCCCAATATCGAATATTATCGGATGATATTTCGGATCGGATTAAGGATCTCTCTCTTGAGATCACTGAGGACTTTAAAACCCCATTTGAAAAAGCGAAGGCGATAGAAGTCTTCCTAAAACTCAACTGCACTTATTATCTGGGTTTTGAGCCTGCGCCATCGGGTTGGGAACCGAATGACTGGTTTCTGTTTGAATCCCAAGAAGGTATCTGTGGCAATTTTGCCTCTGCCTTTGTAGTCCTGGCGCGAGCATCTGAGTTGCCTGCCAGGTTGGCTGTAGGCTACTATGTTCGGTCCGGAGAAGGTGAGCAGATGGTCTATGATAGTCAAGCTCATGCCTGGGCTGAAGTCGGGTTTGAGGGCTTGGGATGGCTTGCCTTTGATGCTACTTAGCCCACATACCTTCATTGTCTTTTCCACCTCCTGCTGATGCCACCTTTTTCCTAATCATTCCAAGGACTATTGGGCTATTGTTGTGTGTTACGTATGGTCCTACAATTAAGTACAGATTTGATTAGCCTTTTGTCAGAGGAAGGAATAGTACAATGATGACGATCTACGGAATGCTAGCACCAGAAGATACCTCAGCCGGTTACAATTTGGCGCTGGATGATGATTGGTATGCTGTGCTTTTGGAAAAAGATCAGGTGATAGCTCGTTTTGATCCGCGTGATTACACAACAGTGGAACTGCAAACCGAAGTTGAGAAATTACTGCAAGTCAAGCGAAGTGATCAAGCGGCGTGAGTGGAGGATAAGGGCAAAGGAGGAGGCCGATAACAGAAGCATATTGTTTCAAATGCCGCACGAAAAGCAAAATGCAGAAAACTAAAAGAGTGACTTTAAAGAATGGAAGACCCGCAATAGAGGGAGTCTGCCTGGTTTGCGGAACCAGGATGTTCAAAACAATTAATTAGCAAATTTCGTACCATTGACCCTCACTCAATTTCAGGATTCGGGGAAAGGCTGGGTACCCTTTAAGGGCCCAGCCTTTCCCTGTTTATAGGGCAATCGTTGCTGGATGCAAAAACAAAGGGCAGAAATGGTGATATGGCCTCATTGACAATGTTCGACGGCAAATAGTATCATTTGGAGCTAAGGGCCAAAGTATGCTGGCAAAAGTATTATCCGCGGCGATTGTTGGACTTGAAGGGCAATTAGTAGAGGTCGAGGTTGATATTTCGGCAGGATTGCCGTCTACTACGATTGTGGGATTGCCTGATACCGCTGTACAGGAATCTCGTGAGAGAGTAAGATCCGCTATTAAAAACACGGGATGTACTTTTCCGGTGAAGCGGATTACAGTGAATCTGGCACCCGCCGATTTAAAGAAAGCTGGCCCTGCTTATGACCTACCGATAGCAGTAAGTATTCTCCTCAGTTCCGAACAGGTTTCATTCGATACTGCGAATCCCCTGTTTTTGGGCGAACTTTCTCTCGATGGATCTTTGCGCCATACCCATGGCATTCTTCCAATGGTATCGTTGGCCAAAGAAAAAGGATTGTCGCCGGTTTTTGTCCCAGCCGTTGATGCAAAAGAAGCTGCATTGATCGAAGGCATGAGGGTAGTCCCGGTTGAATCGCTGGCCCAGCTGGTTGCTCACCTTAGAGAGGAAGCATTGATTCCTGATTATGTCCTTGAAGAGGACCCATTTGAAGTGATAGAACGGGTGGACGTGGGTATAGACATGGCTCATATTAAAGGACAAGAGCATGCCAAAAGGGCGTTGGAGGTAGCGGCGGCAGGAGGGCACAACCTCATAATGAGTGGGCCTCCGGGAAGCGGTAAAACTCTCCTGGCTCGGTCTCTCCCGACGATCCTTCCTCGGATGACCAGTGACGAGGCTTTGGAGGCTACCAAGATTTACAGCGTTAGCGGACTTCTTCCTTCGGATACTTCCGTTATTGCTCAACGGCCTTTTCGTTCTCCTCACTATACCGTTTCCCATGTTGGGCTCGTGGGTGGAGGCAGGTGGCCTCGGCCCGGTGAAATTAGCTTGAGTCATCGCGGTGTACTTTTCCTTGATGAGTTGCCCGAATTTGGGCAAGCGGACCTGGAAGTGTTGCGTCAACCGATGGAAGACAAAGTGGTGACCATAACAAGGGCTCAGGGCAGTGTGACTTTCCCGGCCAATTTCATGCTTGTTGGGGCGATGAATCCCTGAAGTTGTGTTGCCCAGATGCCACCATTTCTAAAGATGTCGGAAGGTAGCAGAGATTGATTGTCACATCGTCAGTGCCAACGACGATCTTTTCAGTAATGCTTTCAACAATCCTTCTTTTCTCTTCATCATTCAGTTCCGGCCATCTGGAGTACAGGTCTTTGGCCTCGTTAAGTATTTGGTCGCTGGATAGATATTGAATCTTGAGAAAGTCAATTTCACCTTGAATCTCAGGAACTTGGTCCTGTATTTGTTTGAGCCTTGCTTCCAGTGGCTTATACCGATTCCCAAAGCCTTCTGGCGTGATTTGATCGTCGAGGTATAGCTTGTAAGTTTTATCCATTTCCTGTTGGATTCTTTGCTCTTCTTGGGCCAATGCAAAGACAAGCTCTTCCTTGTCTCTGATTACTTGGTCAGCTTTATTTAAATAGCTGGTGACTTCTGAATCAGAAAAGAAGAAATCCTTGAGCTGCTGGTGAAATACATGCTCTAGATCGCTTATACCTATCTTATTTCGGCATTTGTAGCAAGTGTATTTTGGAGAATTGGAAGGCACATACATTTTGTTACCACAGCCACAAAAGGCAGTGCCGGTAAATAGATGAACAGCCTTACGCGCTGGCCGCTTATTCTTTTTTCTTTGTTCATCCAAAATCTGATTGCATTGTTCCCAAAGTTCCTCAGAAAGAATAGGTTCTATTGGGATAAGAACCCATTCGCTTTCTGGCTTTATCACCCAATTCTTCTTCTCTCCCAAGCTTTTTGTATAATTCGCTCGGCGAATCCCTTTAGCAGAAGGGTCTTGGAGAAGTCTTTCAACGGTTGTATCTGAAAAATTAGAGCCATTACGAGTTCTATACCCAGCCTCGTTGAGTAGCCGAGCTACTGTTTTCTTCCGGCGATGTTCCAAGAAGAGTTCGTAAATCAGTTTTCTGATAGGCGCTTCATTCGGATCAGGAACCAGTTGTCCATCTTTCCAGCAATAACCAAAAGAAGCTTGGCCGCCAAGCGGCTTGCCAAGCTTCGCCCTAATAGGAACAGAGGCAGCTACCCTCTCAGCAATTTCTTCTCTTTCCCATTGAGCCAAAGCAGCAATCATAGTATAAAAAAGCCGCCCAGCCGGACTTGAGGTGTCAATTGACTCTTGAAGGGAAATCAAGTCAGCATCGTTTTCCCTGAATATTTCAGAAAATTCCAAAAGCTCTTTGGTATTCCGGGCAAGCCGAGCAAGTTTGGAAAATATCAACCCGCTTATATGCCCACTCCGAATATCATCAAGCATACGCTTGGTTTCCGGCAAATCCATAACAGATTTGCCGCTAACAGCTTCAAGATGATATACCTCTGCTACTTTCCAGTCCTTGGACTCAGCGTAATAGCTGGCTCTTTTTTCATGGTGTTCTGGGCTTTCACCTTCTGCTTGTTCTTCTGTTGAAACCCGAATCCAAATGCCAACTGATTTCTTTTTCTGCATTGCTCAACTCCAGCACGAAATGGCATAATAGAATAGAGAGGAGTAGGGAAAGTCTCCCTGCCCCTCAGATTTTTTACTGGTCTTGGTTAGCTATTGAGGGCAGCCAAGACCAGTAATCCGACTAAACCAGCGGCACCAAGCGCAATTCCAGCCCTAACCAAATCAGGTCGGCTGATAACAGTGCCAACTGTAAGCGTCACTACCGCACCCACAGCCATCTGCTTAAGCTGATTTTTAGCTTCTAACTCATAGCTGTCATCATAAGGTTCCATCGCATACATGACTTGCTTCCTCCTTTCATCAAATTTTGCAATCAGGTTCGCGATTGAAGATCGACCACAAGGTTACCCCCACAATGAAGGCACCGAACATGAACTGCCCGTGTTGCTTCTCGTGGCAAGGCCATCGCAAACGTCTTATCACAATAATGACATTGCACATTCACTGAATTTGAAGTCTTATCAAGGGACTTTGCTAGGGCATAAATACCAGCAGCAGCTAATCCCAAAAGTGTCATAGTCTCCAGAAAAGACCCCCAGTCGCTCTTATCGCCACTTTGTTCCTCATAAGTGCTCTTCTGCTGATTAAGAGAAGCCCATTTGTCAGTAGAGACGCTAATGGGCTTCTGGCGGCGATCTTTTGTCATATAATTTCACCTATTATCACGAAAGTTATTACGAAATGTACCATACTTCATTAGTCAATGTCAACTGGTTAAAAGTAATCTATCCATACATGGCAAATTATTTCAAATGAAATGCATCTCTTGACAAATATCTGAATAGGTATAACGATAGAATTAGAAACCCATCATCCAAATATCACGAGAGGAGGAAACATGAAAGTAAAAGATCAAATCTTTAGGGAGATGGAATCGGTTCCCGAACAATACTTTCCAGAGATACTGTATTTCATACGCTTTTTCTCCCAAAAAGCAATTGAAGAAAAAGCGGGAACAGCTATCGCCAGCGAAACCTCTCTCGGAAAAGACTGGCTGAAACCAGAGGAGGATGAGGCATGGCAAGATTTGTAAAAGGAGATGTGGTAGTTGTTCCTTTCCCGTTTTCAGACTTAACCCGCGCAAAAAGGCGTCCCGCTTTGGTTGTTGCCGAAGCAGAAGAGGATTTAATCCTCTGCCAGATAACCAGCCAACAAATCAGAGACAAGCACGCTGTATTGATCGAAGAGAAAGATTTTGAAAAAGGGACGCTGAAACAGAAAAGCAATATCCGACCGAATCGCATCTTCACGGCTGACCGCCATATAGTCCTGTACCAAGCTGGTCACCTCAAGATTGATAGATTGAATGAAGTGATCGAGAGAATAGTCGATATATTGCGTCAGTGAATTACCAAAGCTCTTTCGCAGGGAAAATCGCTTTCCCTAAAAAACAAGAGAGGATCATAAAATTAAGTCCTCTCTTTTTTTGTGGAAAAGTTTGTTTTTGAAAGCCTAATAACCTCGTCCTTATTCCCCTGCGTCTTGTAATCGACAAGAGGCGGCAGACTACAGCCTGAGAACGCCTGCGATGTTTTCCCATCTACCGCCAGTTTCAAGTAGATGTGGTAGTTCGGAAGACTTACCAAATCATTTTGGCTGAAAACAGGATGAAATTCTTCCGCCAGAACCTTTGCATCATTAACTCCCAGCCTAAACGAAATCATCGTTCCCACATTGCCAAATATCGCTGCCCTTATCTTCTCCTCGAACTGTTCAATATATTGATGGGCAAGGATAAGGTTCAGCCCATATTTTCTGGACTCAGAAAGAACATCGGCAAATGATAATGTTATGAAGTTATGAGCCTCATCCACATACAAATGAAAAGGCTCTCTTTTCTCTTCAGGTAACTCAGCGCGGCTCATGGCTGCCAGCCACAGCTTAGTTACCAATAATGATCCCAGAAGCGAACAGTTATCTTCCCCGATTTTGCCTTTAGATAAATCTACGATCAAAATCTTGCCTTGATCCATCACTTCACGAAGATTAAATGCGCTCTCTGGCTGACTAACGACGTTTCTCAATGGCGGATTAGACAAAAACTGCCCCACTTTGTTTAAAATAGGAGATATCGCTTCTGACCGCCTCCAAGCCGAATATTTATCAAATTCAAGAAGCCAGAAATCCTTCAATTGCTGGTTTTTAAGAAGCTTAACCGCTCCTGCCCGAAACTTTTTGTTTGTCAGTAGTTTCGGAATATCTAAAAGCGTACTCCCCCGATATTCTAAAAGCGTCAACACCGAATACCTCAAGATATGCTCCAGCCTCGGTCCCCAGAATTCAGGCCATATTTTCTTGAACACTGAAATGAGTCCCGAAGCTACTAAATGGCGAAAGGCTGGGTCAGTACGTTCCAAAGGGTTGAACGCGATAGGATGCTCTGTATCTGCCGGGTTGAAGTAAATAACATCCTTCATTCTCTGGTTAGGGATGAAATGCAAGATATCCCCGGCTAAATCGCCATGAGGGTCGATTAAAGCCAAACCTCTGTCCGACCGAATATCATCAATAGCCATGTTCTTGATAAGCGTGGATTTTCCTGTTCCTGTCTTCCCGATGATATACATATGAGAACTTCGGTCTGCTTGCTTAATTCCAAAACGCCTTTCCTGATTCCTGAAGTTGGTGATACCTATGGGCGTGAAAAGGTTCTTGCTTAGCTGGTCCATATTTAAACAATAGAACTCCTGCCCATTGCCGTGAAGCTAAGAAAATTTGCCTCCAAAGGCAATTTCCCACGTCTTTCTGGATGCCACACAAAAGCTACATTGAAAATAGAACATTTGCAAATTAAGGAGGAACAGGAATGAACGTATGGGCTATAGCTTTTGATGCCACTCTGGAAGTGCGCATTGAAGCGGAAACCGAAAAAGAAGCAAGAGAAATTGCCGAAAAGATGGCAGAGGAGGTGAGAAACAGGGACTTGAATCTGGGTCCTCAAATGGATTTATCCATTAACGGCATCATGCACCCATAACGCCAAAAAAAGTAAAGGAGGAATTCAAAATGGTTGCGAATGTGGAGACAATGTTTTATCACGGAGAAATACCGTGGCATGGCCAAGGAACCTGCCTTGACCATCCGGCTACCGCAGAAGAAGCTATTAAAGCGGCTGGGCTGGATTGGAAGGTGCTACTCAAATTCGTGTATATCACGGAAGCGACCGGGGCGTTCAATCTGGAAGCTTTTACCCCAATCCATTACCGGGCAGTAGTCAGAGAAACTGACGGGCAAGTATACGGAGTCGTGAGCCCGTCATACTGTCCTATTCAAAATCACGAGGCGTTCGGCTTTTTTGACAGCGTAGTTGGCGAAGGAAAGGCTATATACCACACCGCAGGTTCTTTGGGATATGGAGAACGCATTTGGATTTTAGCCAAGCTCTCCGATCCCTTAGACATAGCTGGCGATGAAATAGAACGCTACCTACTATTGGTCAACAGTCATGACGGAACCCAGGCGCTTCAGATGTTTTTCACGCCTGTCAGAGTAGTTTGCCAAAATACGCTCAATATGGCCAGTGCGCAAAGGTCCAGTATGACATTCTACGCCAAGCACACCAGAGGCATTATGAACAAAGCGGGAGAGGCACGCGACATTCTCGGCTTAGCTGAAAAATGGTACACGGAGTTTGAGAAGAGGGCTCAATATATGGCAAGCAGAACATTGCCTGAGCCTGACAGAAGCAGATTCATTAGAGCATCCTTGGGCATCGCAGAGAAAATGCCAATGGAGAGCGTCTACAAGCCAATAAAGGAGGCTTATGAACTGGTGGGAGAATTGGCAGAAAGAGGTGCTGGGAATGACAAGCATCGAGGCACCCAGTGGGCTGCATACAATGGCTTGACTGATTATGTAGACCATCACAGACAAGCCAGAAGCAAAAAACCCGGCGCTCATATGACAATGGCTCTTTTCGGCTCAGGGAACGAGATCAAAAAGCGCGGTTGGGATTTCCTTAAAGTGCTGTAACCCAAAAGAGGTATCCTTTCTGTTTTCAGAAGGGATACCTCTTATTATTTGTGCTGGCTATCGGCCAGGGTTTTTCATATCCACCCTCATACACCTTCTGCTAAAGAGATTCATTCACTCCCAAACCCATCACCCCGTCGCACTATGGAGATTTATGTATAAGTGAACACTGAACATAAAAACCATAGTGCAACCCAATAGGCCCTACTCCATGGAAGTGAATGAAGAGGATAGCAAAAAGCACATTACTTTCCCTTGGCCCTAGTATTCCTTACATAAAATGTAAATTCGAGCTATAATAACGCTAAAGCAGATCAACAATTTTGCTATAGAAAGCAATTTAGCTTCTCTTTCCCTTAATGCCTTCTTATGCGTTAAGAAGAACATAAGTGCTGAATCAATCAAATTTAAAGGGGCCTATTATGAAACCAAAACAATATCCGCGAGGTTCTGAATGGAAAAAATGGGATTTGCATGTCCACACTCCACATACCCAAAAGAATAATCAATACAGTGCTGCAAAAGGCGGCAATGTATGGGATAAATTTTGCAAACGTATTGAAGAATCGGATGTTTCCGTTTTTGGTATTACTGATTATTTTTCAGCCAATAATTATTTCACCTTTATCGAGGAATTCAAAAAGAACTATCCGGCGTCAGAAAAGAGATTTCTACCGAATGTTGAATTATGCACCAGCTATGTAGTAAATAAGGCCCAAGAGGAAGTCAATATACATCTGATATTCAATCCGTCAATCAAAAATCTTGAGCAGAAGATTTCAACCTTCCTTCAAAAACTCAAAACAAACAAAACAACTAATGAAGGTCTTAATATTACTGCGTCAGAATTAAATTCTCAATCAGATTACGAAGAAGCAACGACTACGCGAGAGTTCATCAGTCAAGCTTTAATGGATACCTTCGGTAATAAGGTTGATTTAAAGAACTATGTATTAATATTTACAGCAGTTAATAACGATGGGTGAGTTTGGCATTATAAAAGGGGACCACTAGGGAGAAAAACGGCACTCATAAAGGGGACCACCTGGAAATAAAAGTAATCCGGTATGCTGGAGGAGATTCCAGAGCCGGAGGGAAGGATGATCC